>Ga0123352_10004554_pt1 | contig 20438 bp, 18 predicted proteins | sample TergutLab28metaG_FD_89700 | JGI IMG/M metagenome (GOLD analysis project Ga0123352, IMG submission 89700) | Labiotermes labralis P1 segment gut microbial communities from Petit-Saut dam, French Guiana - Lab288 P1 | ecosystem: Host-associated > Arthropoda: Insects > Digestive system > Gut ...
ACAAAAATACAGAAGACATTTTTAGGAAATAATAAAACTCAGCATGGCAAGCATCACTTGCACTGCAGTCACCTGAATGGTTGGTGCATCAGCACAAGTAGTTAATAGCAAAATGGAAATCACATTAGTAACACCAACAGAAGTGTTGACACAAGTCCCAATATTTTCATTCCAATATTCCCCTAATGTAATTACACAAAAACATTCACTTAAGTTTGTAATGTGGTTAGCTACATATACATAAACAGTCTGGGGTCAATCAATCCCAATAAAGGCCTGGAGAGGCCATGAGGATTCCATGAGGTTTAGGCTCCCAGATTTCAAGACAATCAGCACATGAAGGTTGCAAGGTTGTCAGCCCTACGCAACAACCACCATTACCCCCAGGAAATACTCCTGGTACTCATTTCTGTTAGAGGCTGAGTCAACCCCAGGGCCATAGTGCGATCAGAAGGATTATGTCAATGAAAAATTTCAATGACACCAACATGAATCGAACCCGCGACCTTCCGGCTTGTAGCGCAGTGCCCCAAACAATTGCGTCACTACATACACCACATAAACGGTCTACCATTTCAAAACCTATATCCCTGAGGCCAGTCTGTAAATACCCACATACATACATACACACACACATATGTACATGCTTACACGCATATATATACATACATACACACACACATATACACATACATACATATATACATGCATGCATACATACATACATATATTAACACATATATACATATATTAACACATACATACATATACACACACACACATACATACACACATGCATACATACATATATTAACACATACATACATACATGCATACACACATATATACATACACACACACATACATACATACATGCACACACATATACATACATACATACGCGCATGCATACATACATAAATACACACACACACATACACACCTACATACATAAATACATACATACATACACACCTACATACCTACACACACACACACCTACAGCAGAGGCAGACCCTGCATCCTCTACCTATAACCTAGTGCCAATAACTAGTCACATTACAGTATGTAGTATCACTTCCGAGTGATGGAGCATGCTTAATTAACAATAAAAAAAACACCTACATATACACACATACACACACACACACATACATATACACACACATGCATACATATACACACCTACATACACACACACACACACATACATACATGAGACTGTAAAGGAAAATTTTATATGCAAGACTCAAGAAACTTTGTCAATCAATCACTTCAAACCATGGTTTCTCTAAAACAAGGGCAATTACATTACTTACAAGCAAATCTGTCTCTGTGCTTAAGTACAATGACATGAACACATACAGGGGAAAGGAGGTACAGCTTAGTCACTGACCCCCTCACCACAGAGACCCAGGTTTGATCCCAGGTCAGACCAAGTGTCACCTGTGGCCGAAGCAGCAGGACAACAGGTTATTCTCTGAGAATACTCATCAGTATCACTGCACCAACGCTCCACACTTGTATTTCATTCACCTACTATCAATACACAATCTCGGTGCCTAAGGGCATCATGAGTTACAATACTACTCAGTCTTCAGTCTTCCATTCTTTGTTAAGAAATGGCATTATGATGGAGGGTGCTCAGCTTCATAGGCCAGCCACTCTACCTCTGTTTAAACACCCACAATTAATCACTCAATGCAATGCCACGTGCCCCACAGCTGGGTTGACATGAATGCACAGGCTAAAATCTCTCATTGCAAACCAGACACGAATTTTAGAGTCATCCTGTACATGGCCTAGTAATTACAATGACTGCATTACAATGGCTCCTATGCAATTACGAAAGATCTACCTGATAATACTTCAGGATGAACATTTGGAGCACCTCTCAGTACATTTTGACTTTTATCACCTTGGAATAATAGGGACACTTGTATCGCATGTAATACAGCCCTGGTATATGCTGGAACAAGGTCAATAGTTCACTGTCAAGGAATAGGGAATTCCTTGTCTTCTGCTTCAGCACAGCCGACAGTGAGATTTTAATTGTCTGTGTTGTGTGAGGAGGGGAGGTGGGGAGCTACAGTGCCATATGGCTTACAATTTTTTGCTGTGATTCGTACCGTATATTAGGGTCAAGTACGTGTTGTGTGCTAATTTCCAATCAGTGAACAATGAACCCAGGAAATTAGCACACATCACATACTTGACCCTAATATAATTACAATACTACAGGGTGGCACGGAGCCAACTGACACATTTCAAATTTGAATACTGCACCGGCGTGATAGCTTGTCGTGGTTGGTGGGAAGGGGAACGGTAGAGGAGAGGACGCCATTTCATATGGTCAGTCGTAATCGAGTGTTGGAACGTGCAACAACATGTTACCTGTCTTTGTAGTTTCGGCAACATCGCTTGGCCTGCTCGGTCGCCCGACCTCACTGTACCAGATTTTTTCCTGTGGCAGTTCCTGAAAGACCGTGTGTTCCGGAGGCATATCACGACTATTCAAGAACTCAAACACGCCACTGTTGACGAAGTTGCGGCTATTGATGAGGACCTATAGAGGTGCGTGTACGGCAACATACAGACACGCTTGCAACAGTGCATTAATGTAAACGGAGGCCATCCGCCTGATGTTCAGAAAATACACTTGTAATCTGTGGGTAATAAACAGCGTACTGGGACGTATTTATAGACGGTTTCGCTTATTTTTCCCTGTTTCCATATATTATCTATGACTGACTGAAATGTGTCAGTCGGCTCCGCGCCACCCTGTATAATAGATATAAGTCACGTTATGTACATGGTACAAATCATAGCAAAAAACTGTAAGCCATATGGGATCCCAAATGCATGCAGCCACACTGTAAAGAATTTCATGGTTCTTAGCTTAGACTAATGACGACTTTTTAAGTCGAAACACGTCGCTTTAACCTATGTTTTTACTATATATTTGTGTTGACGGAAATATATTTTAATAAAGTGAATGTGTACGGTGTTATTAACAAACATTCAGTCTCTTGTAATCAACTAAAAATGCTTCCACCTAATTCATTTCATGCAAACAACTGTACAAGTGCATACTGTCAACAACAGCTATCTAATTATCTGGGGATGTTTCAAACAAGGAAGTCCCATAAGTGGCCATAGTCCACTCTGCAACTTGAGCCCCCCCCCAAAGTCACTCAACACCAGTTCCTATTTTCACAAACACAATGTATAAAATTCAAGACTTACAAAAAAAGTGAACTGTGTTGTGTTCAGATACAGAATGCGCTGGTCATACTGGTAGCATAAAAATCACACAACGCTAGTACCTGCAACTTGTAACTCCAGAAGGGCTTTTGGGAAAATTCTGTGGAATGTATAAGGATTATTCAGACCTACTTACATACAAACACATCACAAGCACCATAACCTGAGACAATGCGGTGTTGAAACAGATGTTTTCTGGTAACATGCTTTCAACTACTAGTGATATTCTCACTTCCCAGGCACATTCAAGAAATAAAGTTCCTAGCCTGTACCTTGCATGTTAATGAAGCATTTTAATTATCATTAGTAGGCATCACTTACAGTACAGGTAACATGCAACATACAGTGCAAAGTGCAAGAATCAGTCAGATGCTATATTGACATGCAATGGCACATATATTGATTAGGCGCTGGTGCCGTTAAAACATTCCACAATGTGATTTCATTTTTATGGGCAAAACATACTGTCAATTCATAGAGATGTACAGTGACGGTGTAATGAGGGTAGAGCATGCCAAAAACAAATGCAAAGTTTGAAAAACTGTCAAGCATCCATGATAATGTTGGCACAGGTCAGCCCAGCATATCGAGGACGGACGTCGGCACAGCATCAGTGGAGGTACTTATGTTGGAACAGTAAATCACAATTTGAAGCCGGCAATTTCAAAATGATGAGGAAGTAGAAATGGCTGTGTATGAACGGTTGCAAAGACAACAGCCCCACTTCTACCATGGCAGAATTTTTAAACTCATGCCAAGAACTGGCGAAATGCACCAATGTGTTCAGAAATTAACTTGCAAAATAATTACATTATCATGGAATAAAAAGACCTACATTAAAAACTGTAATGACATAATGACATTTAATCTGTATGGCCTGGAGAACCTAGTATATGGAACATCTTCCACATTTCCATTCGGATTTAAATTATTGTCTATTAACAATACCACCCCCAGAACTCTTTCTACACCAGTGCAAAATATAGGGTTATTCAAAATGAATGTCAGGGTACAATTGTCCAGTGGTAATTCCACACCAAATTCGGGAAACAACCACCATCTGACAATTCCATTCGAAGGCGGTATGCACAGTTTCAAGAGACAGGGTGAAAAGTATGAATCAGAACCGCCATTGAAACCATCACCATTGACATGCTACGAACAGTTCGGAACGAACTCGATTATCGTGCTGATGTTTGTAGAATCACAAAGGGTGCACATATAGAGCACCTGTACAGTATGTAACAAAAACTTGGAGTGTTGTTCTGTTAAATAAAAAATACATATACTGCTATCTCAAGTGTATTGTGTGTGACAAGTTGTTAAAACCCCAACAATCATTTTGAATAACACTGTATATGCAACGTGTTTTTAGTCTGTTCTTTGCCCAGTGACAATGAAATGAATGCACATAAGTGAAATCACACCCGCCAGCCAAACGAAAAATAAAGAAAAGATATACATGAAATTTGGTATCAATGTCCACCACGAATCTCCTCCCCCGCACCCAAAAGAAAACCGGGAACTAGGATCTACAACTTTCATTTATATATTATTCAATATTACGAACATCTAACAAGTGATATTACCACTGAAACAACAGACTTGTGTCCACTGGAAATGAACATCAAATGTAGGAGGCATGCGAAACGTGTACTGCTGTTACATCCTTGCTCTACATAAATGGAAGACTGAGTCACAAGTATTTTTTTAATATACCGAAAATGACCGGTATCACTAAGCAGCTGCGTAACTTATTAACTTTTAGAGCGGCCAACACACAACTCTTGTACGGTTGTCTATCTCTCACCCACAAAGACTCTGCAATTTGTAACTCTTGATTAATGCATATGTGGATAGGATCAATTATCAGTAAAATAAATGGCCAGTATTGAAACAGTTCTAAAAATCCACACTCACAAAGGTAATGACAATCTAATCAAATGTACAAAGTTTTGAAAGACATACCTGTTCTGGAAACTGTAGTACTTCGCATCTCGCGGAATGGTGCACAACTGTTTCCCGTAGCAACACAACACTTGTGGATTGAATGTGTATTTACGGCCACAACAGTAACCCAACGACTGCATGACAGGATCAATCTCCTGTTCGAAAACTTCTGACAGCTATATATGTAAACAAAGAATTACAAATCAGCAATACAAGTAAAACATTCTTCTACATTTAGTCAGTAATGAAAGTACAGAATGGTATGGGGGCAAGGCAAGCAATACTTGCGTACCAAATGGGTTTGAGGTGCAACTGCAGGTTGTAATGTCACATTGTATGGTAGTACCACACAATAAGTTGACTGCAAATGTGCATAGAGTAGCTAAGTATGGTGACTTTACGGTAGTGCCCAATAACACAGTAATGTGCTGTGGTTCAGTTTTTGTGGGTAAAGGGACATTTGGCCAAGGAAATTCGGGTGCAGTAAAACCGTTTGTCATACAACACTGTTTATAAATGGGTCGCGAAATTTGCACAAGTATATATGAAACTGGAAGACAATGACAGATTCAGCTGCCCAGCAGAAATCCCAACAGATGAGGCTTTCAGCTAGGTGAAATAAATGTTCTGAGCCTATGGATCGGTCAGGGGGCATGGGACGACGATGTAATGGATGATATATGCGATGTTTAACCAAAAATCCTCGATGATGAGAACTAACATCGATACGCGACTGCAGGCTATATAAACACTCTTATAGCATACAAATCTTTTGGATGAAAAACCTAATGATAACCAATGTTGGCCAAAACATGTAGTTTTTATTATTTCTAATAAACATCAATTAGATATAGACTGTTGTGTTAATGACTGTAATTACCGTACCTACTAATGCTACCGGGTGTTGCACATGGGTTAACTTACAGCATAAAGCACAACTGTCTGCACTTTATTTAAGCAAGGTGGGGGTCCCAGAGGACTGAATCCTGAGCACAAAACTACACTATTAAATGCACAACCTCACAAAAGTAAGCTGACCAGCCGATACGAAACACGTGTAGAACCAATGGAGCTGCCATATTTGTTCACCTTTGACAGCATACTTCCTACCAGTTACGCAGTGAACTTCAGATACACGACAGAAGGCAAAGAGCATCAAGACAAGCAGAATATGCTGCAACTCTGTTTCTCTACCCCTTGATGAGACAGGAGCAATGTGAATATTTTCAAGATGCTGCAAACAATGTATCCACACATGTACAGCCATTCTGGCAGCAGAGTAATGACCCACATGTATAGTACACACAAATGGTTTCAAAGGTTAGTACAGCATCACAGCTGACCACGATAACCCAAAATGCTGGTCCTTCTGCCAACCATGCTCCCACAGTAATATGTTTACATTCCAACAGCATAACAGGCAGTCATTATTTTATAAATCCCTATGCTTGTCTTATGCTGACACCATCCTGCGGTTCATTTACTGGCTGCAGGAACAACAAACGCTAAACCTTAAACTACATCAATAAATGCTGACTGCAAGCAAAGATCAAGTTCACGGCCATGGATATGAATATCTTGTGAGCTCATGATCAGACTGTTAACGGGCCTGTCTGTAGCATACGTAGTACATGTGACACAAGATGAGAATGACGTACAAGTCACACGCACGGTGTCTGGTGACGTATGACAGCCAGTCTACTGAATATTTTTCCACGGAAGAACAAATGGTGAAGGGTGGGGTGGGAGCGGGGAGAGAAGAGTCCCTTGTTTGCAATGGTACACTGACCCAAATCTCACCCCCCCCTCCAGTTCCACAGAACACTTAACTTTTGGCGCCGGAATTTTTTTTTTTTAATTTTAGCACACCCTGTATATAAAATGTGAATAATACAGGAACCAAATATGTTAGAATTATGAAACAAACTGCATTTTGAAGAGAAAAAAACGCAGGTTATACAAAATGTTTAAAATATTCGGTACCTATATTTGTTGAATAAATATATAAAATGCAACTTTGGAAGTAAGCGGTGCGATACATCAACTATAGTTGACGTTGGGCGTCTAAAGGTTAAACAGGTTGGTATTTAAATTTCGGTGCACAGTTCATGAAAACCGTATTACCCGAACATAAGATAAAATTGTAACATAAATGGCACTTAGTGGAAAATAAAACAGAGATTATGTATCATGTCTTAAAATAATGCAGTAAATTTCCTTGTTGCTTGAATATATAAAATACATTTCTAGGGGTGTATTATAATGTGCGTTCAAATATGTGAACGTAGGTCACATATAGGTTAAACTTTTGTTAGATACACTGTCTAAATACAGGGTTATTCAAAATGATTGTCAGGGTTTTAACAACTTGTCATACACAACACTTGTGACAGAAGTATATGTGTTTTTTTATTTAACAGAACAACAATCCAAGTTTTTGTTACATACCTTACAGGTGCTCTATATGTGCACCCTTTGTGATTCTACAAACGTCAACACGATAATCAAGTTTGTTAGAAACTGACAACTTGTTATAACCCCGACAATCATTTCGAATAACCCGGTATACAATGTACACAACACACCACTTCCTACACAAGTTAAGTGTAGCATTATGTAGATCTAAGGTGCCTTATTCTGAACACTCTGTACACTGACAGCTGCTGATTCACTGATATTTGACATGTACAATCCCTAACACATTAGTATTTCTGACACCTTTCTGCACAAGAAAAAGTGACTTTTGAATACATTTCTCAAACTGTACACGAACAAATAAAGCCTGTTACTGTAACTTTTACAATGTCATCATCCTAAACAAATGCTTCCTGTTCTGTAATCACTACATTCATTACGGGATTACCTAGCAAATGTGAACAGTCGCAACTGGCTACAGTGGAAGGCCTGTTCAACTAAGCTCCACCTACGCTACGATGTATACAAACACAAACCTTCAACTGCAATGGTCTTTAGGTTACAGCAAAATAAAAACGCTAGTTTCGCTTACCTTGGTGCAGTATCTATACACTCGTGAGGTTTTGCGGTTGTACAGCCAGGCGTTGTCAAACATAAGCCAGACATCATCCACATACTCCCACGGATCAGAATACTGGCCCGTGTCCAGTTTCCGCTTGACAGTTGAGAGGTCCATCGCTTTTTTTACAATATCAAAATAGTCTGGGATACCGAGCGCCTGTGGATCAACGGGCTGACGAAAGGGCAGAGACTCGGGATCCTGACGGTACAGCTTCTCTAGGGTTGGCATTAAAGCTTGCCGTAGCTCATCTGGTTTGAACACTGTCAAGCAGTACGAGAAAATAATGTAGAAAATAATGTCTTGCAGCCATAGTTAATTTCATAAAACATCATGGAAACTGTTAACGTGTGCAAGATCTTGCCGTCTGAAACCACAAACCATATCCGAGTTCTGTCTCTGGTGTGCGCAGCAACACACGAGAGTATGCAGACGAACCCTTTACAATGATAAATGACAGAATATTCTTATATTTACAATGTACAGTAATTTCAAGCCAGTGCCATTGACTAAATGTTCTTAACATTCATGCAGAAACCATCCTTATATTATGGTTTAAAATTTCAGACCCTTCAATTCTATTTAATGGAGAGTACAAAACACTCACAGCACTTTCTCTTTTTATCGCCACCTGCAGTAGATTGGATAGGTTCAGGAATGGGTGGTTTTACTTCAGTACCAACTCCTTCACCTATACTGGACGCTGACATAGGTGTCATAGGCTCCTCTTTTATGACTGTGTCCTCTGTGAAGAAAGAAAAAAAAATCTACATGGTAGACGAACATCTTTAAATAATTAGCAATGCAAGCAAAACTGGCAAATGACAGTTCCAAAAACACATTTCATTTCTGTAATTCGTAATGAAATTAGAGACGCAGTGTTGAAAATGCTCGATGGTAAAGCAGGTGGTATGTGCCACACAGAACGATTTATGCAGATTTCAGGTTTGCAGAGCAGTGTGGTTTAGGACAGAGGCCTTCTGGAATGTGACTGCATCACATTTCCTGACATTCTGAAGGATCGTTGTATCTATATCTTAAGGCGTAAGCAGTCCAACAATCAGTCCAGTCCCCTTGGACTGCCCACCCATTAACACTTTCCACGTGTGTTGAGGCGCACCTTTCTTCATCACTAAATGTGTCTCATCCTCAAGTGACGTGGTTCACTCGCTGTATATTTGACTTCACTGGTTTCTCAAATGAAATGTATACTATTCATCTCACGCAGCCATCTTTTGCTCGGAAGGTTTACCTGCATGCACTTGGGAATAACGTCGACTTTCCTACAGCCATAACATATTTGGCGAATTTTATAACTGTGCAATCAACCTATAGCAACATTCTGCTATGTAATGTGGCAGTTCCAAGTAAATGGAGATATGGACGGAAGAAATAAAGACAGCTACAACAACAGAACAACCACAATAGCATGAGCAGAGGCTGCTACAGCACCACCACCACCACCACCACCGCAATTTTAGAGACAGTGAATGTGGTTAACAATCCCTGCGATATCAGAAGTGAAAGTGACTCAGACAATTCATCCAGATGATGTTAATGATGATAGTGAAGTCTGTTATGCTGCTGATCATACCAGAACAGGGGTGTGGGAGGTGACAATACAAAATCAATTTTTAGTGATGACTGAAAACAGCTTATGGTGAATGGTGATGAGTCTAAAAAACAAATTCAGGGAAAAATAAATTGAACACTGGACACACACATTCCACACCCACACAATTATCCCAGACCCAGTCCTGGAAGGGATACCAACTCTCACCTCCCCCCCCACTCCCATACCCCCAAAAATGGGAGTTAGTCCTCTCCAAAAACCATCAATACTGAGCAATCAGAATGTTACACTGAATGACATTAACCTTTTGGCGCCGGAATTATTTTTTAAATTTTAGCACACCCTGTATATAAAATGTGAATAATACAGGAACCAAATACGTTAGAATTATGAAACAAACTGTATTTTGAAGAGAAAAAAATGAGAGTATATACCATGTTTAAAATATTCAGTACCTATACTTGTTGAATAAATACATAAAATGAAACTTTAGAGGTTAGCGGTGTGGTACGACCACTATAGTTGACATTAGGCGTCAAAAGGTTAAGGCATGCCATGCCCACGAGTTACCTTGAATATGGACTGAAACCCAAGCCCAAGAAGAAAAGTACTTTACAGGAATGGGGGACAATGTCATTTTCAGTAACGTGTTTTCAAGACACAGATATACACATCTTCTGTGCACAACACATGACAACAACAATAATAATAACGTGAAATAACATTACATGTAGCACAAATTGTAAATAGAGAATGGTTGCAACACCAATACCCTAAAAACACGGGTTGTTTCAAGTATGTAAGAGTAAAATACCCCACATAAAGGTCATAAAGAGGATGGTGGCGGTGATGATGATGATGATGATAACAACAGTAATATTAATCATCATCCATCACCAACGCCACCACCACCACCACCACCTCAAACGTTAAAAAGGAAGCAGCACTTGTGAAGGAAAAATGAAACCTGGTGGACTATTTAAACAAAATTCAATGATGTGTACACCAGACCAGTTCATTGCAACAGGAGCTTTGACAGTGCTGTTTCCAACCAACTATGTGGCAGTCACAGGTGTATCTTGGAGAGGAGAGGTCATAGGGCCTTCACTTCATCACAAACACTAAAAGGCTATCTATCACAGACAGTGAAAACAGTATCACTAAAAACTGTGTTCTATGTGTCAGGAAAGAGATAAATAATAACAGGTTTTTTTTGTAAAACATGTTACAGGAACCCTGAATTTTATGCCAGTAGGTGTTTAAAAAAAACCACACTCATGGACCGTAAAGCATCGGTGGCAGCCAATCTCTTGTGTGTACAGGTAAAGGAGTCCCATTACAGGCTAGGACAGGCCCTGAGGGTTCCAGGAGGTTCAGGTTCCCAAATTACAAGACAATAGGCACTTGAAGGTGGTAAGGTTGTCAGCCATATACACCGGCTGCCTTCACTCCCCAGGAAATATTCCTGGTACTCATTTCTGTTAGAGGCTGAGTCAACGCCGGGGCCATAGTACGGCCGGAAGGATTATGTCAATGAAAACTTGTGTGTACAATACATCGTAAAAAGTAATGTTATGCTGAAGCACGCAATAAAACACGTTTCCTGAAAAAAGTGAATACGAGGTGCTGGGGAAGGACAGTGTAAAATAATATTAGCATGAAAGGTTTAAACATGAAGGTGCCACGACACTTCAGAACACTGTGAAACACAAAGTGAGACAGCCTCACATTCCAGAGGCCTTGAATCCACAATGACTCAGTTGGGGCAGGTGTGTGTCCGATTTAAATTGGTATAAAACGTTCAATTTGAAGTCTTCACACATAAACCACCAGCAGTGGTTCATCACACAGCTTCACATTTCATGGAAATATAAACATTCTGATGTTAAGACCACAGAACTGAAATTACACTTCTCAGTAATTAGACCAGTAGTCGCATATGCACGCAAAACAAGGATATTAAAAGAAACAATAACCAACAGACTAATGGTTTTTTAAAGGAAAATATCGAGGAAAATATTTGGCCCAATCTATGAAAGCGGGTCCTGGAGAATAAAAACTAACAATGAATTGGTTAAACTAATAAAACTTGATAACATAATAAATTTCGCCAGAGCACAAAGGCTAGGATGGTATGATCATATTGAAGGAATGCAAGAAACAAGAACGGTCAAAGCAATACACGCCTGGAAACCCATTTCAAAGAGGCCAATGGGGAGACCAAAGATACGCTGGGAGGATGATGTTAAAAAGGATATAAAGAGGTTAAAATTGCCAAATTGGATGACCCTTGCCCAGGAGAGAGGAAGATGGAAGGAAGTGGTTGGGAAGGCCAAAACTCTGCACTAAGAGTTGTAGAGCCACACAAAGAAAGAGAGATGTTAAGACCATTTACACAGTGGTGGAATCGTGGAGGGAAGACAAATTTTCAGGTATAGTGGTGGAAGAGTTATGTGAAGACAATTTTTGAGGCACAGTGATGGAACAGTGGGGGGAAGACAATTCTGCAGGCATGCTGTGGAACACTGGAGAGAAGACACAAGTTCACAGACACAATGGTGGAACAGTGGAGGGATAACTACATACTCAGACAGGCATATCTTTACCATATTTACACACAGTAAGAAATCTATCATAAGGAATGACAAAACAAAAACTTAGCAACAACCTTTCAAATGCATCGACTCGGTACTGTCGAAACTTCCAAGTCTGGATGCTCTGTACCACATGTTCAGGCCTAGAAACTCACCCTTCACTGTGGCCGAGTTCTCGGAGGTGGTGTTGCCCTCATCCATGGGCTCAGTCTTAATTTCCGTCTTTATTTGGTCAGATGCATTCATACCCTTCCCACCACTTTCACTGCGATGATTCATCTCCACACTGCAGTCACTACGCTGTCCTTTCATTTCCATCTTTATGCTATCTTCTGGTTCACACTTTATGTTGTCTAATTTACCCTTTGTTGAACATGGAGGGCTATCGTCATCCTAAGACAAAAACCAGATTCCAACAACAACAGCAATACCGTTAACCCCCATCTTTACTGATTATACAGCCGAACAGCAAGATACACAAAAACAATTCATCATATAAGGAAGCCTTCTAGAAACAACTTCTCGCCCTGTACAGCATACTGACTCTCAGAGGAAAAACTGGTAACAGAACTTTAAAAAAAAAAAACAGCATTCAGAACTGATAAAAACATTCTAAACACATAGAGCAAGACCACTAAAATAAGAAGTGAGAACACTGGATTATAAAAATTTGTATCTTTGGTTTGCCCACTAAAGTAAGTTGGGCAAACTGGCGGATCCTATCAAACATGCTTCATGGAGCCCAAACACGCCATTCAGCATAGTACAGACATGTTAAGCTACGCAAAACTAATACTTACCATGAGACACACATATGGCAACAAGCGATGCCCTAAAAATTACACAAGTGACTTTAAACAATACACACATGAACGAGATGAAAGGTGTCGCATTTACTGCAGAGGAAAACGAGGAAAACAAATCCATGAAAGCAATACAAAGTAGACTCCTAATAGTCCAATACCGCTGAGACTGATGTGGTAGTGGACTCCTTAATAGTCCAATACCGCTGGGACTGATGTGGTAGTGGACCCCTTAACAGTCCAATACCGCAGAGACTGATGTGGTAGTCGACTCCTTAATAGTCCAATACCGCTGAGACTCGTGGTAGTGGGCTATCATATGTGGCTATCAGAGTGGGAATAAATATTCTCAGTTTAAGTCAAAACCGGTCAGTAATCTACAAACATTTCTGATTATAACAATGGAATATGGGAGACTGAAATCACATGGAATAGTTACGAGCGCTGTATTGTTTGTTGCGGCTGACCCTGCCATGACTTGTTTCTCCTTTGCTGCACATCAGTCATTAGTACTTGCTAATTTTTATGCTGGACTACTAAGTACACAGGATCATTGCATTCTGGACTACTGCGTTTTACTATCGCTACTCTCAATATTACATTTGAAACACTAATTCAATACAAGGAACCGAGAAAATAAATAAAAAGTAATGTTAAAATGTAAGGTCACCCTCATGCACAACATGATGGTGTATAGGAGAAGCAGAGGCAGAGCTCCAATCAATCTCAACCTCTGCATTAGACAGACATTACATAGCAAGCCTCATACCCAGCCACCTTACCCATGGGTGAAATACATACTGAACAGGACAGTGGGTAGGTCCTGGAGCTAGTCTGGGGATTTTATGCTGGGAATCTAACCCTGGACTATCCAGCACACAACCTACTCATAACACAGACTAGAATCTTGGCTCCTGAATCTTAATATTTCCTACACACCATCAGTGTGCACTGTGCTTGTAAATTCTGAACCTGCCGCTGCACGTCCCTGACCCAGCCCGCTAAAAGACTGTCACCTCTCTGGTTCACTCAGCAACTTCAGGACCCCATCAATTTGCCAGTGACTTGATGAATGCATAGATGGCCACTCTACCAAAACCCTTTTGTCAGGAAACAAAACAGCTTGTTCACCCATGGGCTACATGTATTGAAGAAGATGGGGGTTATGTGGAATAACAATGTTCTCACACATTATTATTATTATTATTCGTCTTCTTCACCCTCAATGGTGCAACAACCTACATCAGGTCCTGGCACCTTCAGTAGTTTGACTCCAGGTATCCCCACCCCTGCTAGTCTCCTCCAGTCTCTTACACCCAGCAGTAACAAGGAGTCCTTCCTAATGTCTTCTCACAGGTCACCTGCCATGGAATTTTTTTCATCCAGTACCATTTCTGGTAGTCTTCAATTATCCATTTGGACTATATGATCAGCCTACAGTAATCTTCTGACCTTAATGTATTTCACTATACCAGGGCCATCTACAAATTCAAAGAGCTCTTCATATCTTAGTCTCCATCCTACGTCACTTTCCTAGTCTGATCCAGTGATTATTCTTAGCATGTTCCTTTCCAGTTGTGTTGCCCCTTCTTCTCATATTTGTGGTAAAGGGCAGTGTAGTGTAGTGGAGGCACGCATGAAGATAAGTGGTGTGTAGTGAAGTGGTATGTAGTGCTGTGAAGTGACTATTGCAGTGAACTGAAACACTATCGTATTATATACGGTTGGATTGTGAATGTAATGTTTCGTTTATTCTGTACGGTTGGATTGTGAATGTAATGTTTCGTTTATTCTGTAATTTTGTTTTACTTTGCTATTTTTGTCTTATCTTATCTACTTATATTATCCTGTTACTGTGTTCTCTTTCTGTAACTCATTGAAATTTAATGTATGTAATGTGTTTAGCATGGACTACTACCCTGACCGAGGTTTTCCGTGCTGTCCCTCGGTTGTAAGGCAAATGCTAGGGTATTCCTCTCAAAGACGGGGCACGGTCCACACCCCGACTTCCGCCCAGAGTGGGGTAAATGGTTTGCTCTATGTATTGTTGGTGTTGATTGTTGTTGTTATATGTAATTTCGGTCTGTAAACGTGTAACACTGCTACCGGGTTTACACCCAATTGCAGTTAAATATATCATTCATTCATATCTCAGTTAGTGTTCATGTTTTGCAACCATAGCTTAGTACTGGCTGGACTAGAGTCCTGCATATTCTGAGTTTCATCTTTTCTATGTGCTAGCTGTGATTTTATTATGGGTAACAGGAAAGAGTCACATTTTTTATTGCTGTTACAGTAATTGTAAAAAATACATCGTACAGGGTCCAGCAGAAAAACCTGACGATTTAAGTTACAATAAAATGTATAGTATACTAACTTTTTCCATGAATTTATTACTAAAATTATCTTTATCTCAAAGCATTTTAATTACAATATTCACTTCCTGAATATTGTGTCTGTGGGGTGGTGTCCCTTGTTGTCAGCACATTCCTGCAAGCGGAGGACTTCTGGCAAAAGCCTAAGGCAATCAGTAGGTTTTCCTTTTTGCAGCAGACGCTGTTTCACTGAAGTTTCCCACCCACAACAGTACAGTACTGCAACTAGGGACACTGTCGTTCTGATGGATATGGAAGTGCTGACGAGTATCTGCTGTGTCAGACAGAATCGTTGTTTCAGAAATACGTCTCCACAGCGAAAACCCGATGCTCTACAGACAAGCACTCCTTGGCAACTGAAATGCTTTGAGTCTCGCTAGAAGGGCGCTCAAGGAGAAATTCCTCATGCCAACAATTCCACTCACAGCTGTGTTGCCAAATCGTCGGGTATTTCTGCCGGACCCTGTATATACTTTCTCACTCACTCCTAAACCGCAAGTTTGTGAATACTTTTTGACTCACCCCTAAACCACAAGTTTCTCCTTCATCTGATAGTTTCATTCACATAATATTAACACCTTCCCCACCATGTGTTCAACGAGGGTCCCTATGGACCCTGAATAACACCTTGTTCTAAATAAAAACTCTAACTAAGAATATTTTCAGTACTTCCTAGTCATATATTGGAAAAAACAGTCTTGATAGTTTGTTAAGACACTGCTAGCATTGTATGTAATAAAGACATGTCCACATCAAGCAATCAATTCTGAGGCCCGGGTTGAAACAATAAAAAATACGAAGTACGGTTAAATTATGTTATGAACAATATTCATACTTCGATAGGCACCAGGAGTTTCCCCCCTTCAAGATATATGGCTGGAGCATGGTGATGAATAGTCACCTCCACCCAGTATCATGGATGAGAACGAGTGGAGCCATATGTCTACTCCGCCTATACGCCTTCACCCTCCAAGCTCAAATTTTACACACAAGCATGCACATTTCCCTTGGAATAAAAAGTGAGTAAGCAGAAACACACCTGGAGACGAATTGCAGTGATGGCTGCCATTTGGCTCGACATGCTGGATGAGTTACTTCTGACGAGACTAGCTCGTTCTGCGCTGGACATGCCCTTGTCCAGACTCCCCAAATGCTGCTGGTGGTTCATGGTGGCCGTTGATGTCGAGGATGAATTGGCTGTGGCAGATACCAAACTGCTCTGCATGGAGGACTGTTGCTGTGTTGTAACTGCTGTCCCAGGTACTGTAGCGGCTGGTTTTTGTAATAAACTCGAAGGAACTAGTGATGGCGTTGTGACTGACGTAGGTTGTTGGAGGCTACCATTTGTTACATTGGCTGAAGGAGACGGTCCGCCTGTGGTCGATATGGAGGCGGATGTTGAGACTTGGGAAGAGAGTGAGGACGTAATCTGCACATCAGAGGTCGACAGTGCTGAAGAATTGGGTGTGGAGGCAGGGGGTGGAAGAGGAACTCTATTACCTACTGTCGTAGTTGAAGTAGGGGGAAATTGGTTCTGAAGACCAAATGGCGAAGCAGCAGACTGAGACTGAAAGAAAGAAAGAAAGAAAAAAATTGTGTGGTGGCTTCAAGCATGATGAGAATTCAGTTTCAGGGAATAATCTATTAGAACACTACACCGTTCCTGTATTTTTTTTCCCACAAAGCTTGGGTGAAAACCAAGCAGAATAAAGCCATGTGGCATTTGGGTACAATATTTCAGAAATTTCACACAGCAGGTTCAAAACAATGTCATTTTCATTATGAGTGTGGCAATTATTTCTCAATTCTGCTTTGACATGAATACCAGTGTACATTTTCAGTGTATCTAGTGTTTGTGGAGGACTCACACGCAAAACATTCGCATTTCCATCCAAAATTACCAATAGGTATATAAAGCCTACCATTCCCTCCTGAATTCTGACAGCATCTATACACAGCAATCTTGATTATTCCATGTATGTTCAGGTACACAGGGAGACACCCTGTATTCGACACCTTCATCCCCTTCTAGAATAATGTCCTACAGACAACAATGTCAGTACCCGCTGTCCATTCCTCAGTGCTCTTAAACTGGATGCCAACACTGTGGCGTATTTGAAACAAAGATGCCATGTGTCTTTAAAATGCTGTCTGCTAGTGTATCTGTGAGCAATGTCTTGTCCCCTCAAAATGCTGTCTCGTTAGACATACCAATGAACAAATACCTCTAGTGAGATACTCTTCTACGTTGCAATATGATACGACTGTTCTCAGAAACATTATGTCATCAATACCTGTAACATTCTTTCATCACATTGCCATGTGCAGAATGCGACGATTCCTTGCTGTTCTCAGGAGCTTCTTCCGTTCCTCTCTGTTATGTACTTTTCCTGCCACCCTTCTCCACAAACTATTCTTCCTTCTGCTCTCACCTCATCTTGCCATCTATTTCTTAGTCTACCTCTCAGTCTTGTTGTTCCCAGATTCATATATAATAACCTTTTGGGAATTCTATTTTCTTCGATTCTCTGTACGTGCCCAAACCAGCATAATCTATTTAACCTTATTGTCTCTACTATAGTAGGTTTTTTAACACTTGCATAAATTTCTTTATTGGTTAATATCCTCCAATTTTCTTTTACATTGTCATATACTGGGCCTAAAGTTCTTCTATACACTTTCCTTTCAAAAATGTTCAATTGGTTTCTATCTCTCTCTGTTAGTGTCCAATTTTCTGATGCAAATAATAAAAAATGCTAACAAAACATATTTTATGCCACAAATTTTTTTAAAAATGAAAACATATAAAAAAAATCAGTCCCATTACAGGCCCAAGGCACCCAGAGGGTTCCAGGAAGGTAAGTTTCCCAGATTACGTGACAGTGGCCCAGGATGGTGGTAAGGTTGTCAGCCTTACGCACTGGGCGCTTTTACCATCAAGAAATACTCCTGCTACTCATTTCTGTTAGGGGCCGAGTTGACCCCAGGGCCATAATGCAATCGGAACGATTACGTCAATGAAAAATTCCAATGACACCACCTGGAATCGAACCAGCGAACTTCCGATTTGTGGAACAGCACCTTAACCATCGTGCTACCGCGGTCCCCAGAACGTATCAAAGAAACTAAAATTACAACTAAAGAACAGAATAATAGACTTGTAACACGCTTTCCTTTATTTATCATCTATTTACTGACTTGTAAGATGATGGAAAAGTCACATACCCATCAGAATTTTTTGACGGTCCTGTCATTTAGCAAACCTTTCCACCAAAGTTCCTTTCATGCTATGTGCTATTGCCAACACTCCTGTACTCTGGACAGGAGATTACAAGTTCTTCAACCTTAGGCTTCCTGTTTTCAAAACTGCCATACATTGTCCATTTACTATCCTGTTTATGTACAACTTATTTAGCACATTCCACACTATTCAATGACAGAAATGCACTGTACTGGGCAAAAAGTTTAACACACCTGCCAGGTGATATAAGTGTTTCATCCAGAAAACAGCAGTGTCCCCCCTCCCCCCCAACTTCCAGTGTCATCAGCTGCTGTATTTCCCTGTCAAGGTCCAGCTTTATAATAACCAGAAACACAAGAAATGAGACCCGAACACCCTCACAGAAGTGCTCAACAACGCTCCACCCCAATCCCCCAAACTACAAAAGTGCATATACCCCAGATATTTTATTAAATTTTAGGCTGATGGCTTCAACAAAATTGCTTATAATTTTTAGATCCTGTCTGACCTAAACAGTGGTGGAACATTACAAGGGAAAGTCAGAATGCTGACTGTTCAAGGCCAGTGACCAATCAGTCAGTTAATTCCAGTTAGGAATACACTGGGTTGAAATGCAAACGTCTTTGTGTAAGCAAGTCAATACTACTATTCCTATTTTCGTTGTTATACCGTACATATTGTCAAGTCACTCAACTATTTTACCAACCACTGCACATATATAAATTTATAAAATTTACACCTTTAAACATTAAAAACGCTCCCGACATGTTTCGGTCCTAGGACCATCATCAGGGAGCTATATAGTCCTTGCTAAAGTTACACTATTAAAAGTCATATTAATTTCACTATTCCAGTTGGTTTTGTGGCAGCATGCCGTGTTGTGTTGCCAAGAGTGTCCTGTTCCATGACAGGGAACTCTTGGCAACAACACAACACAACACGGCATGCTGCCACAAAACCAACTAGAATGGTGAAATTAATATGACTTTTAATAGTGTAACTTTAGCAAGGACGATATAGCTCCCCTGATCATGGTCCTATGACCGAAACATGTCGGAGCGTTTTTAATGTTTTAATGTTTTAAGGTGTAAATTTTATAAATTTATACAAGTGCAGTGGTTGGTAAAATAACTGAGTGACTACTTTTTCTGTTTTAACTTGTTAGAGCCACACACACACTTCACTTCGGGCTCCTTACCAACCAAACACCTGACACGTGGCATCAGTGCAAAGTCACAGACACAGTAGGAGTCTTATGTGCTTGTAAAGAACCCACATTTTAGGTTAGCCCAGACACATGGCACGCTATCCATACTGTCAAGAACAAACTGCTCTCATCAGTCAAGGACAGCAATTTCAGCAAATTCAGTTTTTCTTATGAAGTAAGATGTATAACTCAATTATTATACCAACCACTAATGCACTTATATAAAATTTCCACACATCAAGACACTAAAACTGCTCCGACATGTTTCGGTCCTAAGTCCGTCATCAGGGAGCTGTATTTATTTGCCTTACTAAAATACAAATTAAAAGACACAATAAAAACAAAAATAAATTAAAAAAAAAAAAAAAAAAAAGAAAAAAAAAAAAAAAAAAAAAAA
>Ga0123352_10004555_pt1 | contig 20436 bp, 17 predicted proteins | sample TergutLab28metaG_FD_89700 | JGI IMG/M metagenome (GOLD analysis project Ga0123352, IMG submission 89700) | Labiotermes labralis P1 segment gut microbial communities from Petit-Saut dam, French Guiana - Lab288 P1 | ecosystem: Host-associated > Arthropoda: Insects > Digestive system > Gut ...
GTGGTCTGACCTGCTGGTGCTTCGTACTGCAGACACACAACTGTGGTCTGACCTGCTGGTGCTTCGTACTGCAGACACACAACTGTGGTCTGACCTGCTGGTGCTTCGTACTGCAGACACACATCTGTGGTCTGACCTGCTGGTGCTTCGTACTGCAGACACACAACTGTGGTTTGACCTGCTGGTGCTTCGTACTGCAGACACACAGCTCTGGTCTGACCTGCTGGTGCTTTCTGATAGGTTCATGTGAACACATGAATAATATTTTTCATAATATGAAATAATTATGCTCTAAATATTAGGTACAACCATACAAAATGTAGTCGCCGGAGCGACTAGGTTCCCGGAATGCGTGTACGCATGACCTAGAACAAAGTACAGTATGTTGCTCCTAAAACAGTACGAAAGCCAGTCTAGTTGTTTCCGGATACTAGTGATGTGTCCAATAGTTCCCGGACACTAGTGTGCCCAGCAGTTTCCTAACACTAGTGATGTGTTTAATAGTTTCCGGACACTAGTGATATGTCCAATATTTTCCGGACAATAGTGATATTTACAAAATTTGTGCGATGTGAGTTTTTGCCCACTGCTCGTTGTCATTGTACTCACGAACAATCAACAGTCATCGCCGTTGTTAAGGTCTGTGGCAGTGGTATAATGCAGTTACAGGAGCACTCGCTGTAACTTTGCATTACTTTACGTTTATTACCAACAAACAGCTCCACTTACATTTGTTCGTAATAAATGTGTATATTGCATGTCTGTTGCACAGGAATATGTAGTATCTTTGTAACCTTGCGCACTTGCTAGATGAGACGTTCATCCTTACGACTTTTCGGCAGCTGTTACCGTCTTTTTTGAGAATAGAACAAAGTAGGTTATACCTGAAATTACGATATTTGAGTTCTAACACCGCGGTCGAGACAGCGTAGTCGGTGTTGCGACGTGCTACAGGCTGGATGGTCCGGGATCGAACCCCGGTCGAGGGCGAGACTTTCCTCACCCGTCCAGACCCGATCCGAAGTTCACTCAACCTTCTGTACAATAGGTAAAATGTCTCTTTCTCTGGGGTGAAGCGACCGGAGTTCGGCGTCCACCACCCACCCTATCTAGCGCCGAGATTAAAGAAAGAGTAGAGCCTTAGCTCAACTCCCCTTCTGGGCCTTTAAGGCGAAATTTACTTTTTAACTTTTTTTACACTTTACGCTCTGTAACGATCCAAGATTTCATCACTTGAACAACGCCCGTCGCGAAAACCTGAAAATCTGTAAGTTCCAAGTATTAATCAGCAGTAACTTTATCGAACGGTCAACGTCATCATCATCATCATTATCATCACGTCCACCATCAGCATAATTACCAACAACACAATGATCGTACAAGTCATTTCAATTGCCACATTCTCGGACCGCTGCAGACACCGAGCTGTCCTGAGTTCTCTTGTACAGAAGGCTGTAACTTCGTATCGAGCGCGCGTCACACTAGCTGCGCTGTATACAACAATAGATAGCAGTCTCATGCTATTACCGTAGCTCAAAACAAGGCATACAATGGCCGCCTGGCTACGGAACTTCGAGCATTCTACAAGACGCATACAGTACAAACATCCCCAGCCCCTCTTCTCAACTGTGGGCGTAACGTAATGAGTTTTGTTTGTGCTTCTACGAGACGACGAGAATTTCTTTGCTGGGTCCCGCCCAGTGTCGCCCGTTGATCGAGATCGAGTGTAATTTCCATCTCTTTGCTGTTTTGAATGCCTTTTCACACGGTATATACAAATAGGGAAATTGTCATGTAATCTGTAGTTCTGATCTGCCTGTATTCTGTTATTCCGGTGTTGGTTCAAAGTTCGAGGCAATTTAAAGCGTTAGTTCTTAGATTGGTTTTATTTCCGTCACTGGATCGTGGAAGGTGAGTCCAGTGACCGTGTGGTTCAAATAGCTTGAACACACGGATCGTGAGTTCAAATTCTCTCGGATAATGGATACTTATTTGAGATGTTGTGTTATTTTCTGTTGGCAAAACGTAGGATTAAGGATACTGATAGTAATAATATTATTATTTTTTCTTCCCATGTAATATAGACTGCTGCTTGCTAACAGATCGTCTTTCTGCTAACATTCAAACGCATATTTACAACAATAGCAGATTAAATATCCACAATCTCCAACTATTTATACTGTAATAATTTTTAATAGTTGCAAGTTGCCCTTTATCTCTTCTTGGTCAATAATTCTTGTATTGTTTCACAGTTTCTCTTACTCACACTACAAACTGTCACAGTAAGTATTCTTCTTTAAAAAAGTGGAAGTAAAAATAACCATTTTTTAGTACTGGTCTTCTTTGGCCCTTGTACCGGTGTCTGGGACATACAGAGCTTCGCTGTACCGGCGATACTGAAGAAAATCGGTGTAATGTGAAAAACCATGCAATATTTTCGGCTTCGTAGTACAGTCGGGTGGACCTTGGCTATTGCCTGGCCTCCTTTCTGTTGAATGACGGTTCCTCATTGCCTTTGTGTCTCTAGGTCGGTCCCGGTGAACGTACTGTACGGTGTGCGGTCTGAACCGTACGTCTGCCGCTGCTCCCTTCATGAGATCGCGGTTTCGATTCTCGCTGTGGGTAGGGGTGTTCCTCTCTTGTGTTCGTTGTGTTTTGTATGGGTATGGCCTCTACGACGAGCCGATCACTCTTTCAGAAGAGCCCTACAGGTTGTGTGTTTATAAATATGTAATGGTGTCCGATCAAGGAACCTCAAAAATGAGGCGGCCTATTTCCGAGTTGGGCTATAGCGCCACAGAAAAAGAGAAAAATTTTGTTTATACAAATTTTACTCTGCAGCCTGCCTTCAGAACATTCTATTGCGACACATAGGCATACTACTACTACTACTACTACTGCTGCTGCTGCTGTTGCTGCCACTACTACTACTACTACTACTTCCACCACCACCACCACTACTACTACTACCAACACCATTACTACCGCTATTACTAGTACCACTACCAAAACCACCACCACCACCACCACCACCACCACTACTACTACTACTAACTATTACTACTACTACTACCACTAACACTACTACTACCAGCACCACCACTACCACTACTACTACCACTATTACTACTACTAGTACCACTAACACTACTACTACTACTACTACTACTACTGCGTATAGACGACATTCATCTTTATCAAGACAAATCGAACAATTTCGCCTGTTCAGTTTCACATACTGAATCATAATATTTTAAGTGCCAATAACACATGGTAGTATTCTCAAACCGATCAACTGGTGACTTATCTAACACTTAGAAGACTGATTATCATTTAAAATGCTTCAGTCTCTACATCTCAGAGAACACATCTCGCTTCCAGTAGTAAGTCTAACCTGTTGATGTGAAAATCGTTAGTGACATCAATTACACGGCGCGGTAAAATGTAATTTTAATTAATGTCACAGCAGGTGGTACACATAATAACCATTGGACTTCATGTGGCCGAAGTTTGCGGTAGATATTCTAGAAAGGGCAGTATGAAAAATGCAGTGTGCTTGAAATATTCGAAGGGAGTGATATTGTAAAAATAAACATAAATAAATACACTAGAATAATAGGAGGTGATGCGAAGCATCTATATGAGTGTAGATATGAAGTTGAATTGGAAAGTCCCGGCACGTTGGTTCAGCAACACTCCACTCATGTTTAGTGCCGCAATTTCGCGGTACGCAGTCTAACACTAACAACCTTTATGACATTCTGTCCTTCGTACAATTTCTGTAAAACTTATCAAACTGAAGCATGATAATGGGACGTGTGGATTGAGCTGTGATATTGTTGATTTGGGCGCTATCTTCTGTGCAGTTCTGCCGGACACCACGGGATCTACAGCTGCTGGAGCAGGGGTTCCAGGGGCAGATCTGGACCAGCACTTGGGAACCCTTGTGATACCGCATGGTGGCAACAGCCACCACCAGACTGGCACCACCAACAACACGCACCATGGTGCCACCAACAACCACAACCACCACCAGGAGCGAGGTATATCATCGGCGTCCTCCAATGCGACATCGGGCGGGGGCCTTCTCGTGCCCCGATATCCAGGCGTTGGGGCGTCGTCCGTTACTGTGTCCACGACGGACTTCGGCCTGGGGGGCCCGCGGTCCTTGTCGGACTCATCTGCCGGCGAGAGTCCTGTGGGGAGCGAGGAGATCCTGCCAACCGTGGGGGTTGGTGGGAATTCACTTGTTGGTCACCACCTTGGTTCTGGCGGAAGCAGTGCTGGTGCGGGGGCTATGGCAGGAACCAACGGCACGAGTTTCTCATCCCTTATGTCTGGCCACCACCACAATCAGCAAGGCTACGGAGGCGGGTCTACGAACGCAACTGCAGCAGGTATTTACCTCAGCACGCCCGTTCTACCCGCCTCACTACTTTACTCCCAACTGTACAGCGCAGCAAGCAGCCACCAAAATCACCAGTTCCATCACCTTCATCACCACCATCATCATCACGCTTCCACAGCAAGTACACAAGACATTATGGACCATACAAACGTTGCTTCGAGCCTCGGGCAACGTTCTTCAGTGCAACAAGTTAGCGAACTTTTACTGGGAGGTGGCGGAGGCACGACGGGTTCCTGTGTGGCGGCAGTGACATCGTCAGGAGGTACGGTAGTTCCGGGCGGACGTGGTGCATCAGGTCTATCAGACGACGAACAACAAAATGCTGGGCAGCAAGTGGTTGTAGGTGCAGGGCAGCAAGCGAGGTCTCACACCACAGCCGACAGCACTGCGGTCTGGAGACCGTACTGACTCGTCCAGGAATAACCAGAGGCTACCCCACTGCCACTGCACACGGTGGACGAAATCTTTTAGGCGTTGGAGATGTTCTGAGACAGGGTCTCTCGGGTGACCGTCCGCTGCAGGCCATCCATGTGTTTTGGATCCATTTGAAAGCCTGTAGGTCCCGTCCGAATATTAATGGTATCGAATTAGCTGTACAGAAATACTGGGCAACATTTTTGAGCGGTTTCAGAAGTGTGCTGAATTAATCTGCCATGGACAGGAACTGTTAGATTCTGTTTAATCAGTAGTGGCGGTACAAAGTAAAGTTACAATATATTGACAAGCTAACAAAGCGGTAGGTTGTTGTGGGATATCAGAAAAGGTGGATCGCCTTCCAAAATATTAACGACTTTGGAAGATGCGTATTGGATTTGAAAACAGATACACTTCGCAAAAATAAATTATTGTAACACCGTGAATATTTGCAATATCGAAGTACATTAAGTATTTCATACTTATGCTTCCGTCGGATGTCAAGTTGGTATTCTGCATCAAAAGGGAGATAGCTGCATTCTGATGAAATGACATAACATGCTACTATCATATGTTTGTCAATGAAACTAGTGAAGGACGGTAGAAACCAATAATCTGTAGCTGGAATAAAACGGTCGAAGACAAAATTGATCTTGTTTTCCCAACCGAAGAAATTTTGTCATCCACGTACATCGGGTAGACCGAATTAAGTTTAAGAAACTTGCAATTTTCAACCATAAATATTCGTTAACGTCCTACTTAGCGGCATGGCGTAAATGCTGTTTGTGTGATGATACGAAATATGGTAGTGGGATGAACATGGTTCTATGAATTCTTAACCAAAAGTGAAGCCGCTCTGATGTGTGATTCACTGGTACTGATATGTTGGTTCATGGACACAAATTGTTAGCCAACCGACTCCAATGCGATAAAAATGTAGTCTGAATGTAATTTGCAAGAAGTTTTGAACCTTTAGTTTGTACTTTGAGGATATTTCGAAATTTCGGTTTCATATATTAGTGAAGTCAATTCTGTAGACATAAAAGAGTTATATATATATATATATATATATATATATATATATAACGGCGACACAACTAATTGTATTTATTGAGTCGTAAAATGTGGCTACGTGTCAAATTTTGGTGGTACGTGTACGAGTGACCTGATGTGACCATATAACTGGTCGAAACACGTAGCCACATACTATGATATAATGTAATTAGTTGTGTGCGTAACATAAATCTCAATTTTATGATTTGTGCAAACACAAAACGATGTAAATCTGATGTGTGGTTGACCGTGCATCGTAATCCAGTATGGATAAGAAACCAACTAGATGTCACTTTTGTGTTATCTTTTATTTCTCCTTTACAAGTTGCTCAACATGTTTCGGGCAACAATATGCCCATCTTCAGGAGCTGACCACTGCGTAGTGTTATCGCCACGTGTTGGTATTGTGCCGTGGCTGCAGGAAGGCTGTCAGAACCGTAACACGAACTGCTCAATGGACACACTGCCTGCTGCTAACCGGTTCTGACGGCCTTCCTGCATCCACGGCACAATACCAACACGTGGCTATAACACTACGCAGTGGTCAGCTCCTGAAAATGGGCATGTTGTTGCCCGAAACATGTTGAGCAACTTGTAAAGGAGAAATAAAAGATAACACAAAAGTGACATCTAGTTGGTTTCTTAACCACACAAAACGATGTGCAAGATAACAATTCCTGAACATTTAATTAAATTAGGCAACTTCGACAAGCAGTAATTTATACGTGATTTCCGGCTTACACCGCCGAGTTAATGAGATCTTCGCTCTTCTGCCATGTTACCCAGCGTAGATAGGTAATTGCCGACGTTTCGGGACAACTTATCGGTCCCATTTTCAAGGGTCAGACAGTGCGAGAATACTGTTTGACCCTTGAAGATGGAACCGATAATTTGTCTCGAGACGTCGGCAACTAACACACAATCTGCGCTGCGTAACACGCCAGAAAAGCGAAGATATCAGTAATTTATAATTTTCATTTAATAATCTTTTGTGTCACTAAAGTGGAATAAGCTTGTGTATTTGTAAACAACGAAAGCCGCCTTTCCTAAATTTAAGTCCTTACAAAATTGTTACATTTTCATAATTTTGGAGCCGGTTAATTTCGTCACATAATTATTGCGAAGTAGAAAGTGACTGGTCATTTTACATTATCACCATTAAGGAATTCGTGATTTGTCACGAACTGATATTTTATCGATGCATACTCATTACATAAAAAGTTAATTGATAATTGACTGGTGCCAAATGTTTCAGTCTGAACCGGGTTGGACTGATTTAGTGAAGAGATGACATTTGTGCACGCGAACGAATCCTAGTGGCAGTTATACGTAACTAAGCTATAGCTAACAGAAACGCAACGCTGTATCTCCAAAAGATTCTATTTGAAGAGAGCCTATCTTTGTTGGTAGTATCACTGACTTCTCGTTTACTTCGGATCTTTACTGGTTAAAGTAATGGAGTTATCATTAGGATTGTAATAAAACATAAGTAGATTATCTATCTTTTTTTTTCAAAAATTCGGAAACACCTGCATTTACAGTTTGAATACTAAAAATTAAGTGTTCTTATATTTTCTTTTCAAAATTATATTAATTTTAAAACATTTTAATCTTAGTTACGTGGATGGTAACAGCAGGAAAGAATAAATCTTTCGGCCAAGCATGATCTGGACTTTGCCCAAAACCTTTAGAAATCGAAGCGGACAAAAATAGCTATGTATTGATGTACGCTGTTCATTAGATTATACTGTTTGTTTTACCTTCATGCTTCGGACTGGGCAGTGAGCATCATCGAATGCACAGAAAATTCTTATAATAAAAGCCAACGAGGTGAATTATTTCTCAAATTTATTTTGATAAAGAACTCTACATGTTTCGGACAGAGGTACTGTCCATCATCAGGAGTCTCAACACTGTATACACAGCAATAGGTATTTGTCATGCTAGTTACGTTGACTGTCTGCTAGCGAGGTCAGGATCCATCCTGACCTCGCTAAGAGACAGTCAATATTAACTAGTATGACAAATACCAATTGCTGTGTATCCAGTGTTGAGACTCCTGATGATGGACAGTACCTCTGTCCGAATCATTTAGAGTTCTTTACCAAATAACGTTGAGAAATAGTGCATCTCGTTGGCTTTTAGCCTAGGAATATATCACGATGCACGGTCCTCTTAATGTCAAATTCACAGAAAATATTTACCTATTTTATGAATTAGGCGCCACGCTGTGGCATTGGTTGAGGCAGGGTGCTACAAGCCAGAAGCTCGCGGGTTCGATTCCCGATAGTGTCGTGGAATTTTTCATTGACGTAATCCTTCCTGCCGCGCTATGGCTCTGTGGGTCGAAAGAGCCTCTAACAGAAATAAGTACCACGTCTATTTCCTTGGGGTGGGGGGTAAAAGTGACCGGTGCGTGATGCTGATAACGTTGTTTCTGTTTGTGTGCCGATTGTATTGAAATCTGGGAGCCTCAAACTCTTGGAACCCTCAGGGCCTATAATAGGCCTGTACAGGGGTAGCTTTTTATAATTAGGCGTTAGGTCCAGTCCAGGTTGTGCATGGTCGGAAGGCACAACAATAATAACAATGTGTGCTAATTTTCTACTTGAAACCCACAGAATGTCAGAGGCCTTCAGTTCTATCCTGCATTCATTCGAGATGGTTGTGGTAAAGATGTCACAAGTTCAATGCCTCATTTCTTAGGAGGGATCATTTCTTAAATAAGTTAAATAAGGTAAAATTTATGTGCTTTGTTTTTCAGCAATTTTATTTAAACAATTTGTACCAAACCTTAGGATAGCAACGTGGATACTTTGCACCTGAAGAATGTATGATGCTCTGCTTTGTTTGAAAGCAATGCTCTTCTATTTGAGATATAAACCTGACGTTAGAGTAAGTTGTTAATATAAACAAAGGTTAAGTTTGTGTTTATTGTTACGTTTTGTTATTTATACTATTATCTAAAATTTTTAAATCTATGCTTGGCTTGCTATGTATTATCAGGTTATATTTCAGTTGGACTGTTTATCAGTATGTATTTGTACATATCCTTGCCGTTCCTTTCTTTGCATCGACATTCATGTCCTTAGAATAATTCGTTTGTTTCCTTGTTTTCAGTATAACTTTGTTATCTCTGGACTTTTAAGCGAATCAAATCAATCTATAGCACTTCACGCGGTGTATTTCCTTGTTGAATTTTCTGTAATATTCTTTACTGTTATAAGAAAGGAGAATCGTACTGCTGTGAAGATACAGCGGACACTCACGTAAGTTGTGACGTCGTATAGTCTGGGTGGTGGTTACCAAAATTAGGCTGCGGTCTGCGCTGTACCACTTCGCTGCAGAGTTTTGCTAGTTGCTTGCCAGACTACACGGTGTCACAACACGTAAGAGCACAAATCATTTTGATCGTTGGATGAATTGGACTGAAATTTACGCAAGAATGTACACTACCTCCATACGTACGTACGGAGGTACGCGCGCGCATATATGTGTGTGTATGTGTATGTATGTATGTATGTATGTATGTATGTATGTATGTGTGTGTGTGTATGTGTATGTATGTATGTATATATGCATGCATACATGTATTTATGTATTATGTATGTATGTCTGTATATGTTTCTGTATGTATGTATGTATGTATGCATGCATGCATACATGTATTTATGTGTGTATGTATGTATATGTGTGTGTATGTATGTATGTATGTATGTATGTATGCATGCATACATGTATTTATGTATTATGTATGTATGAATGTATGTATGTGTCTGTATGTATGTATGTCTGTATATGATTGTGTATGTATGTATGCATGCATGCATAAATGTATTTATGTATGTATGTATGTGTATGTACATGTGTGTTTATGTACTATGTATGCACATGTGTGTGTATATATGTACGTGCATGTGTTTGTAGCATGTATGTTTGTATGTATGTATATATGTATGCATTTATGTATGTTTGTATGTATGTATGTATGTATGTGTATGCAAGTGTGTGTGTTTGCTTATGCTCACTTGTCAGTGTGAGAATTAGTGGCAATCGCTCTGCCTCTATTCCAAATATATGGATATTACCAATTCCCATTCGGTTGAATTTACAGCTGCACAGTTTGCTAGCGCCTGGTTGGTGCGACAACACATCCGTGTGAAGTGAGAGAAAAGAAAGCCTAAGCATCTGTTTATAAACTGTACACATTAGTTGCTTCGGCTTGCACAGGCATTAATGGGTAACAATTTATTGTTTGAACAAGTACCGAGTTTACTAGAAAATGACCTCGCCTAACTTTATTTCAAAGCTCTCGCGTGGTTCTATTGGTATTGTCTTTTCTTTCAATTAACTGTGAAATGTTTTTAACGTCTTTCTAATGGAACTTATGAATTTTTTCATGTACGTTAGTACTGTTAATCAATAGAATACTGCGTAACTATAAGGAATGAACATCACTAGAAACAGTTTACATTTGAAGATCAAGGTTTTTTTTATCATTAAATACAGAAGCAATGATGTTCTCTTTGATAATCATTCTGAACAGTAACTTCCTCTTATCGTTCAATAAAACAACAAGTTAGCGGCAAACTGTATGCGCTGTCGTGAGTGTAAAAACCGTTGGTGATGGAGCTGCTGATGAAGCGTTATAGATTGATAATGGTCAACTTAACCTTAATGTTTTCTTATTGTTTCGAACGGAACTTACTACCTCCTTGCTTTCTTTCTCCCAAACTTCCCTCGAAGATTTTGCGCCCTGATTATCTGTTCCCTTGTGATAATCCCAATTCGTATGAAATAATCACTGTTTCGACAAAAGGAAAGATACAAGGTAATGAGAAATATAAACTGTCCGTATTTCCTCAGCATCCGGACATCGTATCTGTTTATTCACATTGTTGCAACCCATGGGGCGAAATATTGAGCAATTACAAAACTAATAACGAAAATAAAATCCTGTTAAAAAATAAATTGTTTTGTTGTTATTGGTATTGCTTCTAGAATGAATCAGTGATGCACGAACTGCAGCTCAACGTATTTTGAAAGAAGCCTGTTGAATCAAGAAAAATCATTTTTTGTATATTGGATAGCACTGCTGCTTCGTGATTTGGAAGCTGCTGCTTTACATTTTTCTGCAGGAACAGTCCTGCGACAGTGTACGATCCCCACATTTTTTGGAGCAGTAAGCAGCCACAGCTTACAGCTGACTATTTGGTGTGTAGGTTCAGAATGCGCGAAGTCTTGTTACCATTTGGCTCACACTACTTCAGGTAAATTTCCCTTTACATTTGAATATTATATTTTGTGAAACAATCATAAAAAATTAGGTGAAATTTTAGAGGCAAGAAGTTTCCATCTTCAGCTACAGTTTCCATATTTAAATAGAGTTTCCATACTTAGGCACATTTTCCATATGTAGGTAAGGTTTCCTTCTTTAGCTACAGTGTCCGTCTTTAGCTACATTTTTAATCATTAGCTACAGTTTCCTTCATAATCTACAGTTTTCATCTCTATCTGCAGTTTCTACGTTTAGCTACAGTCTCCTTCTTTATCTATAATTTCCTTCTTTAGCTACAGTTTCCTTCGTTAACTACAGTCTACATCTTTAACTACAGTTTCTTTCTTTAGCTACAGTTTCCTTCTTCGTCTATAGTTTCCGTCTTCAGTTAGAGTTTACTTCCGCATCTACAGTTTCTATGTTTACCTACAGTTTCCTTCTTTATCTACAGTTTCCTTCTTTTCTACAGTTTCCTTCTTTATCTACAGTTTCCATTTCTATCTACAGCTCACATCTTTAGCTACAATTTTCTTCTTTATCTACATTTTCCGTTTTTATCTACAGTTTCTTTCTTTAGCTACAGTTTCCGTCTTCAGTTACAGTTTCCTTCTTTAGCCACAGTTTCTCTAGGTAACCCTTCAGTTGAGCCACTATTAAACATTGTGTACCATAAGGAACTTTTAAAGTCATAATGTCACTGAATTTGGAAAAGAAGTAACGTGTCAGCAAACTTTGATAATACCCACTGCACTGTAGATACATAATGACTCTTATTTATTGCTCTTTTCGTCTAGTCTGCCTTGTAAGTGCTACAAATGATGAGGTAAATAGAGAGACAAAAAGAAGCCTGTGTTTTGGTTTAGGTGACTGAACTTACTGCACTCGATTCCATAAAGTTATTTATTTATTAACTATTTGTAAATGACATGCTCTGCTGCTACACCTGCCTCATTATGTTTATGAATGAAATGCAGAAAACAGCGATTCCCTGAATAGTGGTAACATTATTCCACCCTCCAAATTGACTAGATGGACGACTTCGCTTTCATATGTTCGTGCATTACTGAGGACAGTTTCTACCTCTTGTTTGCAGGTTTATACAGTGAAAATGGTAAAGACTTCATGTATCGACGGTGTAGGTAAAGGTACATACACGTCGGGAGAATAGACGAAAGATGGACACTATGTTTCATTTATTTACTAGCGATAGTAAATACACGGAATGCAATGAAAATTATGGGTTTATTTTCCGGATATTCTGAAGTACACGTCTGTCATGTGATATGAAAATTGCACACGTGTATTGCGGATGCTACGGATATGACTACATGTGTTTCAGTAGGTGAGTGCCAATGTTTCAAAAGAGCACATTATTCTAAACTTTCGAGTCAGCTCTCGGTGGAGGTGTTAGTGACGTTCATCGACCTGGTTCCGTGGCGTCATACGGCCGACGTCGGCAGAAGGTGATCCAAACCCATTTACGGACGCATCTTAAGAACAGGTCTGAGAGTTTTTGTTTCACGGCACTGATGTGTACCGGCTTGCGTCTTACCGCTTGGCCATCATCACGACCCATTCCAATTTAGCCCCCAGTATCATGCGTTATTTCCCCGAGATCAGTATGCTTTATTCTTGTGCATTTACGCGTAGGTTTTCCAAGTTGTTTATTTACATGAGATTTTTATAACTGAAATTTATATGTCGCGTACGTTTCCAAACACTTTCTACACGTGTTGCCAATTTTTTTTTACTTAAAACTTAACTTTGTTGTTTGAAGAGAATAAAGTAGAAACGTCTCTTCCAGTATTTTATAATTCCGCACAGCATAACTCGATAATAAGGTTGAATAGCTAGAGTTCGGAAGATCCAAGTTCGATACCCAGCACGAATAAGGGTTTGTCTGTTCTCTACCACGTCCAGATCGGCTGTCTGTCGCACAAAGATATATTTCCAAGGGGTCCTCTGAATTATTTCTTCAGGGACAAAGAGCGCTGCGTGTCTGATGTCAAGAATACCTGGATCTATACCTCCATTCTCCCGTACGTCTTAGTGTCATTATGCTTAGGCAAAGGGACAATATTGCCTGTATATTCACTCCAGAACTCATGCGGAAAATAACGTCGAGTCAGAGCCACACCGCTGCTGTTTATATCATAAATAGTAACATTTGTTTTCCCTGTACATGTTATTGTTTTTATTTATTTTCAGGAATTGTGCAATATCAGTACATAAAACGAAAAGAAGGGTTCATACCTAAGTGCAAGTGCGAAAAGTTGCGCGAAGTTTGCGCAGTGTATTTATCCTAGACAGGACTTAATATGAAGTAGAGTTTAGAGGTCGCAATGGTAATAATTGTACTAACTGCGTACTGTGGATTGTGGATGCTGTTCGTGTTGAAAGTTTATGATCGAGCAAGGGATTTAGAAGAAGCCAGTTTGAAATAGACACTCTTCTTTAGATCGCTCAAGAGAAATCGCAGTCTGTGCACTGCAAGCTGCAATGTAGCATTTAGATATCCGATGTAGGTGTAGTGTACTGCAGTATAAGACGTTGCGGAAAGTTTCGACTCTTTGGTTAGCCTGATAACAAAAGATCAAGATTTACGAGTGAAAAAAAATCCAGGTTTGCCATTGTGAAGGCGGAAGTAAAAGGTAAGAAAACTCTTTTCACCTGCAAACTGGACAAAGATAAGGAAGAAATCATTCAAACGCTACATTTGGAGCGTAAGTCTTTATGATGCACAAACTTGGACATTTCGGAAAGCAGATCATAAATATCTGGAAAATTTTAGAATGTGGTGCTGGAGAAAAATGGGGAAGATCAGTTGGACCGATCGTGTGAGAAATAAAGAATTATTACAAAGAGACAAGGAGGAGTCAAATATTCTACGTACAATAAAAAGAAAGAAAGAAAGAAAACTAATTGGATTGGTAACATCTTGCGTAGGAACGGCCTTCTGTAACACGTTATAGAAGGAAAGATGAACGGGTTTACGAGAAAGAAGACGTAAGCATCTACTGGATAACTTTAAGTAAACGAGAAGAGACTGGAATTTGAAAGAGGAAGGACTAGATCGCAATCTAGAGAGAAGGCTATGTACCTGTCGTAAGACAGACTCACGCATGATGATCAAACATTCGCGCTGTGTTTTATTACATTGCTGCAACTATTTAGATTGAACAGAGTCTCTCTGGGGGGGAAGCTGACAGTCGCTTAGATCATTCAATCCTTCTTATTCTATAAAAAGTTATATTTTTCACAACGGTCTGCAACTGTTCCATACGCTAAACCAGATGATCACAGATTAAATTTTGACATTCCACTTCTTTGTGACCTCTGTAATATGCACACATAATAAAATATTGAGTTGTATTTATGAAAAAAATTATTATTCGTCATTTGCCTTGAAGTAAGCACAACCCTTATTGTGCGTGTGAATGGAGAAGAAACTAATTTAAGTCCAAGGTCATCAAATTTATATTTGCCAGTTTAATTACACAGTAAATTTGCACGGAACACCACCGAGTCTCGCACAGTACGACCTGCAAACAACTGCTGTAGTTAATTTAAGTAAGCTGCTCCGTTTGCTTCTTTAGGCGCTTTCTAAAAATTTGCGAAAAACTAGTGGCTTCGACAAGTCTGTCTGTTCGTCCGTCCGTCTGTCCGCATTGATCAACTCGGCTTTCGCCAGGCGGATTTTCATGAAATTTGATATTTGAGTGTTTTTCGAAAGCCCGTCGAGAAAATTCAAATTTCATTAAATTTGACAACAATAACGGATACTTTACATGAAGACCAACATACCTTTTTGACCATAACTAGCTTAGTTCCTCTTAGAATGAGAAATATTTTAGATAAACATTGTATAGAAAACCAAAACACATTTTATGTTCATGGCTTTTTTTTTTCGAAAATCATGCCGTTTGGAAGATAAGGTGCAAAAATATTATAGACCCGGTCTAGCCACAGACGACAACATGACGTATGAGCTTTGCCTGCTGGTACCAAAGTCTACAAATACACACTCAGGATATGCAATAATTTTTTCTTTGCCACCGCAACAATGTCTGCACGAATGCACCTCTATGTCACGTTATATATACAGTGCCTGTCTTGTTCACATTGCCTGGGATGTCTACTGAGCAGTTTCGGACCCTAAGACCTTGACAGAAATGCCACATTCTGAATCGAAGTCCGGTCTTATGCTCCACAGTATTAGCCAGTCTCTTCCCTAAAGGAGTCCTCCTGACTGCTTTAAATGTATAGGCCAAAGATTTGTTTAGACAACACAGTGGAACGGCCTTACAGCTCATGGGCACCAAAATGACGAATATCTCAGGATTTTCTGAAAATTATTCGGTCCTTGTGTCGCTGCACACTGCTCTGAACTACATCACTGCCTCATCATTACTCATGTGGACTCCGTGGGAACGATAGGAGTGTGTGACACCCTGTGGACAGGCAAGATAAATTACTGTCACTTCAGAAAAAAAATAAGCAAGCACAAGTGTTGTGCACTTTGGTACACAAACTGACGTTCCGGCAAACGAGTGACCTTAGACCAGCAGAAATTCCGAAGTGCCACAGCATGTGGTGATCAGTGCCTCTGCATGGAAGTGACCCCCTAAAATACAAACGATCGACATACGCAGTACTGTGACCTTTGATGTTGATATATGTAGTGTGTAACTTACCAGCAAATTGAAATATCTGCTTCCGTATTTTGATATCCAAACATGCTGGTGTACGGGTATCACTTTGCGCCCTGATAAATACCCGCTAAGGTGCCTTTGTGATCCGCCAGAAATTGATGTAGGTTTTCTTTCAAAGTGTACGATGCGTTTGTTCGACTTTAATTACATAAGTCGACAAATCTAGTAAAACCCCCGCAGCCTACGTTCAAAATAAACTTTTTTCAGCGCTCTTCATGCAGTGTTTTTGGACAAACAAGATATTAAGATTTGAGTACGCAAATATTTTCAAACTTGTAATGGGAACGCAACAGAAGGGAATCGAATCCTGGGTATTAGGGTTCTTTGTAACATGTGGTCACTTTAATTGCTACCCTTGCGCCTTGCTACCTGGCTACATTGTTAGGGGTGATTAGGAGAATATCATTTGACAATTGTGAGATAAGTGAAGCAATAGAATGACAGTAATGTGAAAGTATGAAAGGATCCCTGTACTGATCCTTACAGGCGCCTGTAGATGTATAGCTTACAGAAGAATAAAAAACATCTAGATACCACTTTTTATTCTATTGTACTTCTTATAGGCTCAACATGTTTCGGGCACTACTATGCCCATCATAAGGAGCTCGCGACTATGATGTTGATTAACACATTGGTCGTTTAGTTCTTGGTTTGCTGTATGTTGGAGGTTAGGTGCGGTTAGGCTGGAGTAGTGTCCGGGCTGCAGGCTGCATCATAGTCGCCAGCTCCTGATGATGGGCATAGTAATGTCCGAAACATGTTGAGCCTATAAGAAGTACAATAGAATAAGAAGTGGCATCTAGTTGTCTTTTTATTCTTCAATTTTCACAATGATGCACGGTCCAATAAACTTCAGTATGGCTTACAGTTTGGCACTATAGCTTCCAGCTCACTCTCAGACGCACAATTCAAAGCTGGTGTTAGTACAGTTCGTTTCGAGAAACATACTCAGTGGGGTATATTGCCGATGCTTTGGGTCCGAGAATAGTATCTGTTAAACCACATTGTTTGTACCACCTTCTCTAACCCTTTCATAATGATTGTTTTAATAAGTAACGTTACCGTAACATTAAATTTTTGCATTCTCTCTGCACATTTTTTGTTTTCGGAAGAAAAACTCGTATTCTTTAGATGCATCATGCTCGTTGTGTTTTATGCAAATCAGGAGGGGGTAGGCACGTCAAAACAGTTGTGTTTTGACGTACCTACCCCTCCTCCTAACAATTTTTTTTCCTTATTTACTAGGATCAATTAAAAAGCTTTGTATATGCTGCCAGCACCGTGCAAAGCTGTTACGAATGAACTCAAATCATGTGTGTGGCCGTAGCGGCACTCTTGCTGCTCTCTCAAAAGTGCACTGTCTTTGTGATGCAAGTTGCTGTTAAGCTATGGATTGGGAAAGACAATAAGGAAGTTTTTTTCGCGGAAGGACGTGAGAACATTAATAAAAATTTAATGTTTTTTTGGGTAAAGGTATCTTAGAGTGTTATAAGGTAGTTGAAGAACGTTTTAGGAAAATCTGCTGCTTCGTATGAAACTTTTCGCCGGTGGACGAATTTCCTTAAAAAGGGCCCCGGAAGAGGCAGACGATGCCCCTCGCGGTGGGGCAGCTACAGCGGCGACGGATGAAATTTGTCCTTGAATGCACGCGCATTATTTCATGCATGGCAGTTACTGAAGGATTCGAAATCTTTCCAGCAAGTGTTTACCGTATCCTCACCAACAGCTGGGGAAAAGAAATGTTTGTGCACAGTGGATTACACATGTGCTCAATGATGACCAAAGGGCCATGCGTGCTATTCTTGCCACTACCCATCTGCAGCATTGGAGAAATTAAGCCAATGCGTCCCTCGATCGTATTTTAACGTCTAACGAGTCATGGACTCATTCATTTCACCCTTAGCCGAACAAAACAGAATGATGAATGGCGTGCCCAAACGTCACCGAGGAAGAATATTGCAAGGCGCAGTAAGGGTGCTCTGAAAGTTATGCACGTCATGCACTTCAGCCGAAATGGACTTTGCTTGACCATCCCGTGCCATTAATTACGACGATAAATGGCCAGTATTACTGCACTGTCTTTCAGGATAAGGTGAGGCGGGCTGTTCGCCTTAAACAACCAGAACTGCTGCAGCGTGGTGTCATTTTGTTCCAGAACATTACAAGACATCATAGCCATATTGTTATATGCAAAATCTGGTGCAACATTGTGGTGGGAAGGTGTTGGCATATCCGCCCTATTCTCCTGGTGTCGCCCCATGTGATTACTGGTTGCTTGCAAGTGTGAAAGAACATCTTCGGTGTAAACAATTTGAAACATAAGACGATGTCAACCCTGCTGTCACTGCATCTTCACATCTTCTGAGCGAGGATGAATACACAGCCGAAATAAATCGCTTACCACATACATGGGAAAAGTCTGTGGACAGTGCTGGTGATTACATTGATTAGAGTACGTATGTGTAAACGTTCAGGAATATATTTAGTGTTGTTAACTTATATTTTGCTCTTACAGTAAAATCCTACACAAAACTTCTGAAATTTCCTACTACAATTAACTGTGTTCCCGGTGGTCGTGCTGTCTCAGGCATAGCCACTTGATTGCTAACATCATGTGTTCGAATCCCGCGTAGAGCATGAATGTTGGTCAGTGCAGCGAGCTGATCAGTCGTTTAGAGAAGTCCTTCTGTGTGTGTGTGTGTGTGTGTGTGTGTGTGTGTGTGTGTCTGTGTCTGTTTGTGATCTAGAAACCTCAACATTGAGAGTGGTCAAGGCCCGACTTGGGCTATTGCGACACAAAAAAATAAGATTGATTTTTACAACGGAGCAGCAGTGTTTTTACTGTGCTGTGCAAAATGGATATTTAAATGTATTTCCTGTTAGGCTCTAATATTAGTTCTAAAGTTTTTAAAGCAGTTAAACATCTCACATTCACCCATGAGTTTCATGAGATTCACCTAATAAATGACGATAAATATTTACTTCGTCTTCGTAATGCAGAAACTTCGTGCTTTCTGTGAGTTATGAAATGACTTCGTAGTCTACTTTCCTCCGAGGAAAGAGGTCGAGTTATTCATAAGAATCTATCGAGAAAATCCAAATCTGTTTAAAATCGGACAAAAATACCGAACACCTTGCATGGCGACCACTTTACACCGACGATGCTCTGATATTAGATAGAACGTCGACTGCAGTCCCACAACAACAACAGTTATGCGAACGCCCTAAGTTACGTGAGAGTTTATTATCTGTCGTGCAATAAAAATAATTCTGTAGGTGTATTGATTTCCTCTGGGAATGTAAATTCTGTGAAATAATTATTTGATTCTAAAAGTGAGGCCATATTTAGAGAGATTTGCTTTGAAAGTTAAACATCATGGCGGTGCAAGTAAAGAGATCTAGCGCGAGGAGAAAGACAAAAAAGTAAACAAACATATTTAGGGACAGCGTTAAGCTACTACAATATAATTAATTCTGTCTTAACAAGTAGTGCTTGGTATTAACAGGCCCTCGCTCGGACGGTAATGTACAATGTAGCGTTAAGGTATGAAACTACCTTAAACAATACGAGGGTTACATACCTTCCCTCTGTGAACATTCCTGTAACATATACATCACTGCTTATGTTACAAATAACATAACAATACATACCGCCAAAACCCTGCACGGCAAACAGCAGAACCAACTAGATACAAAGAGAAGAGTTAAGGCAAGTCCACTGCTAGGAATGTTACAAATACTTTGCATCTGATTCCACCCCCTACCCTCCCCCCACCATGTCTCCATGTCTTTGGTTTCGGCCAACTGTTGGTATTTCCTCTTCTCTGGACGTTCCTTCTATGTTTGCAATTCTCACCCCATTCCATCACTAGAATTAGGTGCTTTGCTGTGCTTCATCAAGAGAGACGTAGGGAATTTAAGTAACATATAGACTAATAAATATAAGAAAAACAATAAGAAGTAAAGGAAAACTGTTAAATATTTAACAGACGTATTTGACAAGTCCCACGATCAGCTACGATTCGCAGTGATGAAACTTCCGTTGAAATTTAGGTCGTGTGAAATCTCACGCAGTGTGGACTGCTAAATATTATCTGCAGATACCTAGTGCCGTTGTTGTTAATGGCGCTAGTGTAATAATTAAAAAATTAGAATTAATTAATTAATGTACTTCATAAATTAACAGCTTAGTTGCCGGGTTATAATTAGCGTCATAATTTAACCAAGCCTGGTAGAAATATTGCATATTTTAGGAAAAGAAAGAATGAAATTATAATAGTAATAATAGAAAAATGGAACACAGTTTAATACATTATTAACAATAACTGAGGTCTTTTTAAATTTATAATAATAATAATATTTATTAACTGCAATTGGGTTGTCACCCGGTGGCAGTACACATTTACACACAAGAACAACATAGAACAACACAATTAACCAATGACAACACACACACAAAAAAAAATAACGTCCGAACAACACAAATACAGACTAATGTGGAAGATGGAAGAGTGGAAGAGTGCGGTCCGTGCCCCTTCTTTTCGAGTTATACCCTGGCATTTGCCTTACAA
>Ga0123352_10004556_pt1 | contig 20433 bp, 7 predicted proteins | sample TergutLab28metaG_FD_89700 | JGI IMG/M metagenome (GOLD analysis project Ga0123352, IMG submission 89700) | Labiotermes labralis P1 segment gut microbial communities from Petit-Saut dam, French Guiana - Lab288 P1 | ecosystem: Host-associated > Arthropoda: Insects > Digestive system > Gut ...
ATCAATAAATACATTTATTGCGCCACTGATACACAAAAACACATTTCATGCAAAAACGCAATATGGATAGATGTAATTACAGGGGTGCTGATAAGTCTTTAGCCCGACCAGGAAGAAAACAAGATATGTTTCTGTAAGAATGGCGTGAATTTCCTTCGGCGCCTTGCCTTGCAGGGGAAAAACCTTGATGACAGCTCGCGTCTCGATGTTGTTGAAATCGCGCGCGTCCCTGACATGCTTCCGAGCTTGTTTCCTTCCTGGTCGGACTAAGGCCTTATCAGCACCCCGGTATAAGTATACATGAAAACCTCGTCTACATAATTGCTGATATACTTTTAAAGAGGACCACAGACGGAATTTGGCAAAAAAAATATTGCGCGTGAAAACCAAACTAGATTACACATCGCATTATCAAAATAAAGCCAGATAAATGCAATGAGTGTTGGGCTTAACCCTTTAAACGCCGAGTTAAATGCCATCTGCCATCTGCTGGCGTTATTATCCACGTTAGCAGGATAATGGTTAAAGCAGTAGGATTAAAATAGAAAAGATGCAGCGCAAATGAGCTCTCTGGACAAATTAATGGGCGTCTACAGAAAGGAGATCAATATGGTTGACGCAATAAGGAAAAAGTTAGGAGCAGCAAATACGGTAGAAGAAATACACAGTCATGAGTTGGAGCAGTCATTACTGCTGGACTGTGAAAGGTAAATGTACTAAACACTTATTAGGATTTTCTGGTGACCGAATAAAGTACATCATTAATCAATGCACATATCAAACACACACCAGGAATTTTTAGTGATCGAATAAGTCGTCATTAATGAACGCAGGTATCAAAGCTAACTTATAGCGTCAAACGATGAGTTTACTTGGGCACATGCAGTTAAATGTAAAGCTGAAATGCAATCCAGTAATACTACTTGTGAGTGTTTAACAATTTCATTATTAAAAATCCCGATTACTAAAGTTACTTTTCAACTGTCTAAAGGAGTTAAATTTTATTATTAAATTATGCACAATAACTGCAATATATTGCAGCTTTACGTGATTTGGTAACCTTTATAAACAACGTTGGCTTGCTGTAATCCCTAAACATGTCTCCAGTTTTCCTGTTTACTGCGCGCAGTAACTGATGAGGCCAGTACACTTACAAAGCATGTTTCATAAACTGTAATTGTAATTAACACTGGACCGTGATTCTTTTAATTCTTTAGTCTTCATTATCTTCTCAATGAAGCCCCTTGTATAATAAACTCAGCAGCCACTGGTTGATACTTTTGGAACATCGAACTGCGAAGTGTCGGCCTACACACAGCTCTACAAGACAGACAACAGTACTCACGACAAGTCCGCGTGCCAGAATTATAAAATTCACCCCTAAATCCGCAAACGTCAAACTTCTTTGAAAGATATCCAAGTCGTCGTCTTCGAGCTCCTCGGCAGGATTTAATTCCATTTTGTATTTTGCGTCTTCGTCCCATTTGTCCACGAGACCGGACTGCATTATTCTGCCCAAAACACACGAAGTCTTAGCAGATAGGGCGGCCCTTTTGGCACCAGGTAGGACACGAAATATTCCCTTGCCGCTTTGTCAATGATATGGAGTTTTCCATCACGGTGACTCCTCAAGAACTACGTGGTCTCTTCCTTTCTGCAGAGTAATGATACGTTCTTGTATTTCTTCTTATGCCTGATGATAAATATGGCACTGAATTCATAAGAAAATTTACCTCCTAGACGCTCCACGGATTCTTTTTCGTTGAAGGTGTCCAAGAGGTTGTAACTATCTGTGAAAATTGACAATCCTGTCTCTTCGAGTTGCTGCAGCGTGTCTGTATTTGTGTCAAAATGCGGATTTGTCGCTACGTCAAGCAAAGACCCTTCAAATTTACACATCAAAAATAGACTAGATAATAAGCACGATGACAGAAGCCGTCTCTGGGGAGATGATTTGGTCTTGGTAAGAAAACTCATTGGCATGTTTGGAAAGATGGCTAGCATCTCGACATCATTTTTGGAGAGAGATGCCTTGTTCGTCGCTTTATCTCGCTTTGCAACGAATCGACGCAAGAGATACCATACTAAACACATGAAAAGTACAGCAGTAAGCAGTGCCAAAGAAAGCGTCTCAGCGCTTGATAAACCACTACCCATATTTGGATTTGGGCTGATTTAGGGACAATAACGACGATTTCCTGGCAATAAATGGCTGGTGTGGTAAACACTATTTCCTCAGTACCATAATATATCAAATATATCTCATTCACAACAATATATTTGCGTCTGGCCAGCAGGCCTGCTATTATTCCGGTGTAAGTAAAGTTTTATATGTTTTGACCGATTTCCTTTGCTTGTGTCTTGGTTGTATAATTACAGGCGTGAAATTGATACACTTAGTGATGACGTCCAAAACTTGATCATCTCTCCCTTTGCTGATCAATCTGCCAGTGAGTTTGTCATACTGCAGAAGAGCTGTAGGTCTGTCATTAAACATGCTGGCAGACCTTAAGAATCTAGCCATGGAGATTACTCCTTCGATCTGAATGGGTTTTAGGCAATTCGCGCAGTTTATCCGGCTGAACCACCCACATCGCTGTTTTATTACTTGTTGCATCCACAAGAAAGGGGTCGTAAGTCATTGTATATTGTGCTTGCAGATTCTTCAACGATTTTATTAGAATAAGTATATTCATAATTCCCCTTTCATTCCAAACCCCATCAAACATGTCATGATAATTATTGTCACTGTTAGTGTCAGTTAACAATACCAAGAATAAGAAATTCTCCTGCGGTTTCCAAATGTTCTGAAGCTAATCACCTTTAGAACTGTCCAGATACAAAGTAAGAAAGGAATAATTAGCGGCTATGAGTAAGTGTGAATGTTCCGTGGCGGCAGTGAATCGTTTTTGGAGCTTAGCATGTCCCATTGTCAATGTAACCGGAATGTCCAGCCTATTAACTTCAGACATGATGTGCATAACGAACAATTAAAGTCTTCAGACATGGAGTCAGATATGACAATAGACCGAAAACGAGAATTGTTGAAGTGGTATGAACACGCCTTCCACAGGACGGTTCCCTCGACAGCTGTGTAATCTTCTAGCTCCGGTCTTCCAAGAGATCTCACTGGTTTTTAAAAATTTGTGTATTGCAAAGGAAGTGTCAACAACAGCGCTATTATCACCAGTATCATATTTGTTAATACAGAGAGTATGGCAATATGATAACACAAAAACACAGATACATTCATATTATTACATTGCATGGACAAAACTACAATATTAAAAAGTTTATAGTCAAATTTTGAGATCAAATATCTGTGTTAAAGTACGAGGTATTACACACTTGCAGAGGTTTCTTCCAGTATTGTTAAGTCTGAGACAAGAACGTACACACTTACTTTAATACAATAACAGACAATACATTTTAATCCACAATTACACAGTTCCTGTGATTTGTCCAGCACAATGATCTAAAAAGCTTCAAATAACACACTGACTGCTGTAAATACTAAAATCTGTGCTACATACACAAGACACAAGACACACGTGCATATTATGAAATATTAAACTGGCCAGAAAATGTTATTGCAAACATTCCGATATTGCTATAATTAAGCCACGAAACCAGTGAAGAGGTTAGGTAAATAGAACATTTCTAGTCTGCTGCAGTTATTTCTAAGTGTTCTGTCTTGGCACTACAAGTGTCTATTGGCACTACAAGTGTCTGTACTTCGCAATAGCAAGAGTTCAAGATGAAATTGTTGATTAAACATTGACTATTTTTCCTTAGCTACTGATGTGTATAGAAACCCAAATGTCATGTGACTACACAGGCTATTGTAGGGTAGTTCCCTACTTAAATGTCACACGGTAATTATAATGAGGGAATTACGTTACAGTAATCTCAAGACAGGCATATTACTCTCCCTGGATTTCCTATCATGTTGCGAAATAAAATGCTAGAAATGTATAAAAATAATGCGTTTCTTACATGGAAAATGTGTAATGAGCCACACACAGTCATCATGACGTCAGTCGTCCACAGACACAAACACTAAATCATCAATTAGGAAGGTTTATACATGTAACACAACGTGATGAAATTATGTAACCAACCAGGTACAATTTAGTATATTGTTTATTTACAGTCCAGCATGTTTCGTGTTGTTAACCATCACCATGGGCGAATTCTCAACACCATTACGTAAACCGCCAGCTATTAAAGGGAATTAATAAAGTTAAATACGAAACGTTCGGATATATTCACAGAGACTATAATAATCATACCATTGCGTCTATTTCACCGTTACTGTTGATTGTTCAGATATGATCTCGTGAGTCTTCCCACGATGTTAACCCTTATCATGCTAACGTGGAGAATATGGTGAGCTCCTAATAATGCCAGCAAATGGCAGGTGGGATTTAATTCGGCGTTTAAAGGGTTAATGTCAGCTCTCAAGATGGCTAATGAGGCGAAACGTGTTGGATTGTAAATAAATATCGTTTGTATATCTATACGGTGTAGCTGCTCGGTTACACTGTTCCATTAAATCAACGTGCAAGATAATAATATGCAACAAAAAAATACCACATTAAATTCAGTTTCGTGCAGCCGTATTGCCATACACAAATTATTCCATTTGCAAAATGTCCACCAGTATAAATAACGACACAAGAGACCTTTTTGCTTGAATATTTCACATAAGTCACATATGCGACCTTTTGTGATATTACGTAACTTAGAACGGTACTTTCTTACAGACGTTTCGGGAAAAACAATTGGTCCCGTCTTCAAGGGTCAAGCAGGTCAAGATGCTGCTTGACACTTGAAGATAGGCCAGATAGGTTGTCCTGAAACGTCGGTAAGAAATTACCGTTCTACGCTGAGTAAAATCCAAAAAGGGCGCAGATCTTTTTTACACCGGGATTGAAGTCTGACATCAAGCATAAATAAGAGTGGTAACTCATAACTTCATTGATATTACAGTTACTTTTCTGTACAAAGGGTGCTTATAGGGCTGCTGTGCTTCTTGGAACAAACTGCGATTCTTTCCACAGGCAAAACTGTCTGACTGGTACTCGTAATGGAGAATAAGCGTATGTTGCAATGCGATATTGGCTACTTGCAGGAGACGCGCGAACGCTGCATTCAGTCTGTTGACAGAAGTAATGCATTTCGTTTTAACGTGAGTCATAGCCCGCCGCGAAATTAAGGGGGGCAACGAGAGAAGACTAAAACCAAACAGTAACAATTAAAATAAAAACCGTCACAACAGTGGAATTAAACAGTGACGCTACTGCATGGACAGGTGCTGCTCAGATCATTTCAATACAGGTGACACTTGTGAGAGTGAAATAAAATTAGTTTTGCTCATACTTTGGCATGGAAGGGCTAACACTTGTGCATTTACTAATAAGACATCGGATTCGTAACGAACCAAACTCCTGGTCTATGCAAATTGGAGAACAATAATTTTGTGTAACTCTGTGGCTTAATTCAGGCATTTTTTCCCCGTTATTATAATGGAAACTTTTTCAAAAAATATTTCACACACAAACACACACACACACACACACACACACATATATATATATATATATATATATATATATATATATATATATATATATATATACATGCACTTACAGTATGGGATTTGTGTAAAATGTCTTTCTGAACGAGTTTACATAATTTTAACGAAGAAGAATGTGTGAATTAATCCACTAAGCGAAAAAATAAAACCACGCAAAAGGATATTTCACACAAATCTCATGATCTATTATTTAATGTATGTGTTTTCTACATAATTTCCGTTTTACCGTGAAACGAGACAGCAATACCACTTTGTATTTTGCATGACTTCACTATGCAGACCCACACCTATATCTGTTTACCGCGCCACAAAATCGCTCCACCATAAATACGACAGCGCCGGCAGTAACTCCAATTCCCCACATCAAGAAAGCTGGCTCGAACTCAGCAAATTTTAAGATCTTTATGTTCTTGTTACCCTGAATATTAACCCTGCCCTCACGTAAACCTTCCAGATGCAGTCTGTAACTCGTGTCTATGTCCCATTTTCTCACCAGTCCCGCTTCGGTCATCTTCCCTAGCAGGTTGTGAATCCTTGTGGCGTAAGGAGAGCCTCTTGGAATCATGTACGAGACAAAATACTCCCTGGGGTATTCGTTTATTACGTGAAACTTGTCCGGGTACTTGCTGAGCCACCATAACGCTTCTCCCTTGCTGGTCAGCATAGAGAAGTTCCTGTACAGTGCCAGCTGGTGCAGCAGAGTTTGTGCAGGCACGTTCTGGTACTGCAGTTTCATATGAAGATTCTTCATTACTGGAGACCATTCAAAAGTGTCCAGCAGATTACGATCAAGTGTGACGATAGGAAGTCCAGATTCGTCAAGTTTCTGGAGGGTGTTGATATCCGGTTGGAAGTGGGGATTAGAGACCGCGTCTAGCAGAGCGCTTTGGAAGAAACACATAGAGATCAGGCTGAAGACGAGACAGAAAGAGAGAAGAAACCTCTGGGATGAGGAAGAGATCTTCGTGAGGAAACTGAGAGACATTGTGAGGAACACAGCCAGTGTGTCAGCAGCATTCGTGGGGCAAGAAACTTTCCCGTACAGATTTCTCAGGACATACCACAGCACCGTGGTGACCAAGAGCACGGCCAGAAAGTACATCCAGAACTGGAATGTGAAACATTCGAAGATTGCTCTCCATGGAAGAATTAGATGTGCCTTGGGAACGACCACGACGAGTTGCATAGTGTAGAAAGCAGGCATCGTAAACTCGATCTTGTCCGTGTTATAGGACTTTATGTACCTTTCGTTACCCGAGATATCTGCCAATTTGTGCACCAAGTCTCTCATAGAACCGGTGAATCTTGATCCATTTCCGGAACCAAAGCCTTTCCCGTCGCTTGGTTGTCTGATGACTGGTGTGAAATTCATGTAAGTGGCCAGGTTCTTTATCACTTCCCAGTCTCGCCCTTCGTAAGAACACTTGTTGTGCGATTCGCATTTGATCACAGCAGTGGGAAATGTGTCAAACATGGTGACCCTTACCATGGATCCTGCCAAATTCCATGTCCGTTCCAAGTACGATTTAGGTAATGCAGTTAGGTGGTCAGGGGGCACGTAAATAAGGTCATTCTTCTTATTTGAATCAAAAGGGTCGTACACCATTATATCAGTATTCCTGTCGCAAATATTCAAATACTTCACCACGGTTATTACATTTAGGATCCAATATTTTGTCCAAAACGTCTCGAATAATTTTATGTACTTTTGTGGTGAGTTACAGTTGTACCAACTCCTGTGCAAAATAACTAGAATCATGTAGTTATCTTTTGGAGTCCATTTGCTTTGAGGATATTCTGCATGATTGCATATATGTAAAGAGGCCGTCGAATCACTGAATGATATTATGAGATAAGAGTGAGATGATTCTGCAGGATAGCCACGAACTTCGTAATTTAGGCTTTGCCTAGGTACGTCTAAACTATATTGTGTAATGATAAAATGCTTTAAATAAAACAATATAATTGGTTTATTTAAATTCTTGTGCGCCGCTTCAATAACATTAGAAACAGTATCATTCCAAAATTCATTGTCCCACGATGTTGCCATTATCGTTAGGATCCTAGCAGATTGAAAGTGACTTCTACAAGCTGCCCAGAATGCTTCATCCAGGATGAAATCTTGAAGGACTTTTTTATCACGGAGGTAATCTGTGCCAAATTTATTGAGAACTGTCACATGTACAAGTATAGGATACGTTAATAATACAACAAAATGTAATATAAACTTCATTCTCTTTATACTTCTTCAGAGATTCAATATTTTTATATCTTCTTGGGGTATTCGTTATACGTTCCTACTAAACAGTGGACGTTCAGGTAACAACGATATATGAATAAACGTAATTTCAATAATGTTCCTTTCAACACTGAAGTGCGGTGGGTAGATAAGAATTACAAGCAACTCCTTCAGCACCGATTTCTTGAAATCTTGTATCACGACTTTCTCTACGACGCGACACAGAGTGTGTGTACAGTGGTTGTGTGTCGATTATCGACTTATCGAATGTATTCGTATAGAAGACAAAATGTGAAGTGTAATTCCATTACACATACATCCAAGTAATAAGACACAATCTTAATAGCATATATTTTACGTGTACTGAAAAAAAAAGGAACATTAAAGAAGGAAAGAAGTGTTTCGTACTGAAAGTTAATACACTTTACACAACAAATACTGTACTTCAAAAATTAGACTGTCTGAAATAAGAAAACAAATGAAATTCTTATCGGCTAATTCTGTCAAAGAACTCGGGCCTGCAAAGCATACCCTACAGTGTTCTGAATAAAGTGATTCGTTATTTCGTTATACAACGATTCCACGTCGACTTCTGACGTAATTTGGATCAAAGCAAATAAAGAGTGTGTGACATGATAGAATAAATATTTGGGTTTCTATAAAGAAGTGGCGCCAATTTCAGTTAGTAGTATGATTTGAGGGAAAGCAATAGTAGCCCTTTTTGGTTAGGCGTATCTTTTTAAACTATCATGCAGGCTCATAAAAATTGTGCCACTAAGGTTACTTTGTTGATTAATCCTTATCGATTAATATCAGAATGAAAATAACTTTAATAGTGCTATACATTCAGAAGAAATAAATTTTCACGCTATAAGCTTGTGTTTATGTGTTTGATACATTGCCAGGTGGAATGGCCCAGTCCTATAAATGTCAGCTACAAAGGAGAGTTTGATTAGCCTGTTCCCCACATGTAGTAGAGAAGAACTAAATGTTTGTATAATAAATATATACATTACTGACAGTGGATATATGTTGGATAACGACGCTATAATCTAAAGAGAAACATGAAGGGTACTGTTGAATGTCAGTCACAAATTGCTGATCAAAGTAACCGATAAGTAAGTCAAACAAAGTACAGTGAAATATAAGTTTTGTGTAGCCTTCAGTGTATTAAGGTACACCTGCGTCGTGAATTAGGATAATGAACTTGGATGTGGACGACATAAGATGCCAGTGACTACAGACAAAAACAGCAAGCTATGACACGGTAGTTACTACTGAAAATGTACATTTCAACCTACATTAGGTCATGAAGGCACAGAGTGGGAGCGGAGGTAAAGCTGTAACGCTTTACCCTCGGCGCTAGATGGCGACGAGTGGTCAACGTCACGTCCCGGCCGCTTTATCCCCGGGAAACAGACCCGCCATCCATTGTATAGGAAGCTGGGGGAGCTCCACGGCAGGTCTGGACAGGAACGGAAAATCTCGCCCCTACCGAGATTCGATCCCCGGACTGTACAGCCCGTAACGAGACGCTATACCGTCTACGCTATCCCGGTCCACAATTACTACTGTGGTAACCGAAACCAAAGGTTCAGTGCCACTTATTTAAACACTCGGTACGACCGGAAGACAGTTGCAACATGCCCGCACCATCACACACTGCTGCTGCCGGCACGTCCAGTTAAATGCCGCAAAGTTTTCTGTTTCACCGCCGCTTCTGAGAACATTAGCGTCTTTTCGGACATTACGTTGTGCCGTTTCTACCAGACTAAACGGCGCAACATTCGAAAGCCAAATATTTATTGTGATACTATCCTCCCATTCATGTACATCTCTTCTAAGTACACTCTTAAGTATTTTCCTCCTGAAATTTTGTTACTCGATTCAAACTTACGCCATTCTTCAGACATGTTCTGCCCCGTTTTTTCTTCTTCGTTGGTTAACTGTTTGTTGCAAAATTTGTGAAGCACCTCGCTGTGTAAATTCCTCCATCCTCTTACTTCTCAGTCCACATTCTACCGTCTGCTGAAAGCCATTGTTTCACCGTAACACCAAAATGTTTTCCCACACAATCGTGTCGTTATGTCTCATTTCTCTAAATATTTAAAGATAAAGGTTTCCTTTCCTTTCAAGCTGTCGCAGCCTTACAGAAATTCGATATTCTGCATTGCCAAAGTACAACCAAAAAGATGCGACTTTTCTCAGTTTATTTATTTCTGTAAGAAGCTTTACATGTTTCGGACGGTTTTTCCGCCCATCATCAGGAACTCAAAACTGCACATACAGCATCAGGCATTTGTTCTATCTCGTCCAGGTAAGCAGCAGATAGCAGTATTGGTCTGACAAATACCTGACGCTGTGTGTGCAGTTTTGAGCTCCTGATGATGGGCGGAAAAACTGTCCGAAACATGTAGAGCGTCTTACAGAAATAAATAAACTGAGAAACGTCGCATCTTGTTGGTTGTACCTTGGGAATATATTTACAATGCAAGGACCTATGAATGTCAAACTCCGCATTGAATAGTTCGTTTGAGCAGTAACAAAAGCGCTACAAATTTTAAGACATTTGGTTGGTCAGTGTTCATCCCATCAGTATGACAGTCGAATGACTGGACACAGGCCGCTGCAATCTGTTATTCCGCGTAATCAACCCCAAGAACGAAGATCCATTTTCTGTCTCCTCCTTCATTCACATTATACAGACTTGTCCAAAACGCTAAAAAGAACATTTAGCAACCTTTCACCAACCCTTGATATCGTGTTACTAGGGGAGAGACTTTCCGTTGATACAAACTTCTATTTAACACCCCCGTCTACCCCCTCTAATTATGTAATCCGTCATATTATTGCACTTACTTACTTACTCCATGGTGCAGAGTCCTTCTTGAGAAGCTAACTGGTTTGCAGCTAGTCGAGAAATTCCCCGCATTTCATGGAACCCGAAGGTTCATTACCGAACTCACAAGCGTCCGCCACCTGTCTCTATCCTGGGCCAGCCCAATCCAGTCCATATACCCACATCCCACTTCCTGGAGATCCTTTCTAATATTATCCACCCATCTACGTCTAGGTCTCCCCAGTGGTCTTCTTCCCTCCAGTTTCCCCAGCAAGACCCTATACACCCCCTCTCCTCACCCATGCGCGCCACATGCCCAGCCCACCTCCATATTATTGCACTAAGATAGGAACTCTCATCTGCCCAACATGACAGCAGTGGGACCCAATTTGAATGCAAGCCAAATAATGCGGATAATATAATTTTTCTTACGGCCATTAATAAGACACTCTATGATTCATCTGAGTTGCTGTCTTTCAGCTCTAAGCTGTTACGTGCGTTACTAACAATTTATCAAGAGTTAATTAACTCTGAGAACAAACAAAATATATTCCGATCATGCCTAATGAAACACGAAAGAAATGGATAAAGTTCAAAAGTGCAAGAATTTCCAGCCGCATAACGAGAATATCGTCGCAAATGTAGTCCTGACATTATATCTCAGATAAACTCCGGTAGGGTCATCCCTTCCAGTTACATAACTATATCCAATTTAATAAATAAATGAGTTTAAAAGAGTTCCATTAAGCACAACACAGCTATGTTTCTACGGTAACAACTTTCGGTCCATTATTTGGGCCATCATCAGTCCAATATACCAGAACCCATAAAATGAAATATGAAAGACCTCTATACCAGATCCACAAAAGAAACTATAGAATAGTACAGTATAGTTTCTTTTATGCGTTCCGGTGTATATGTAAGATGATAGCCCGAAAAATGGGTCGAAACTAGTCACCTTAGAAACAGAGCTGTGCTGTGCGTGACGTAACTCTTGTAATGATATTTATTAATCTGAGCACAACGGAATTGCGTCACCTGAAGATTAGATTCAGTTTTATATATTCAGAAAAAACAACAACTGATAATAAAATTATTTGTCCCGCCCTGAAACACTTTTCTCTGTTATGTACATTTAACTGACCTACTGCCTGATGAGGGCCAATCAAACAGGCCGAAACATGTGGTTGAAGTATAGATGATCTACTACGTTCTTCAGTTGTGTTTTTCTGTATATTTAACACTGAACCTATATCTCAGATGCCTGATAGGAAGCATGTAATGGCTAGCAGCATCATAAAATGCTACACACTCGCGCACGTGCGCGAAGTCAGTCAGTCTTCTGCGCACCAATACCTGCATGTCGAAGAAGTTATAAGATTATGTTGGCTCTAAGTTAAATATTTTGTAAGCATGAGAGGCGGATGGAACCGTATCAGAATCAGCCCCATTGCGGGGCTTTGGTACCAACCAAGTTCAAAACTCAGTTTCGGCTACCCACTTGACAGGCTCTGGGCTCCACTCAGGGTGCCAGGTTTCTATTCTGGGCGTAAAGCGGCAGAAGCGTGAAGTTAACCCTTCACCTCAATTTATTGCAGAAGTGAAGAATGGGTGGAACTATACCTCTACACCCGCAACTCATGGCGTTCACAAGGAAAACTTTACCTTTTGCCTACCCCTTTATTCAAGCTGTTTATCAGACATTAATTTGCCAAGCCATATTATTGATTAGACATTTGTCCATGAATATGATTGTTGTCGGCCTTATCCGGTGAATATGTGAGTTGTTTAGTCTGTTTAATTACTGTTTCTTTGTCTCGTTCTCCCTTACTTTACATTTATTTGTAGGTGTTCTATTTCACAGTTTATTTCTCTCTGCCACTCTGAAATTACCTCTTCATTCCGTCTTTCTTTCTTTGTCACATTTTTGTATGCCGGTTACGTATGCGAAATTCAAACTCGTTTTCATTTTTCTCTCGGTACTCGCACTGACGCTCTGCTTGAAAGTGCCGTCTACCGCGTCTTATCCTTCGACTTAGCCCGCTCCATTTGCTTCGTACTTAGGTTCTCCATCGCCTTTCAACCTGTATCCCATTCTGACGCCTTTGAACCACTCTCTGCACTGGCGTCTGGTAATATTTGCCTACAGAATTTGTATGTGCTGCTTCTGCCGCATGAATCTCCAAATATTGACATTTATAGTTGCTATGATTTCATGCAAAGGAAAATATTAATTCTGGAGAAGTGGACAAAATTGAAATTTATTAATATGTTTAGTTAATGGAATATGATAAACCTGGGCCACTAAGATGTGAAGAAATAAATGTATTTCCTTCACAATGATAAACAAAACAATCAAGTAAAATGTAATTTATCAATAAATGTCATTAATGTTTATTTCAATATTATCCCTCTCTCACTGCACAATCTATGATATATGTTATTATTTATTATAAAACAGGAAGCACTAAAATGCATAACTCCCTTTTTCACTCACGTCTTACGTCATATTTCTGGTTACTCTAAGTGCATTAACATCAGCTTCTAAGTTTTTTCTCCTCTTCTTCGGAATGTGTTTATACCTGAATTTATTGGTGACAAGAGGATTAGTTGAAAAATCTTTTTCAGATATCAGTTTTTTCCCAGGCCAAACTAAACGAAAATGTGTATAGAGCAGAATCGTTTAACCATTTCAGGACGAAGCGTATCTGTTTTACATAAAAATTCAGTCCGTACCGCGCAGTAAACACTCCCCACCTCGGTTGTAAAAACCAATCTGTTAACGTTGCATAAGGAATAATTTGCTGTTTGTTCTGAGATCGATATTGAACACGTAAATTCCATGTGATAACCGTGTAGAATTTTTGGATGTTGAACCTGGTGGTATATTAAGTTACCAGTAGGCCTTAAAATGTAACGTAAGTCAATCACACACCAGTAATTATAATTTTTATACACATTTCGTGCTATATGGTACGTTTCTCATGATAAATCCAACAGCTTACACGTATGCAGTATACATAACAGCACAGTCTTTTGTCGTGTGTATTTCGGCGGTAGGAGGCCATCTTGCGGGACCAACAGCAATATTTCAAAGCTAACAAAACCACAGTAACAACATATGTTAATAGCCAGCACTACTTATTTTGACATAGCGTACATCAGTTTACTGCTTGTCATAATAAGCAGAAATGAATATATTTTCCGACTATGTAAAAGGTTTCATTCTGTTTTCAATAAATGTGATATTCCCAGAGAAAGGCGTTCGACTGCGAATTCGTGTAGAACACAGACCGTATTATTGTATATACTTTATATGTGCAAGTTGTTGGTTTTGTAACAATTAACAATAATTCTGCGTCCCACATCTGATATTTACCTTAAAGTGTTCTAAGTATTGGATGCTTTCGTCTTATATCCACAACTATCTGATTAAACTTATTTGATTTTACTACTAACATTGTGAGAAGGGCTTGTAACAATAAACGCTTTTCCCTCTAGACCATCTATCCAGCAACGTAACGTAACCCACAAATACCGCTCAGATAACACCACAGGGGTCGGAGCCCAATAAAACAGTACCATAACTGTTGGTGCGATTCTATGACGAGCCACCTCTGACTCAATACGCCTACTTCGTGTGATTCTGTCCTCCCCCCTTATCCAGCTGTCATGCAGTGGAAATCGGTTTCCATCTGATCTCAGAAGAGCACTCTGTCCCTCAAAAGGTTCAGTCCACGTCCTTTCGTGTGCTTAACAGACATCATCGCACATTTCGGCGAAAGCCGATCTGACACAAGACACACTAAGAAGAATTTCAGGTCTCAAAGCTCAGAAAGGGTGAGCGAAACATACATGATTCTGCTTGTCTGTTCCTTTTACACTGCATAGCAGTATGTGCCCCATTCTTGGTAAAGTAGAAAAGTCTCTCCAATAACCTAACCACGTGGCTCCTTATATCAGTTCGTTCATCAGCGCTGTTGACCTCAAGTTTTCCTTCCTTCGTAACGAAAACATGGATGATGATCTTTGAAGAGTGAAGTTCATCTGTAGCACACGTAAGAATGCAGATCCTACCTCGCAGAGAACAACCTTCTTTTATAGCACAGCCAGAGAGGCAATACAGTACAAACATAGCACTGAAGTGCTTTCGCTTAAACATTTGTGCCGTGGGACAGTAATCAGTATTACATATTGCAGTGTGTGTCTGAAGCATTAATTTCCCGGGATGCAATGCGCATGCGCCATGCTACATTCTCATCTATGGCCTGTTTGACTCTATCATGTTTTTTCCACATTAACTTATAAACGGCACGATTTTCGGAAAAAGAATTCATTAAACATAAGATGTTTGTTTCGATTTTGTCTTTAACTTTGCCTAAAATGTTTCTCATTCTAAGAGTTATTATCATAAATGGACGTAAGTATTCATGTAAAGTACCCGTTATTTTTGTCAGATTTTAATCAAACTTGAATTTTCTCCACAGATTTTAAAAAAAGTATTCAAATACAAATTCCCATGAAAATTCTTGTAGTGGGAGCCGAGTTGTTCCATGCGGGAGGACGCGCGAGCGGACGGACAGACAGACATGACGAAGCTAACAGTCGCTTTTAGCAATTTTGCGAACACCACTGCAGTCTATTCGCTTTACGTTGTTTAAGTAATGAGTCCTTTCTTATTCTCAGAACCACACGTAAAATATACATGCACTGTGTGGCAAAATGCATTTTCTTAATATTACAGCAGACAGCAAACACGAGACCCTTTAAACAGATTCAAGCAGCCACCAGTATTTGTCACAACTGAGTTATGTTCAGTACTGGATTGAGCGCAGAACCCAAAAGCCCGCACAGTGATCACAATACGGTGGACAAAGCAGTATAGAAGAACATATCGTACAGGGTCAACATCCAGGAGAAGGTACACCCATCCACGCTGTAGAACAAATTCGACCACAAGGTATGAAAAAAAAACAACGAAAAAACACAGAAATACGTCACAACAACAAAAACTGAAAGAAAACTTTACCCAACAATAACTTGCAACAATTCAGAGAGCGATACCGGTTGAAAAACACAACTATCCTTATTAAAATAGAAAACTAGATGAGCCCCAACATCAGCCATAATACGAAAACGGGACTCACAGTTGAATATCCGGTGATCATCAACGCACCGTTAAGGAAGAATATTAAATATTTTAATGTTTAGACACAATCTGTAAACAACACATTTTACAAACAAAACCAAAACCTTTTTAGAAAGTTCTAATTAGATGTATCCCACAATTGTAAACACTGTGGGATCCCAAAGTGGACAAAGCATCTGGTAACGAAAATATTGTAGGGACCTGAAGATGACTAGGTTTTAGTCGAAACATGTAGCCTTGTTTATATTGCTTAAGAATAAAAAAGATTGTGATGACGTATACTGTATAACGTTAATTGAATTACAAACACATCGTGATGCTTTCATTCAGAACATTGAATTTTTTATTGAAACATGCTACGAAGAGTTTCGAAAAACTGTGTGTTCAATTTTATATAAGAGAACCTATATTGAATTGTAATATCTAAATAATACTTGACAAATATTCGAAAAAATCTCGAAACCTAAAGAAATAAAATTAAATCCTTTCATTTGTTCAGTTTAGAGAAGCAAGTGGACGATACAGATCATTCGTCAACAAAGAAACGCTGCAACAATTTAAATTTCAGGAAGTCAGTCAAGAGTATCTGAGTCGAAATTAGGTAATCACTGCGACGATCCGTCTTTTGTTTAGCCTACGAAAACTGCAGGCAAGTAAGGATAAGAAGGACATCTGGTGTACTGAAAGACGCTCTTGATAAGAGGCTACACATAATCGAATCACCGGACGACAGCGAATAATGAATTGCAAAGAATGTGGAAGGTCATCTTAAAATTTGAAGTACTTTCCCGACACTTGTCTCGAGAAACTAAGAACAAACTACGAAAACATTAGCGTGACCTGGATGATATTTCAACTGGAAACATACAAGAAGCAAGCCAAAATGCTTAGTACTGATAATATTCTGCTTGTTAAAAACAACAACAAGAAAGACACATTACACAGGGGTGGGGAGTTATTTAATTAGATAAAATTTTCATAGTGGCGTAATGATGATTGTACACTACACAATAACAAAGAGTAATCTAACACTTTAGAACGTACTGGTAACTATATTTACCATCAGGTTTAACACTAACTACTCTGCACTTTGTTCACACAATACATTTACGTGCGCAGAACAAACTTCGCAAATACCAGTCCGTGTTACCCTATACAGCCTCCACAGACTGGTGCTGCAAATGCTATCATATTGTGTTCTCTGTGAGGTACGAGCAAAATATTGATACAAAATATTCTGTAACTGTGGTCTTCAGAGGGATAAAAAGAACCCTCTAGAGTGTCACATGACTATTTTGCATTAAACTGTGACGGAGGGTGACTTAAATATTTCAGCGACGATCGTGGTGTTGAGCTTTTGAATTATCTATAAGAACTCATTTATTAACAACAAATTATCAGTTTGGTTACAAAATACCACGTAATTCCAAATTATATCCAATTATTTGTTCATTTCCAGTCGTTCGTTACTGTACAGCTTAATTAATGATAGTCTCATTCAATGAACCAACGAAAAAAAAAAAACAAAGGAATATTGGCAGAGAAATGAATATTCAATTTTCATGAAGTTCCTCCTCAATACTTCCATAATAATGCCCCTACGCAGGCTTCATGCATGATCATCAATCACCATCTCGCCATCCTATCCGTCGCCACGCAACAGCCACAGTTGTAACGATACCGTTGAACAATACAAAGGCCTAAGAAGCTCGATGCGACGGAGCTGAATATTCGCATATACAACGAGGTACCAATAGCACTGTGTAAAAAGTCGGTATCATTTACACATTACTAGAATGCCGACATGAATATACTCATTTTTATCTAAACTAACCGGAATAATAGCAGATAATAAAGTTTTCTCTCATTAGTTCTCGAGTGCAAACTAATAAAATCAAAAACACAAATTTAACAAGCCATCCTATGAACCCTTCACTTTCCCAGTAATGAAAATAATTCTCCTTTACGTAATTAACCAATAGCCGGGATTCGAACCCATGACAACGCTTGGTGCAGCATATATCCGCAGGCCTCGTCAATAGACGCGTGCAGATAAACATGTAATGAGCACGGCTACCAAGCGAGCTAATGCATCGGAATGACGACTAAACCCGCCGCCTGTGAATAAAATAACAGCGCCCCGCGGAACGCTAAAACAATCCCTCCTAAAAGCCAGACACAAACTGCTGTGTATTTTAGGGTCAAATCTCGGAACGCATCAGGCCACGTTACAGCCGGGAAAATGGCAATGTAGCTCAACGCATTTGTCAAAATGGCCTGATCGATACGTTTCCGAACATATCTGCAAATATCCAAGTGATTTTGATCAAACTTTTCAGGTCTTTCCTTGCATTCTGTATTATTACTAGTGTGTTTACCAGGAAATATAACGGACATGAAGTAGACGATAATACAATACTTTTTATTCGGAACCAAATAAATAAGTAAATATTCACAATGCAAACAGCATGTAATTGAAGTCTACCTGTAACATTGCTCCGATGCCTTATTTTGAAATGCGTTATTAATACGTCAGTTCCATATTTCGTGCGTCAGTTAGATGCATGAAATGTACTAAAGACCAAGAAATTGATTTTTTAAGCTTTAGGTTCCTGTGACAGTGCATCGTGAGCTGAAGGTTACTGTTCGAGTCGAACAGTAACCCTCACAGTGCTCGCACCCTACAACGCAGCGCCCCACAACCACTACCAACCACATCCAGCAGAACCAGCGCTGTACACCACATGCAGTAACACACGGTCTTTGTTCTCCTGAAGATGGGCATGATGATGCCCGAAACATGTTGAGACAGAAGTTGATAATAAACATCTGATTGTTGCATCTTGTTAGTTTTCTCTCTCTTCACACAAGAAATTGATGTTGGCGACCACAATACAATAAAAGTATATCAATAAAATTAGAGTGAATTTGTTAGTCCTCAGTACATTATATTCTGCCAGACTGTTTTCTGTTCATCTCTCCACAATCGAAACTTACATAACGAAGCACAGTAGCAAATTGAAAAGAAAGCTGTGATTGACGACGTATTGCAATGCGCATGCGCGAGTTGGCTGACTTGGGACTCATTCGAAAACGAAAGTAATCACCTAAGTTAAGCTAGCAGAGAACACTTTCGACGTATTGCCTGTAACAGTACCTCTACTACAGAGAAGCGCTGATCCCGAAGACTATCAAATCCACATAGTAGCTAGAGCACTACCCCCCCCTCCCTTTTCTCCACTCCTTACTATTACTATATATACTACAATCAACTTCAACTTCTCGTTCGTAGGGAGAACGACATTTACCATTAGTATCTTGTCATATCGCTAAGTGGCCGAAGTTTGTGTGAATAACAGCTGATCGCAATTCGAGCAGAAAACGATGTGTTTTCTAAGACCGAATTGCCGGGTTTCGTTGTGGAAATATGAACCCGGGGCCTACAAACACGAACCAGGTGTTATAAAATTCAAACAGGACATTTCATACATTAAAAAGGAGTCCTTTTGGATCTTTCTGTGTCTTTAATGATCTACAGTGCACGTAGAAATGGCGGTATTAGTTAGGTTTCAGGTACTGTCACAGAATTTGCCTTCAGGTACTAACGAAAGAAAAGTGAATGCCACTAATTATAACCTGGCGTCCTACGCGAGGTTTCAGAAATACCGCGCACTGTCTGCTATGTTTAATACAAAAACGGAGTTCATTTTCGTCTTCGTCTACACATCCTAAACTGCAGGATAATTAGGAATATGCAGTCCATGTGCCTCTTGAATCAATGACATTCAGGTCGATCCCAAATAACTTACATCAAGATTCGTCCACTTTTCGAAACCTGCGCACAGTCGGTCTTTCGACACAGTCGCTTTCCCTCATCTATGTTTTACCTCTTGATTTCAAAGAAGACCAAGAAGTAAACTAGATTCTATCCTCGAAACTCTTTTGAATGCACTTTATCATCACTTTCACCATTTTATGTAAGGCCTGGTCAGAATTAGGCCTGATTTATGTTAGAACATGACGTGTGCGATACGGAGCGATGTGGCACCGAGTCCGTCACTGCTTTTGTGTTTATGCTATAACGGGCCGGCTGCGGGCGGGCAAGCCGTGTACTGCACAGCCGTGCAGTTGTGTTCGTTGTGGAAACGTTATGTGCTAAATTGTTACGTTAATTAATGAAGTGATGACGAATTTAACATTACTTGAATTGGCAGCAATCGCTGTAGCTCTAGACGTAGAAGGTGCAGAAAGAAAAAGGAGAAGATGGGCTGTACACACATCATGGACTAAGAGAGAATTTGAAGGAGAATTTGTCACTCTTTACAAAGAATCTATTGACGACGAAGTGAAATTTTACGGGTATTTTCGGATGAACAGAGAATGTTTTTTGTTCTACTCGAGAAAGTGAGCCCATTACTTATAAAACAGCGAACGAGATTTCAAAAGCCTATATCACCTAAGGAAAGACTGGTAGTATGCGTAGGGTAAGTTGAAAAATAATATATTATATTAATGAAGAAAAAATTTAATAACAAAGTAATTTTAAGAAAACATTCATGTTAATATTAAAGAAGTTACAAGGCAAACTGAATCATCACACACAACAT
>Ga0123352_10004560_pt1 | contig 20427 bp, 15 predicted proteins | sample TergutLab28metaG_FD_89700 | JGI IMG/M metagenome (GOLD analysis project Ga0123352, IMG submission 89700) | Labiotermes labralis P1 segment gut microbial communities from Petit-Saut dam, French Guiana - Lab288 P1 | ecosystem: Host-associated > Arthropoda: Insects > Digestive system > Gut ...
GTGTGTGTGTGTGTGTGTGTGTGTACCGGACGGTGTTTCTGAGCTGCAGCAGGTGATGTCAGACCATACAAAACTGAACTAGGAGCACACCGACTTTTGTGTCAAGCACCCCAAAGCGCCACGGCCCATAGAACTTACGTGTTACGTCTGCACCCCGCTCACTAACAATTTAACAATTGAACTGCATGATAGACAACATTTCTTGATCAGCTGACACTCATCTGGTCTTAAGGAACTCGCAAATTAAACCCACACCTGGGCGTGTCTTGAGCCAGTTTAATCCAGTCCACAATTTCAGAGTCTGCTCCTCTAATAATCATTCCAGGCTGCGTCTCCCTCAGGGATGTCTTGCAGATTTTCATAAGAAACCTATGTTTTCACTCCTATTTTTCCAAATGTGTACTCACATCCTCCTTAATACCACAAACAAACAAAATACCAGCTGAAGAGTACAAAGCAAGGAGGTACTCATTTTGTATGCTAAACGCCACTCAGGTTAATGAAGCATTTGAAATCATACGTTGCAGCGAAGGTGTCCTGTAGCTTCACTTTGCTTCTCTGTCGGCACGCAACATTTGAGATTCCCTTAACGGATTTTCACGAAATTTAACAGTCGGGGAGTTTTACTAAAATATGTCTACACATTCAAGTTTCGGGTAACACAAATGACAATAAGGGCCATTCTACATGAAGATCCCTTACTATTTATAGGGTTGGAGAATGCAACAAAGTGGCGAACATTTTATGCTCAACACACTTTCTCTGTAAGTCTCAACCAGTAATTCCAGAAAATATTGGGCTACTTCCTATCAAACCATGCTGAAGATTTTTGGTCCTCTGACCAGCGTCTTGTGGGCTATTTATAAGAGAGCAGCAAAGTCAGCGTTCACGAACTGAAAATCCAGAAGAAACATACAGCGACTTCGCCAGGACTGTCGGATCAGGCGTAAATTCCGTCAACTTGTGAATATTAATTAAGTACATGACTTTGACATCACACTGACCAATCTGATCTGTCATTTAAATTACTGTCCTTTAGGAACCGGTTCTAATATCCTACAATTTTTTAAGCTCTCAGACTTTGATTACAACTGTTGAGTAATGAGACACTTTTTATAACCAATTCAGTTCAAATCACAGTCGCCAATGAAGTCACTACCAGGTCAAAAGTTATTTTACTGGAAGTAAAACGTATCAGGTTCCATGTTGACAAATGGGTAGTCAGCCAAAACTGGTATCGGCGGCGGATAATGACGGCAGTCTGAAAGCCAAGGCACAGTTCTTTTGGCCGCTCTTGTTATTTGTGTTGCTTCAGTAGCCGTTTAAGTAATGCAGCTGGTATACTGGTCCCTTTGTCTCTCTGTACACATTTCAAATCCCGTAAAGAATTTCGATTCAATATACATTTTAATACGTTCTTCACGGAAGACTTGCTTACACTGCAAAACGTTCATATGGCTTCTCATCTAAACACAAAGGAAGTATCAGCATAATGGGCAGAACTGGAATTCTGAAGAGCGCTGAATTGACTCGCTTGTTGTTTGTTTAATGACTGAAATTGTTGGGTTATCTGTCGAGTAAGAAAGGATACTATTATGGACAGTGAATCAGAGGCACTGTAAAATTTTCAGGATGCAACACCGTAACAGGTTAGATAAATTACGGGGGCTCTAAGGAGGCCGAGTAACGTAGTTGGTATACCGACTAGGTTATGGGCTACATGATCCGGAGATCGAATCCCGGCAATAGCTGGAGATTTCCTCTTCTCCAAAACGTCCAGAACGGCTATGGGACCCAACAAACCTCCTAATTCAATGGGTATTGGGAAATTTTCCCGCGGGTAAAGCGGCCGTGGCGTGAACTCAACCATATACCTTACCTCTACCGCCAAGGTTAGGAATGAATGGAGCTCTACCTCCACTCCCCATACATGCACGCGCACGGGGCAAGCTTTTATTTTTTACAGGCGCTCTGGTTCGATTGTTTCCATGGCAGTGCTTGACAATAAATAGGAAGTCACTCGTATAAACTTTATCACATTTACACCTCCGTATTTTCTGCGAAGCAACACGGTTATCAACGGAAATTGCGACACTAAACTTAATGGGAATTTAAGACAAATGATTAACGCATTTATTACACCACGTCCACTGGCAGTACTGTGTCACACTGATGGACATTACGTAAGGTAAAAGTAAAATTTAAATTAAAAAACATTTCAAACATATAAGTGACTGAAGTGAAAATAAGTTTAATAGCCGCTTACTTTCAGATACACAGATGACGTAAGAAGGCAAAAGACCTAGAAAAAAACATGCGACTTTTGTCAAAGTAGTATTTTTGTAGGATGTAAAATAAAGACATGCTGGCCGTACGAAAATTTAGTTTAGCTTTAGGACTGATGGGAGATTACTAAGGAATTGTTAGAGCTAGACAAGTAAACTTCGGTACCGAGGTATATCAAAAACATCATCATCATCATCATATATCTTTCATGGAGTTGGGCCACTTGTTGACCCGTTCCGGTCTCACGTATTCAAAGTCTCTTCAAAGGTCTTCTGGCGTCACTTGCTTTAATAGTCTGAGTTTCGCTGCCATATAACAAAACTGGAAGGGCTTGTGTATTGTATACTTTTATTCTTGTTTTCTTAAGGGGTTTTTTGTGGTCTAAACGCATTATTTAAAATACCTGTAAGTTTCAAAAAGTTATTTAGTTTGTTATCAATGTCCAATTCTCCTTCATAAGATATCATATTTCCTAAATAGTTAAACAAATTTATTTGTTCTATCAAAAACGTACCTGCAAATAATGTATGAAACATGGTTATGTACGCTACCAGTTACAAATGTGGTGATGGTGTGACACTCTGAGGTTATGTGCGACAAATACAATGTACAGAGAACCGCCGTTTAAGAAGTTTGTTCTTCACAAAGACACAACAAGTAATACTAGAACACAACTAAACATCTATGGAAGTGGAAAGGACACGCCGATTTAAACTCTGAACAGTTTTTTTTTTGTCCAATGCCACCACATGTCCTTGTGGACTTTGTGATCCTCCCTCCTGGGCATGGCAGGAGTGTAACCGACTTCTGATGCTGGGACGCCCATGAGGTGCAGTTACGTTGTCCCGATGATGTGAGTGGTGATACAGGAGGATGTAGTGCCAGGAGGGCCCTTGAACCTAAATTCTACTAACCTATCCAGACCATGGTCACCGCGAGAATCCCCCCTTCATGGATACTTCCCACGGTAGAGCCGGGAATCGAACCCGGGACCTCATGATTAGTAGTCAGAGACTCTGACCACTAGACCACGAGGCTGGTCAAACTCTGAACAGTGAAACAGGGGACACCATACACCTTACCCAAAAATGAAACGTGAGAAAATAAAGAACCGATTTCAACCAAGAACTGAAAATTGTATTAAAAATGAGCCTATACACAAACAACAATCAACCATCAAACACGACCTTAACCAGGCATGTTTAAATCCAAAGATCATAAAGTTAAAACAGTACAAGACGGGCGGTAAGCTAGACGAGCTGGGTCAATAGCCATGCATTATTAAAATAAAACAAAATAATTTTCCTTTTTTTGATGATTGCAGTTGATAACTGCTCATCCAACTACGTTAGTTTCAATTAGTTATGAGTCTCCTTTCTTCAGAAAATATTTTAAAACGCCGTCCACGGTCAGCCCACGTGTACATGTAAACTAGCTTTTTCTTTAAAAAAAAAACCCTCTCAGCCTTACAGCCGCGTCAGGTAATTAAATACCTTCATGATACAGACAAAGTTAGTCGCCAAAACGCTGGTGTAGTTAAATTCCCCTTTCGCGGCTGTCTTCACGAGAGGATTACACTGAACTTTGTCGCCGCGAAAACTTCAAGACTTACGCCCTTTCATATTATACCTATTTTCTCCCTCCCCACAGGCAACTTCGTCGAGCCGCAACAGTGAGATTCTCGAGCCGCATGAGGCTCGCGAGTCAATATGTTGTCACCTCTACACCGGACATTTATTTTTACATCATTTCAGGCGGAAAAAAACAGGTCCTCCACACCAGTCGCACTTACGAATAGAAAAAATCTTCGGGCAACGGTTGGGGATACAGGACTGTCGTTCAATACTGCCACTACCAATTGATTACTATGCAGTGCGTTACATGTAATTTACTGTTTAATTAAATAAACCACACCGTAGTTTAAAAACCCCTTCAGATATTCCAACAAGAGTCTAATATTAATATCAAGAGACCGACAGTGCGACCTCGACCGACACTCCTTACAGTTATATTAACCGAGGCCAGGGACCTTCCATGTCGTAGTACGATGTTTCGTTTTCATCGACTATACCTTGCAGTCTTAAGCGTTTCGTTTCGTCTTTGAATCACAACTGGTAACCGGGGGGGGGGGTTTACTACAATGGCCCAGCGGTCCAGCCCACAATATAGCAGTAGCCACATTACTGGCCAGTTCTCAGGACGAAGACGTCCTCTACACCAACAACGAACATCTCTCCACAAGCAGATAATGCTGATGGCTTTGGAGGATCAGAATAAGAAAAGGGAGATGGATAAATTATAGTTATATATTAAAAGCGAGAGAATATAAAGAAGTGGTCTGGTTATGAAGCAGCAAACGAGTTGTCCAGAACTCCGTAGGCCTACACTACCCCATTCACACACTGGCCATCCGGCCAGTCCGCCTGGTTTTACCCTCATCCTTTCGGTTGGGGTCGTTAAGGTCAATTTATTTTTTATGTCCAGTCTTTTAAATTACTGAGAAATATCCTCATCGTCTTAATTGGTCGCCATTTTAAGTGTTACAGATACTTTACAGTATTACAGGATGTTCTCAGCACACAGTGTTTATTAAAGAAGGGATTTGCATAACTACTGAGCATCTGAAACGCGACACAACCAGGGTGCTATTTAGAAGAAAGGGCAACGAGCTCATCCCCTCCCTTACAAAGTGCCCAGAATCACAAGCTGTCACAAAATTTATTTTTGAGAAACATCCGGCTGAAAAGCTTATTCAAGTCGTACGTATAACTTGTTTCAAATAAGCAGGCAGCCTTATTATTTTTGGCAGAAAATTGCAAGAGGAAAAACATTTGGTAGACCCAGAATTAGATGGAAGAGTACAATAAATTACTTATAATAGAAATATGTTGTAAATGTATAAAGTGAGTTGAAGTGGCTTGGGATATAGTAAAATGGCGGGCTTTTGTGAACACGATGACGAACCTGTAAGATCTATACATTTAGTATACTCTTTACTGATACAGTACTAGTTCAGGGAAAACGACGCAACGTGATTTTAGTTACGGTAACACCACGCAACGTAATTATCGGTGAGTTTACCAACACCCCTTCCGAGACCGAAGAGAAATTTCAGACCGAAAATAAATTTTTACACGCGTTCGCAAAAGTGCGAAAAGAGACTATTAGCTTTCTCATGTCTGTCTATCTGTCTGTCTCTGTGTCTATTCATCCGCAATGCCACAACTCAGCTACCATTGGACAGACTTTTATGAAATTTGATATGACTATTTTTTGAAATCTGTCGAGAAAATTCAAGTTCCATTAACATCCGACAAGAATAACGGGCACTTTACATGAAGACCTATGCACATTCACGATAACGTCTCGCTGAATTCTTCTTAGAATGGGAAATGCATCAGACAAATGCAGATAAAATCAAAACAAACACTTTAGGTTCAATAACTTTTTTTTTATCGCGCCGTTTATAAGATAATGTGGAAAAATATTGGTGACCCAGACAGGCCACACATGACAGCGTAATATGAGGCATGAGCATTGCATACTGGATACCTAACGCTACAAACACACTTAGAAAATTTAATACTTATTGCTTTTCCACGGAAATTTTTATGGTGACTATCCTCAATGTTATGTGTATAAGTATACTGCCCTGTCGTGTTGGTTTCGGATTGGTGCATAATCCGACTGACACAAATGACAACAACCTGCCCCAAATTCTCAAAAATGTTTTTGGTCCCGCACACGAAATAAAGTCATGGATGCATAAACATTCTACCTTCTAAATCTCTTGCTGATATTCGTAATTTATCTTGCTTATTTATTTGTTTGTTTTTATTTTTTTTGCTGCTAGAATATAGCAATGTTACATGTTTTTTAACCCCCCCCCTTAATCTCCACGAATCACAGTTCGGGGGGATAGGCATTATCTTCAGTAAATCATGGAAGCGTGAAAATCATCTCCAGATTCAAGATGTAATTATATTTATTGGAAACAGCAGAGCAACGAATCTGACAAAGCTCGAACCATGTACCTGCCGAACACAATGCACTCGTTCTACAGCACTAATTCCTCACAAGGAGACACGCATTATTTCAGTATACCCAATCACGTATTCAAAGCGTCCCGAGGTTCTTTACCGGAGGTAAAGCGACCGACTAGTGCCAAGGTTAAGGATAAGTTAAGCTGTACCTCTACTCCCCCATACGCCTTCATAGCGCAGATAAGGAAAAATTTACCTTTATCTGGGAACTAGTGCCTATGCACAACCTATAACCAGTGCAGTTGAGAAACGATATTTAAATAAGGCAAATATTCTTAATATTGCCCAGCAGTAATACTTTTGTGTACATTGGGAGAGGAGGCTAGCCAATAGCATACTGTCATAAATGGACTATTTAAAAAGGACGAAGCGGAAATACAAGCACACATGAACAGCATGCCAGTATCCCCAACGGAAGCATTCGAAACTGCGGTTGAGTTCAGTGTCGTTCAGCTCATAACTGTGGCTTCTTATAACGCGCAGTCCGCCCCTCGAACACGCATGTTTTCATAGTCTCGTACTTCGAAAGACTTGCGAATCTGGATTTCCATTCGGCGTACCGGAGACCCGCGGTGAGTGGACTTCAATAAAAATCCTTATAATAAAACCAACTAGATGCACTAATTTCTCAAATTTATTTTTGGAATAAAACTCTACATGTTTCGGATAGTTCCTCTGTCCATCATCAGAAGTTTTTCACTAAGCACACAGCAGTGGTATATGTCATACAGGTTTGCTGAGTGTACAGTGAAAAACTCCTGATGATGGACAGAGGAACTGTCCGAAACATGTAGAGGTTTGTTCCAAAAATAAAATTGAGAAATCAGTACATCTAGTTAGTTTTATTATAAGAATTTATCACGACGCACGGTCACCTGAATGTCAAATTCAATACAAACACATATGCAAGGACTTTTCAACAAAAATCCTTACACAATCTTACGATGCGGCATCCCCGTCGTGTTCGGTTATATACAAATGAATACAAACAGACAGACAATTATACATCATTCATTTTTTACAGAGCTCAGTAACATGTAGCTGAGATATGTAACTATGTAAGTTGTGTACGGATATGCGTCGCTTAACGTAACGACGGGGATACCTTCTGAGAAATGCGTCGTCAGGCGATTTCGTCGTTGTGTATTCACTACACTACTACACACCTAGTCTATATATAGCCTATTGCTCCTAGGCTATAAACCTGCACAGCATGTTACTGTTCTGAATACTGTAGGCATTTGTAACACGATGGTAAGTAGTATAATGTTATAATATTATAATGTTACATACTATCATAATCTTATGGGACCTCTGTCGTATATGCGGTCCGTCGTTAACCGAAACGTCTTTATGCGGCGCATACCTGTATTCGACTGTTCGTATTCATTTCTATAAGTCCTTCAATGTGGCGCTATCCGCTTCCCTCTGTTTCTCATCGTCCTGGTCTTCATTATAATAGCCTTTGCACCACAAAAATGTATCTATGTCCACCGCTCCTTAGTTTTTCCCCAACTGTTCTATGCACAAAGCGATCTTTCGGCAGCACTATGGCGTCAACAACAGTAGACTGGTCAAAGGAAACAGTATCGTTACACAGATGAAGAAAACCGCGTATAATGGGTTCGGGCGTTACACAAAGAATTAGGACAATTTGCAAAGTAAGAAATAACTGCAGTGGACCTATCAGTGCATTACAACCATGACTAGTACTGGGGAAGTGACACTACATGTCGCTGACAGGAAAAGTTACTGAATACAGATGGATCAGGCAACAGAGCGTAACGGCCGCTCTTTTCCTCAGAACGTCCCATTCAAAGTTTATTGCACAGCTTTCACCTCCTGTATATGGAGTCTTAAAAAGTGATACACTGCTATTAAATCAAGCGAAATGTGGAAGAAACACGATTATGCACGAAGATGTTTGGGACTTTAGTGTAACTTAATAGTTATAACAATGATAATTTTAAAGTCAATTTCAGTCTACAAGTAACACAATGGCTTCCATTTACTGAAGAACTTAATTACGTCAGAATTTCATAATTTCAGTTCTAGAGCTGCATAATCAATGAAACGTGAAACAACACGCCTATTGAATGGCTTTCTGTCTCACAACCATGAAAACAAAAGAAGTAAAGATGACATGTAAACAGAATGTATAGGGTGCTGCGCATCCTGGTGTAGTAGTTGGTGCTTCACTTCTCCTTCTTACTCACCATCTTCCTACAGAAAAAAATAAGAAATCACGCTCCACCGGAAAAAAAAAAAAGAATATTCAACATACAAGGCGAGGAATTTATGAAAATGTAAAACTATATGCGAATGGTCATCGGTTATATTATTTCGAAATTAATTAGTTTATACGATGAACACATCCACTTCTCTCTCTCTGGCTTCGTGTTGCTACGGGAAAGAAATAGCCCAAAGAACTCTAGCAGGTAAATCCGCCGTACTTCGCAGTTTGTTAAAACACACTCCACGGCACAGGATCCTTGAGAACCCACCAGTAGCTCAGCCAATAAGGAACTCTCAGCCACGTCCAAAATATAATATATCGTGGAACTGAATACAGATATTCTGGTACCCTCGAGAGTGTCGAAACCCGGCTCGGAGCGCTGCTATTCTGTCATACCGTGGGTTTCGTTAGTTTCTCCAGGTAAACAGTAGGATAGTGCCATAAAATACATAAGACTGGTTCCTCATACGCCCCTTACAGTTCATTACTAAACCGTCCTTCCGTTTGGCGCTATATAACCTCTGCCGTTGTACGGACGTCGTTTGAACCAAGACTAGATCACATTTCTGTTTTAATTTAGAACCTTTTGTGAAAATCGTTATGAGATAAGCCGTGCGATTCTCAAAGTGTTCTTTGTCGCGAGTCCAGATTTGTTTTAATAAATACAATACAACAGACCTCTCACACACAGACGCGATCTTCAAAGACCAGTGATAACTACACATACCGCTAGCTTTAACACTAAAAACCCTGCATTTTGTCTACACAGTGTTTTGTGTACTCTGTATGATTCGTACAACAAACAACGACTACTTCCCTAACATCATTTACCGATTTGTCTCGGTATGTAAGCAACCTATGTTCTCTGTGATGTAGCAAATAGGTCTTTGTGTGCATTGTGGAAACATTTCAGCCTTCAAAGGGTTAAATAACCTACTTCGAAGGTGGGCTGTCACTGCGGGTGCCGGGAGGTGTTCCACGTGTCCTATGTAACGGAACAGCAGTCATACTGTATTCTGAACTGCGGCGAAAACACCGCAAAATGTCAAAAGCAGCTGCCATTACCACACAGACAAAAACAAAAATAAAAAAACTTTTCTGGTTTCACCCACAGTAATGCAGAGGTTACCAGACGTCCTGACAACATCCAAACTGTCCATTTCCACGACTTAGGACCAAAGTTTCCTAAACAGAACGCGGTGGTTCAGAATTCCTTTCAGATCGTGTGACAAGCACGGAAGTTACGGCAGTGTAACAAGCTGCAATAAGGCGACACACAGCATTAGAACGTTGTCTGAGGGCTGAAGTGAAGTCGTCCCTGCGGTTAACCACAACGCCAAAAAGGTGTAAAGAAGTTACACTCCGAAGTCCTGGAAGCTTACGAACCACCGGTCGTTTTATTATCCCGAACGAGCTACGTCACAGCCTGTATCGAAGGTTCAGTTGTCCCCTGAACCCGTCTCGACGTGGCAGTGACAACAACATCCACTGTTCCCGTAAAGAGTCGAACTGAATCGACCACCCAGCAATACGTCGCATTTTCAACCGCAGCTTGCAGCGGTGAAGGCACCAGGACGAGGTCCGAGTGCATGTAAAGGTAAAAACTATCCTACCTATCACGTGGTGGGGCAGAAAAAGCACCGAAGTTTCAGCCAGGAAAAGAGGTAACTTCTGCGCTGCCTCCGCGACACTCTGCCAGGCGCGTGACTGTGTGATATCATTCTGGATGGGGTGTCATGGCGGACATTCTATTGGATTGTGTCTCAAGGTTTCATAAAGCAAATATCGTATTTGTCTGCATAGCAGAAACAGGATTTTCAGACTGCATGCACAATTATCACTGACAGTCACAGTACTGTAGTTAGCGTACGTATAGGGAATTCATATGGTATGTGCTGGTTTTGAATCTCGGACCGGGAACAGCTTATTATTGTGCCTTCTCTCTCTAAGCGGAAATACCAAGTTCATTACAATATGCCAATCAGCCTTAGGTAAAGGTAAAGGTAAAGTGATCCCGTTACAGGCCCGGTGTGGCCCAGAGGGTGGGTAGAGGTATAGCTCTACTCTTCCATGATCGCGGCACTAGAAGGGGGTGAGTGGTCAGCAGCACGGACCGGCTGCACTTTACCCCTGGGAAAGACCCGGTACCCATTTTACAGGTGGCTCGGTGGGCCCCAGGGCCGGTCTTGACGGGCGGAAAATCTCGTCTCCACCGGGATTCGACCCCGGACCGTCCAGCCTGTAGTCAGTCGTTATACCGACTGAGCTACCGGGCCCACAATCAGCCTTAGGAAAGAGATTTAAGTAAACAAATATTACTTGCGAAGTGGGTTAGAAGACACAAGGTAGCCATGGGAACGCGTTTCTACACACGTCACAACTGTAGGGAAATCTGGAGAACATTTTTCCATATACATATAAAATACAGGAAGTTTTTCACAGAAGCCGAGTTTAATTCCTTCTGTACATACAAACAAACACGCAACTTCTGAACGAAGAAAATTTATCTGACAGCATACAAGGTGGATACAAAATCGTACAAAAATTTGCAAAATATTCTATCGACTTGTACGCACAAGCCAGCAATGCGAAGAGGCAGAATAAGAGAAATTAAAGATGTATGACGGTTACTGCCAACAGAGATTGTTGTCCATAAAGCCTGATTTACATAACATCTTCGCAATCCAAGGTATACTATCAAAAGTCCCTTTCCTTTTCCGACCAACGTTATTGTCATCATAAAAAGCAATTCGTACACAGCTGAAAGTTATCGGTTTCAGGCAAATTATTTGTAAATTTTATTACACTTTTCCCGAATAACTGTAAATTTTAAGCATTTCTCTTGCTTTTCACTCCATATCGCACCCGGTAAAAGTTACATCGTAATGCCAGGATCCTTTAAGAATAGGGGAGGGGGGGAGGTGGTTGTTGATGGTCGTCAGTTGTTTCGCTGCAGTTACGTGATACTCCGGCAGGATCCGGAACTGGGTGCCGCCGTGTGGTGCAGAATGTAGTTTTATGGACTAAGGTAATGAGATAAATGAACAGTTTATCTACCACAGCCCCCCCCCCCAAAAAAAAAAGAGAAAAAGAAAAACCGACTTAAGGGGCCGTTTCATTAAATCTAGTTTAATACTATGGAAATGCGAATAGCGTTATGTCATTATGTCCAATTTCCTCCTGTAAATAGGAAGAATATCTCACTAAGCACTGCTCCCTCCTCTTGGGGGAAGTGGTGAATGCCTAACTATGGCTGGCTTCAGGTTCTCACATTAGTGTTGCTGAAGATTCAGTTCTGAGAAGTTATGCCGTGTCGACCGTGGGTCACTCACAGTTGGATGGATCATGAACGGAAATAAAAGATAATGCATCAAGATGAAGTTTTCTGCCGTGCAGAGTGCGAAGCTTGCGAAATTTAAGGAAGTCTTCGTAAGTAAGAAGGTCATGAGTACAAAATCCAGAGTGACATTTGGGGCTACGAACGTCCGACGAAAGCGTTCCAGCTTTTTGGCGTCAGTGGACGTTACAGAGTTCCGTACAGTTGAGGCAAACTCAAATTTGGGTCTAACTAGTGTTAATACAATATTAATAAGCTATCAGGGGTACAAAATGAATATGTTTTAGTTCGTACTAAGTCCTGTATCCTTATGGAATGGGAGAAAATGTATTCTACATGTGCGTAGAAAATTGCAGATTTGCTACAAACTGTACCTGAAGGTCTTTGATGGTGTCAGTACGGGTTACAGAAGAGTCACGTATTTTATAATCGTAATAAAGAACATTTGTTTTCCTAGTAAAAACAATAACCAATTTTGATACTGTTTAATTTCATTAAGTTAGCAGAAAACCAATCTTTTATAGTACGTTCAGCATCAGACTGCAGATGAATGCAACCGTCAAGGGAATTACAGCACGAAAAATTCTAACGTCATCACCATATAACAGGTACTTAGAATGTTTAATTGCATTAAAAAGGTCCTTAATAAATATATTAAAATGCAAAGGACTTAAAACACATCCTTGTGGGACCCCCCGAAAGAACTTCGAAAGGTGACGAAAAGGTGGGTAAAATGTGTGCAGAAGATTGCCGATTATTACGGTAACTACGAAACCAGCTCACGTAACCGTCTGAAAACCAATACTCACGAAGTTGTTAAGCAAAACAGGATGCCCGACAAGGTCAAATGGACTGCTAAGGTCAAAACAGAAACAATTTGACGCTGAGAACTAACTAGAGGAAATAAAAACAAGCTAAGTCACCAAATTGGTTGTATATTTGGCTTTGGAAAAACCGTGTTGACTAGGATTCAGTTTATGTGTAAAGTAACGTGACACGTGATCGTGTACAACAAATTAAAAAATTTTGGAGAAGCTATTTAAAAGAGAAATCGGTCTTTCAGTACTAATGGAAGAACTGCTAACTTTTTTTAGAAATAGGCACTATAACAGTTTTTATTTTCACTGCGTTGTAAAGCGTTCCCTAGAGAGGCTAATACTGAAAATACAATTAAGCAGCGGTGCGAATATTGTGGAACAGCCCGTTATGACAAAACCAGGCATGCCAAACAGTCCGACAGGTTTACAGGGTCTAAGGCGTTTTATAGCTTTCAAAATGTCTAATTCAGAAACATGAGGCATCTGCAGAATATCATTGGACAATAAACTAGAGTGATAGCTCACCGGAGAAGTATTACACACCGACTGGAAGTGTCTTGCAAACGTTTCAGCTACAAGAAATGTGTTTCGCAAAGATGATACGTACCTCCAAAATTTAGTAGGATGAGTTTTTACATCATCTATGCTCTTACACCAATTAAGCCTGTCAGACATAATTATAATTCTAACAAGCTACCGGCAGTGAAACAATTTACTGTAACAATATTTGTTTTTTTACTCTTCCTTTATTGCCTGAAAAAATAATTATTTTCCAAGTAAAACAAATCAATGTGCGAGAAAAGTAGAGAGGGAATCTGGACTTTGCAATGGAACCCCGGGGAAATGCCAAATCCACAGCTTGAAGAATAGCACTGGTAATACAGTCTACTGCAGCTTCTACCGTAACTACACACTACACAAAACACACACACACACACCAGTGATGAAGTGGATGACGACGACGATGGTGGTAGTGATGATGATGATGATAATAATAATTAAATTACCACTTATTAAGGTGCCAGTTTAACAGCATACTGGCCAATTATAAATCCGACACATAATATATATATATATATATATATATATATATATACACACACACACACAAAAAAAATCATAAGAAGACACACCGGCACCCACACACACAAAACGAAAAAGTTAGATTCCTAAGTTTCAACACTTACTTTAAATACTTAAACAGCACTACTCTAGCAATTAGTTACATAAAGCAGAATTATTATTTTAGTTTGGCGCAACAGCCCCCAGTGGGCCAGGGCCTCCTCATTCACGAGGTATCTAGATCACACACAACGACGCACTACAGTCGACAGGACTCCTCTGGACGAGTGAAAAGCAGTAGCAGAGACAGTACAAAACACAAGCAAATTAATTAAAAATAACGTAACTAATAATAATAATAATAGATTTTTTAAATTATCTGTGGCAATGAATTTTTATCTTGCAAGACTTGGCGTACAGTTGCAAAGCCATAATCATCACAAATAAGTAATGACTTTTAATAACTTATCCTCATGAATTACAATAAAGCAGCGGGACTAAAGTGGATCGAATTACGGTCCTTCTGGTGCGAAGCAGCAGACTTACAAGGTGTAAACTTACGTTCGGAGATTCAAATGACTCTCCAAGTCCAATATACGTTGTCATATCTACTTCTTCAAGGACAATGACGTGAGAGTGCGATAAGATAGGATCCTATGGGAACTCTTAATAATAATAATAAACTGGACTGGTCAAACTGCCCCCTCATCCAAACACAGCTTAGCATGTCCAGTTTACTGGCGCAATGGCCATATTCCCAGGAGCCAGTTCATTCCAGTCTTGTGAATCTTGAAGAATGGTAGACTGGCAGGGTATGAGTTGATGTGATGCTAAATCCGGTATGGAAAATAAGCGTAGTCTCCCCCTCCTTCGAATCACACAATGCAGAAAATAAAAACTCAAGTGAGCTGAGAGCCATTGTATGCCTACCCAGAAATTTATTGCCACCAAGATCATGTAGAATTTCAATGTCTGAAGAGGGAGAGTTCTTAAAGACCGTCGGGTTTATTTGTTTCGATTTTTTATTGTCATATTATTACGCTGTCACGATCGAACTGCGTACCAATGTTTGGTACAGACGGTACAAATAAACATGACTCAACTTTAACAGCTTTATTACGAAGCTACGCTGATTGCAGGATAGTCACAAGTTTCGAAGCCGTGTTACATAAGACAAGAGAAATTGTGGATAGTTATAAACCGGTAGTCCGCGGTCCGCTACCGGTCCACTGTCTTATTCCCGCCAGTCTGCAATTCTTGATCGCATCTTCACTCTTAAGACCAAAAATATTCAAATTTTTGTTCAAAAATTCATTATCCAACTAACATACAGCACAGTGAATTTCCACTATTTTAACACCGTTCAGTTAAGGACGTTTATGGAAATAATCGTTGTTTATTCTGAGAAGCACACAAAACCTTAGAATCCCATATAACAGATAAACGAACTGTGAAGGCAACACGCCTAGTTCTTTCAGTGTTAAACCCGGATGTACATGCAGTGAGTATTGTGTTTAAAAAGGATAATGGCAGTTTTTCTTATCACACAGTCGGGAACACAAATATTCAGGTACGTTTCAGAATTTCATTGTTCCTGGCGAAATATGTGCTTGTAACGGCGAGGGACTCGGTATGTGATGCCGTGCAGTCTGGTACTTAATTGCCAATTGCTCAAGGGATTTACATATTCACCTACAAGGCATCACACCGAGGTTGCATTTTCTCTAAAAATATCTTAACAATATGCGTAGAACGTAATAGATCAAACCCTGCGCTAACGTTTAATTTCCCCATTTTAGTAATGGACGAATGTTTAACTGTGATTAATAAGCACATTTCATACGATTATAGCAATTAACAAGATAGGCGATGTACGTATAACGTAACATTACCGCGCATTAACGTAACCACTGTTGCCATGGAAACACAACTATGTGTTCCTGTTGTATGGTTGTTAATTTTACATGTAGCCGTCAGCAGTACAAAACCGTTGAATGATGCAATGGAAAAGCAAGACTCGGTTCCCTTTGCACGGTTGTCGAGCTGTGAAATATCTAATTCGTACTGCTGTTAAAAATAAACACGTATTTTGGATTACATGTGAAGGGCCTGAATATGGAGTTTCTCGATAAATTTTTGTCAAAGATCCCAATATCACGAAAATCCGTCCAATGGGAGCCGCGATGCGGACAGACATAACGAAGTTAATAGGCGCTTTTCGCTATTTATGCGAACGTGCCTACAACGGTGTCCATTCGTACGGCAGTGAACTTCAGTACATACGGCAACAGATAAAGGATAGTATGTGTCCTTAAAATCCTGAAGGATACTTGGGCTGAATGTGACACAACTCCCGTCGAAACATGTAGCCTAGTTTCAAGATTTGACATAATCACGACACAGTTAAGATTGCTGATTTCCCTGACGTAACGTCGTGCAGTCTGGTACCTTGTCAGATGAAGATCTCAAAAGCCCGTACCTTGTATTCCCATGCCCTCCCGCATTCTGAATCATACTTTTGCAAACGGCTTTTCCTGCTACAAAAAGATGAAAGGGACAGGTACGTTGGAAACACCTACCAGGCCACTCGACGTCAGATCCCATAGAACAGCAATTTGTGTAGCCTAGTAGTTTCGATCAATATACAATATTGTTCTGCTGACGGTATTATTTACATCCGTATATACTTCTCAGGTGTAGGTTTCTTGTGGCTGCGTTTAACCAGGACCGACGAATCGACTTTATATCGATCGAAATCCGCAGATGTATTTCTCCCAACTACAGCAGCCTACATTCTCTAATCTACAACTAACTAACTAACTAACTCTAAACCTGCTGTTCGAAACATATAAACTACGCCTGTATCAGAACACACGATTTTAAGCGTATTTAAACAGACGTTATCCCGAATTTGTCATTCATTCTGCAGTCCGTCTTGAGACAGAATCACAGCTCTTCCGCAACGACTGCTCCACACAGTTCGATCTAGTGCTTCTCCGCTCAATATCCAGTATCCTCCCTTCTCCTTCACGTCATTCAGAAGCTGCTTACGTCTTCTTCTTCCTCCTCCTCCCGCCCCTTTATCCTACCATCTATCTTTCCTTCAATCACATATTTCAGAAGGCAGTTCCAACATAAGATGTGACCAATCCAGTTATCCCTCCTTTTTGTTGAATGTAGGATATTTCTCTCCTCCTTGCCTCTATGTAATACTATTTCATTACTCACACGGTCGGTCCGCCTGGTCTTCCCCATCCTTCTCCAGCATGACATTGCAGATTTTTTCAGGTATTTATGATCTACTTTCCGAAGTGGCCACGTTTCAACACCATACAAGGCTATGTCCCAAATATAGCATTTTACTAGTTTCTTCCTTAACTGTCTGTCCATAAGCAATGACTATTTAAAAATCATAAAAAAAATTACATGTACAAGAAGAAGCAGGGCTCTTGAACTCAGTAGTGCTGTAACCGTATTTACTTACTGCTTCAACCCTCAAGAAGTGTGACAATTAAGCCTCGTCCACAGCTACGCACACTGTACGCGTACAAAGTCTGGGAATGTCAGCACATTGTCCCCGAACTGTAGGTCTCCCCCCCCCGGACAGGGGGTCTGTTCCCTGCAGGCTTGAATGAAAAACAACAGAAAAGTCTGCAGGTCTGGACGTGTTCGCTTACAGTACGCGCACACTATTTCCTTCAAGGTGTCATTACTTTATTTGCAGAATTCGAGCGGTTAACATGTCCTCGAAAGAAGGGGTTTTTTAATTTCACTGAGGATATGCAGTCCAAGATTGTCGAGCGGATTAGAAAAACCGTAATAAGAAACGTGACGCGACTGATTTCATGGCAAAAAGATATGAAGTCAGTACTGCTGAAGTTAAGAAATAATCGCCGCTGCCTCAATATCTAAGCGTTGCGGCTAACATCGAAGCAGCAAATTCTTCGCGAAATTTTGTAACTTTCTTTTGGATTTTGGAACCAATTTTCTGGAGCAAAATCTCAAGGTCACTTTTCGCCATCCAGACGAAACTCCTGATTCCTGAATCATCTTCTATGTGTTAACTCGCGAAGAAGGCTGTGTCTGCGTTTAAGTCCATCGCTGAACAAGTATCGCGTCCACAGATGTTTCGCATATTTTGGCCGCACGTTTCTCCTCATTAAAAATGTACAACCCTCACATATTCCAGCTGCAACTCCACTACATGACATGGTCTGGTTGACTGGACAGGCCAAGTAGGCGTGGATACAAAACACTGTATGCTATCTGTACCCGGACAGTCTGCGGACATTGTACGTACGTGTGGGCTAAGCCTTATACAGTACGAGACTCTGGTAGCCGCATAATGAAAATTTCCCCACATTTCGAATATGCACCCACAGATGAGGCATCCGATAATCATGAAGTATGCCTCAGTTACATACGTAAAAACTCTTCGTGTTAACAGTTTCATTCTTGAGGGCGAACTCTGTCCTTCAGTAAGGAAAACCTTGCTCATTCCTGACAGCACAGCACCATGCCCTGCGTATCGTACAGATACGCAGAAATACATTCGGCCCGGTAGAGAGAGAGGAGACACGGAGAATACGAGGAGGGACGCAAGGTACACGAGGTATAGATTTATTCTGGGAACAGCTAATTGGTAGTCCAACAAAAAATACAATAAATTTGGAAGCACAATTAGAAAAATTAACAAACTCTCATTATTATCCGAATCAACTTACCCAGGTAGAGGGGAAAGTTCTGTGAAAATAGTCACCTTTAAGGACGACCAGAAACTAATTTTTATGATCATGTCCCCCACTGTTCAATTCTTCACTGCACTCCATAACGAAGATTTCGTCTTACATTCCGAATTAATAGTACACAGCCTGGCGCAAAAGTCACTGGACACTACAGGGAACACATTAAACATCCTATTTTAAATTTGACGTTCAGGTGACAGTGCATAGTGCTAAATTCTTATAATGAAACCAACTAGATGCACTAATTTCTCAAATTTATTTTGGGAATAAAACTCTACATGTTTCGAGCAGTTCCTCTGTCAGCTGTCAGCAAACCTGTATGACATATACCACTGCTGTGTGTACAGCGAAAAACTCCTGATGATGGACAGAGGAACTGCCCGAAACACGTAGAGTTTTATTCCAAAAATAAATTTGAGAAATTAGTGCATCTAGTTGGTTTAATTATACGAATCGTATCTGCAATCGTACCGTATAATGTACGGACCCACCTTCACATGTACAAGTGACTATCGATGCTTGAGACGTTTACAGCCCCCCGTGGGAAAACAATCGTTAGTGTATCAGTTAAGATGGGGCGGTCACGAATGTCGAGTAGCTAGGTTTTGGAAACCGGTCATGGCCTACTCAGCAGTGTATACAACGTGAGAGAAACCACGAAAAGACACCAGCGAGGAAGGCTGAGACAATTACCTCCCGAATGCCAAAGGCAGCGTCAAGCGTTCTACGAAATCAAATTTGTATATAGGGTTCCTGAAGCGAAATGAATATTACTAGGACGTAAGGCGTTCGAGGAAAAGAATGAAAGCTTCAAAACATCAGCTTTTATGAAATGCACAATACATATCGCAAATACGAGCGTGTGGTATAGCCTGCTTATGTTCTTCAAGCTTCTCTCAGTAAACTACTTCATTTGAGACAGCCCATACCGTTGTGTATTACCAAATTTGTATAATATATGTATTATGCACCGTCAATACACAACATACATCAACAAGGTGTAATAATTACAATTAGGTGATATTTGGCTACATGTTTCGGCCGTGACCGGCCATGTTCAGGCCAACTAAGAACAATAACATGTAGCCAAGTATCACCTAATTGTAATTATTGCATTTTGTTTGATGTATGGTGTGTATTAACGGTGCATAATACAGCGTGATTTAAAAAAGATGGACTCAATTTCGTACTTCTATATTTCCTGAACTATACATGGTATGTGATCATCTACATAACATTTGAAAGAGGAGGTTATAAGTTTTCAAATATACCGCTAGAGCGCTCGCCTACCACACAGCCGTGCAGCAGCGTCAGTTGAGAGCAAAATGGCTACTGTGCAGCACAAGATTTTTTGCGTTCGTGAGTTCATTAAAACTGAGTCGACGACTGCTGTGCAGCGTGCGTTTCGTCTTCGTTTGAACATTCAACCTCCAATATGGAAGAGCATTTGTCGTTGGAATAACCAATTTGAGCAAATAGGCTGTCTGTGTAAAGGAAAAAAGCTCCGGCCGACCACGTGTATCAGAGGAGAACGTGAGACGAATTCAAGAGAGTTTTGAGCGTAGCCCACGCAAGTCAACCCGTAGAGCGAGCAGAGAACTTGGAATACTGCAACCAACTGTTTGGCGTGTGTTGAGGCGCCGTTTACTCTTCAACTGAGTCCATCCTTTTGAATCACCCTGTATATCATACAAACTACTTCATGGTAACTTATCTTGCTACTAAAGGCGGCAAGAAACTTCACATAAGATTAACATCTTGTACCGAAATGAATTCCCCTGAACAGCCAAAATTCGCTCCGCTGGTCAAGAATTTAAGGGCATTTAACGGAACCCAAAATTCATAAGAGCCCCCCCCCCCCCGGTTTCACCAACCCTTTATCAAAAGAACCGGAAACAAA
>Ga0123352_10004562_pt1 | contig 20426 bp, 13 predicted proteins | sample TergutLab28metaG_FD_89700 | JGI IMG/M metagenome (GOLD analysis project Ga0123352, IMG submission 89700) | Labiotermes labralis P1 segment gut microbial communities from Petit-Saut dam, French Guiana - Lab288 P1 | ecosystem: Host-associated > Arthropoda: Insects > Digestive system > Gut ...
CATAACTCCGTAACCGTCCAAAATCGGACACATGTTTATATGAACTTTTTTGATCACAAAGACCTAGGAAATCACCTCCTGCAGTTATGCCCTAAAGTCGTGAAACACCCTGTATATATAATTTTTTGAAAAGTAAGACTTTTGTTAAGAAAAACTTACAAGTTACAATTTGAACATTGAATAAAGTTAACATTTTAGAGTGTTTAATGTTCCGTACACGAAGGTGAACATTGCAGACTAATGAAATAAAACTTAGATACGGACGAAATCATTCATACTGCAGACTTGCATGCCTTACAGGATATTCGACGCATTATAAATACACTTATGGACACGTCTTGCAGCATATTGCGATGGCTCATTGCAGTAAATATACTGACCAGTCTTACAGTGCCTACAACTTATTGTAAGTGTAAACTTGCCGACGCATTTGACAGTTCGAGTGTCCGGTTTAAATGTAAATTGCTGATGTGTTAAATAGTGGTTACTGAGAATCGACAATACACCGGGGATTCCCACTGCCTACAACGCAATCAAACATAAAAAATAAAGGAAAAAATGTAACTGTAAGATTGCAGGTAAATTTCAAATTCCTTAGGACTTCGTAAATTACCTTTTTTTTTTTTTGACAACTTTAAATATTTTGTGTTTTCCGTTTTACCTGCGAGCTTACAAGTACTTCTATCTCTGTATAATGAATCGTGTCTGAAATTAAAAGTATTGGAAAGTACAGGGGGCGAGGCCTACCTGTACGCGCACCTCGGGCAGGTTCACTTTCATGGCGAGTTCCTCTCGGCTGTACACGTCCGGGTAATGCGATTTCTCGAAAGCTCTCTCCAACTCGTGCAGCTGGTACGTGGTGAACGTCGTGCGGTTACGCCGATGCTTTTTCTTACTCGAGTCACCGCCGCCAGTGCCGCCACCACCCTCTCCTGAGGTGGTGGTCATACTGTTCGGTACTCCAGGGCTCGCAGCTTCGTCCTCACTGCAGCTCTTGTCGTGATGCTGACAACGAACGTCTGACAGACCGTCGTTCGAATTACTGTTTTCACCTGCCAAATTTAAATACCCGTTTACATACTTTCAGCACTGGGAAGATGAATGTACTGATTAGTTGGACAAACTAGGGAGAAGATTTAAAATTAAACACTACGCAGATCGGGGTAGCCGAGCGGTCTAAGGCGTGGTTTTGCAGCCGCACTCTTGTTGGGATTTCGGTTTCGAATCTAATTATGGATGCCTTTATGTCGTGAGTATTGTTTGTTGTCAGGCAGAGCTCTCTTCGATAGGCCGATTCCTCGTGCAGAGGAGTCCCTTGAATGTGGTGTGTCTGAATGTGATCTCCAGACCTCAACAAGAGAGGTCCCACTAGGGCTGTCGAGCCATGAAAAAATAAACAAATAAAAAAATTAGGTTCACAAATTTAGAAAAATCGGAATTTTATTGAAAGGAACCCCATAGAAAAATAACTGTAAATAAACTAATCTTGAAATTGACACAAATTTTGAGATATTAAAATGCGAAATGATTGAGTAAAGAATCTGAATTTTTGAGAACTTAGTTGTGCAACAGGAATAGGTCCCATAGGATGCAAAATTAAATACGAATAAGGCCACTCTATAGATAAAGGGTTGAAAGAAAGATAAAATGAATGCTGTAACGAAAAATATATATTAAAATCCCGAAGAACTAGTAACCACACGTTAATTACAGGTTATCAGAGGAAATACATAAATATCCCCCCAAAAATTACCGAAGGTGTACTGGACCACAGTAAGGAGGCGCAGTAATATTACACATCGCTTGAAAGTAATTGTGGAATGTGCTGGGAGGTAAGGTAAAAGAGAGTGTCTCTTGTTCTTATTAAGCAGTGGGTCAGGAAGTCATACGGGGCAAAAGTATAAATACACGCGTTCTGAACCTCCGCACTAGAGGGAGCTCAGCGTCTATACCCAGAAGCATTCTGGAAGATCTGGAATAAAGAAAAATCTCGTAGCCTTCCCGGGAAACGAACCATGAATCAACTATCGGCCAGTGCAAGGGACATTGACAAATGGACTGGAAGGTAAATGAGACAGCAAAAATACATTCAGTCAAGCAAGTACGAATACGTAAAGCGTGCAGCGATGTCGCTTAGCACTCGAATTTTGAAATGTTGCCCTTGGTGTCAAGGAACTTTAAGGCATTCTTTGTATGTTAGAATTTCAGTGAAATTATTGACTGATTTAAACTGTTTCACATAAGGACTGAGCGCGTTTTATGTAAAGCAATTACCAAAGACATTTACGTGATAAAGACCAACAAGATGAAACTTATTCTCATTAATTTATTCCAACTAAACTATACTCTACATTTTTTATATACATGGCTCCGTGCATCGTGAATCGAATTTAATAATTGTTTTCCAACAAGATGCGACTTATTCAGTTTATTACATTTCTGTAGGCAGCTCTGATTCATGAATCAGTTCCGGCTCAACAACGAGAGCGGATGGTAGTAGATCCGGTTAATCAATACTAGAAGCTGTAATTACAGTAGCACGAGCTCCTGATGATGGGTGTCAACACCCGAAACATGTAGAGCTGCCTATAGAAAAGCAATAAATTGAATAAGTCGCATCTTGTTGGAAAACAATTATTAAATTATACTCCACATGTTTCGAACAAATAGTTGTTCATCATCAGGAGGTTATTTCTGTACGCGCAGCATACAGTATTTTACCACGCATCTATGGGTTGTCTAGCCGCTAACACGATGTTACTGGAACTAGACACCCCATAGATTCATGGTAAAATACTTTACGCTGCGTGTACAGTAATAACCTCCTGATGATGAACAACTATTTGTTCGAAACATGTAGAGGATATTTTAATTGGAATAAATTAATGAGAAAAAGTGTGCTTCTTGTTGGTCCTTATCACGTATGTGTGTCAGGATGCACGGTTCAGATAACGTAAAATTTACCAAAGACTTTCTTACAAATTCAACAGAAGGATAATGTGGGTATAACATAAAACACTGAGGCGCGTTAGCATAACTATTTTTGCTGAGGAAAAGCAGTAAGTATTAAATGATATGAATGTGTGTCTGCATTCAGTTCTTAGTTATCCAACATGCAATGCGCTTTCGTCGTATTATATTGTCATCTCTGGCCTTTGACCCCAATAACACGTTTTTCCTCGTTATCTGATAAAGGCCGCGAATTTCGAAAAAAAGTATTGAAAATAAAATTGGTTTTTATTTTCTATACAGTTTGTTCGTGAAACATTTCTTGTTTTAAGAAGAACCGAGCAATATGTCATAAATTTACATGAAAACTGCGTGTTATTATTGTCACATTTTAATGAAATTTGAATCTTCTCGACAGATTTTTCGAAAAATCCTCAGATATCAAATTTGATGAAAAATCGTCCAGTGGGAGCCGAGTTATTCCATTCGAGCAGACAGACAATCCGGTAGACGTACAGACATTACGAATCTAATATTCGCTGTCCCTAATTTTTTGAAAGCGCATGATAATGTGATTAACCTAAATGTTATCAATCTGCGAGGGAATAATATCAAATCATTTTCAGCAAGCTGTTGCAACACGTCTCCTAAACTTATTTAATAATTACGTTCATCTTGTTTGTCTCTCATTTCACCCTTCAGGAGTTAAGCGGTTTGTGACAAATCACATTCACTGTACCCGTAAATTGTAACCAAATTTATAACATAAAAATTAATTCCGTGCGAGCAATCAGTGTCGAAAGATAAGCGTCATTTTAATGGAGTTAAGAATTGATAAATTAGTTCTTGGTGTGTTTTCACGAAGCGACCATCGGTCAAAACAAGTAGCAGCAATTTGGGGGATTGCGCGGTGCTCAGAATTCGGTGTACAACACGAAAACAGATTTGTCACTGTCCACTTACACCATGTGTGTGTTATTAAGCAGCTGCCTTGCGTGTGACGGGCCCTGCCTCATTAGTTCGACCGCTCTGTGTTGTTGGAATAAGTAATTCCTGCATGTCTTCTAATTTGTTTCATTAAGCGGTCCGTTCTTGTTTCTTTCTTCACAAGATAAATAGCATTTTAACTACTGGCCTCAAACTGACGTGCGATTTTGCATACAAACCAACAATCTCAGACACATATCGTGAGGTCAGAGGTTGGAAAGCGAACTTTTTTTTCAGATAAATAGGACTTTGTGATTAGCTTTCATGTCTATCAAACGCAATGTCTTATACCCCTACTTTTATTCACAGCTTGACTTTGTTGTGTTTAAAAGACGAAGCTGAGAATATACGATTCTTATTTGCCACGTTCGTCTGTTTGCTCGCAAATACAAACTCAAGAAACTTTAAAAGATTTTTTTTTAATTTGAGAAAATCTTTCCATGACATGAAGTACACAATGATTGTTTAACTTTTTACATTACATATTAAAGAACTTCTTGAAGTTCGTCTTATTAATTAAACAATGTAGTAAATAAATAAAAATGAAAAATTTTATAAAAATTTTCTCAGATCAAATAATACTAGCCGGTATTGAAATAAACCGTTTTAAATTTTTACTAAAATTGGTGTTACGAAAAATATATTAATTTATTTACATCTTTGAACCGAAGAAAGGCGCAGTGATTAGTATGAAGCTGTAAGTTTTTGCTCGCATCTTGCTTGTAACTAATGCATAGGTCACTAAATGATTATTTGATGGAAGACTGCTTGTAATGGTCTTTACACAAAAATGACAGAACATTTCCTCAATAGCCGTTCTTTACGATTTTAAAGATAATCAGATATAAGTTCCTGTTGTGTACGCCTGCCCCTCCGCCTGCCCGCTCTTCCAAAACACCAATTTTACACCATTGATTTAAGAGCGGAAAAAGGTAGCATTCTAGAATTCAAAATGCAGCTTGGAGACAACAAATAATTTAAAGCTTCAGAATGTTAAGCTGTGTAACTTTTCACGTGCTCTTAACTTTCTCTGTACCACAACCAAATTCGATGTCACTCCGCTCTCTTATAATTCAAGCGAAGTTTAGTAGGGAGAAAACGTGTTTCCAGTAAAGGTTTTCATAAAACGTGGTTCGGAATTGAACATCCTACTTAACGTACATTATAGTGTATATGGAAAAATAAAATGGAATGTTTTTATTCGGAGCAACAAAAAGCAAAATACATTTCAAAATTACGTTCTCCTGCAATGTATAGTCATGTGACCTCATATCTTAGATCAGGGCTGGCCAGACTCGACCCACAGAAGGGCCGCATAATTCGTTAAGGACTCGCCTGAGGGCCGCATGTGTGTATACATGTATCGAATAGAGGGAAGAGGGGGAGGGGGTGAATAGAATTAATTAGAAGACCGTTATTTACAAACAATAAGTGAATATGGATGTAGGGTTGAATGACAAGGTACTACATTTGGGGAAAAGAATGAAGATTGATTTACTGTGTACAGCGTTAAGAGTGATTAATTATAGTTTGTGAACATTTTCTCTGCTAATAAGTTCGCCACATTAAATTCTTTAGAGCTGTCATATTATGCCTGTTAAACTGTATTACTGAAACTCTTCAAGTGACCGCAGGCCGCAGACACTTTCCTCGAAGGTCGCATTTTGACCTTCCCTGTCTTAGATTTTGATAATGATACATTTGTTAACTGCAATTGGGTTAACACCCGGTGGCAGTAGTACAGTACACATTTACACACAAACAATACATAGAACAACAAAATTAACAACTTTGGTTGGAAGGCTTTCTGGGATTTGAACCCAGAGTAGTCAAACTAAGATTAACGATGAACTAACTGCGTAAAAATTATCGTCTAATGGGAATAGTGCGGACCGTGCACCGTCTTTGCGAGTTATACCCTGGCATTTGCCTTACAACTGAGGAAAAAGCACGGAAAAACCTCAGTCAGGGTAGCCGAAGAGTGCCAGTTGGCACGACGAAAACAGGATATACAGAACAGAATATACATAACAATAACAATACGTAAACATAATAAAAATACATAACTTACAAAATTAAACAATAGCATACAAAACATGCAACCATTATGCAATGATAAAAGCAGCAAACTTCATATGCTCTATATAATGTTAGACACCCTGTCACTAAGACCTTCACTACACTTCGGCCAACTACACTTAACAGTACCTAGAAATATAATGGTTTTGTCAGAACTACAGCATTGACAATGCCCGACAGGTCTCGAACTCATGGCCTGACAAGATAATTTCAGTAGAAGAGAAATAATTTCTTTACGAGTTCAGAGAAGTATTGTACTTTATATATAAGAATGGATGCACTTTATCGGTGAGAATTATTCTCCAGGAAGGTCAAGTGTTCTCTCTCTCTCGTAAATCAGATTGTTTTAAGCAATTTTTTTGTGATGCAACATTCCCTAGTGGGCCAGGACCTCCACATAGTCGAGGCTTCGTGTTAACACTCCAATACACCACACTCGGTAGGATTTCTCTAAGCGAGTGATCAGCCCATAGCAGAGACCTCTACTTGAAAAAGGACAACACCCACAAGAGACAGACTTCCATACCCCGGCGGGATTCGAACTCGCAGTCTAAGTAAGCTAGCAGCCGCAGACCTACGCCACGCCTTATACCGCGCCGCTATTGGGGTCGGCAGAAATTAAGACTGTTACTCGCAAACTGTTGTACGTATTAAGTATGGACTAAAAAGGCTTAAAATGTGGACTGATGTTTAGCCTAACGCACAAATCCCAGAAGTAAGGTCGATACCATTCACGTTGTCTATACTATTGGAAGCCATCAGTTTGAACCAAGTTATGTTTTATTTTTACGTGGTATTGCGAAGTTTCATTTGTGTCCCTTGGAAATATGAAGTTAAGAAAGCTCGGCTTATAGGATATAGATAATGCACCGAGTCATCAATACAAAGGATAGCAGTCTTCGGCGGTAAGTTGTCTAACGCAGTCACCATACTTACTTACTCCATGGTGCAGAGTCCTTCTTGAGAAGCTAACTGGTTTGCAGCCAGTCAAGAAATTCCCCGCATTTCACGGAACCCGTAAGTTCATTACCGCACTCACAAGCGTCCACCACCTCTCCCTATCCTGGGCCAGCCCAATCCAGTCCAAATACCCACATCCCACCTCCTGGAGATCCGTCCTAATATTATCCACCCATCTACGCCTAGGTCTAGTGGTCTCTTTCCCTCCGGTTTCCCCACAAAGACCCTATACCCCCCTCTCCTCACCCACACGCGCCACATGAACGCAGCCATTATAAGTAAAAAAAATATCACGAACTCTGGAGACACCAGGATTCTATCAACAATGCAAGTAAAGGTTGCCAAAGAAACGTTTGATGAAATACGAAATTTGTGACATTGCCATCCGATATAGAGGTGCTAGCCCTCATCATGAATTAGCTCTTTAGTTATACATTTGCCTAATGCAGTCTGAGTACACCTCGTAAACACAAGAATAAGGGATGAACTGAGTAGATTTGACAAGCACCCTGTTTTCATCTATAATGCAAGCTGTTAGCTTAGACGTGCTTTCAGTGTATTGTCTCCTAACAAACAAGGCTCTTCCAGGAACAAAACAACATAAGCCGACTGTCATCTCATCAAGGCAATTGCTGTTTATCTACGGAAATTCTGTTCTGAAACTGAGTGAATTGTGTCATTACATGTGGTGTAATGTGATTGCGTATTAGAATATTACAACTTTTCCATTTGCGTGTCGCGTTATATGAATAACGGATTTGATGCAGGGTGTCACAGAGCGTATCGAGCGTCGAGTGACGAAATGTCGGACATTTAAGCAACGACAGGACGTGACTTCAAGTTGCAACACGCAAACCTCCTCAGTTCGTTTACAAAACTAAGATAACCTTTTAAGGTAATTGTTATCGGAATTTGATGATAGGAGAGAACTTACTTGCTTACTTACTTACTCACTCCATGTAGCAGAGTCCTTCTTGCGAAGCTAACCGGTTTTCAGCTATTCAAGAAATCCCCCGCGTTTCATGGAACCTGAAGGTTCATTACCGCATTCACAAGTGCCCGCCACCTGTCCCTACACTGAGGCAGCTCGATCCAGTCCATACCCCCACATCCCACTTCCTGAGGATTCATCTTAATATTATCCTCCCATCTACGCCTGGGTCTCCCAAGTGGCCTTTTTCCCTCAGGTTTCCCCACCAAAACCCTGTACATACCTCTCCCCTCCCCCATACGCGCTACATGCTCCATCCATCTCATTCTTCTAGATTTTATCACCTGAACAACATTGGATGAGGAGTACAGATCATTAAACTCCTCATTATGTAGTTGACAGAAGAGAAGAGGTGCACAAAAAGATAGGTATTTTACTTAGAATCTTAAACACGGCACTTTGAGAAAAGTAAGTGTTCTTCACATTGCAATTTATAGCTCATACGCAGTTTAATGTATTTAAAACAAGTTTCGCACATTTTCCCCTTCGTTTTTGGTGAGAGTGCAGTGTTCATTATGAAGTGCAGCAGTGCTCATAACTACCTGACCCCAACACCCTGACACATCTATGTAGATGTTAATAGCGCTATCTGGTTATTAGAATTTAAAGTGGTGACTTCGAATGCAACACTACACACCGACAGCAAGAAATGGACACGACGTCTTACATCTGATTCTATCAAGGAAATTCGAGGTTTTGACCATGGGTATTGGGGTAACAGGTTGTTGTGACAGCTGAAGGGCAAATCACACGAAACATAAGACCAAGGAAAACGACGAAAATTATTTACTGTATACTTATAAAGCCTTGGTAACCTCGGCATAGATTGGAAGATAATATTAAAATGTATCTTCGAGAAAAATAATGGAAGACGGGGTCATGATTTGGAGTGATCTGACTCAGGATAGGGACAGGTGGCGGGCTGTTGTGAATGCGGTGACGAAACGTCGGTTTCCATAAAATGTGCGGTACTTATTTAGTGGCTAGTTGAGGATTCGTTAACTTCTCAGGAAGGATTCTGCGCTAAGGACTTTGTTGGTTGGTTAGTTAGTTGCTTAGTTAGTTAGTTAGTTGGTTAGTTGGATAGAATACAATGAAAGATTTCATGTCAGTTCAGTTCATTAAGCTTGTCTAGAAAGCAATCAATCTCTCTTACTGAAAGACAGAAATTGGCTGAGCTGACAGTGACCTGCGCAATAGCAGGACAATGGCGAAAGTAGACTCGTCAGCCACGTGGTTTCATTCCGATTCGTCAGAACCGGTCACGAAACCTCGAAGTATTTGTATTGAAATGGGTGATCAGGAAGGCCCGAAATCCCATACGGCGATTTTACTCTAGCGTACATCTTACTCAGCTGACAGAGATTCATATCACGTTTTTAAATAATCCGTAACCACGCACCGAGCAATTGGGTATGATGTCAAAACCAACAAAAGTACAACAATCCCATTACAGGCCTGGTCAGGACCTTAGGATTCCAGGAGGCTGAGGCTTCCAGGTTTCAAGACAATCTGCACATGAAGTTGGTAAGGTTGTCAGCCCTACGCACCGGCCGCCTCTACTCCCAGGATATAATCTTCTGTTAGAGGCTTAGTCAACCCTAGGGTCACAGTGCGGCCCGAAGAATTATGTAAATGAAAAATTCCAATGACACCATCGGGAATCGAACCCGCGAACTTCCGACTTGTAGCGCAGGGTCTCAACCAACTGCGCCACCGCGTGCCCCAACAAATTAACAAAAGTGCACGAAAATGTAAAATACACCCTGTATAACTCCTACATCTGTACTTCATCTTTCATATGAGTTTTAAACCACGTATTATTTTTTTAGAATTTAAAGTTTTATACTTCTGTTTAGTTCAAAGTATTCTGTAATATTTCGATATATCTACCCTTTGTCATGCACCTCCCTGAAGATGGCAACATGAGTGACCTAAACACGTTGAAGGTATGCGGTGTGTACAATACACCTTCATCCATTTATGTGCATTTGCTCTTTGTGATATATTATATAGATTTGCTTGTACAGATACTCAGACAATCAGTTTAATTTCATTCACGGAAAAGAAGCTTAGCACAAAACCAGTTTGCACGAAATCTCATCTTTATGAACAATTGAAAGTCCAGTTTTTACGATACTAACCAGCGTGTTTAGCATTACATGTTTATACCTTCAAGCTACATGGTGAATTAATGTATGGTACGGTTCTCAGGAAAAACTGTGACTAATTTCGTATACAACAATGGCTGATGTTCTTTTTATTTTAGGGACAGTGTTTACTGCGCGGTAAGAAAATCATGTTTAAATACAATTCACATTAATTATTGTCTATAAAGCGTTCTTAATGTGTCACTCATATGCTTATAGTTGATAATGTTTCGAGTTATTTAAATGCAGTAATCTTCAACTGCAGAGATAACTTAGCTATTTAATAAGTTTACTTTTTTACACTCTGACATTGAGGGAGGAAAGGAAGTTGAGGGTGTCTGAGAATATGGTGTTGAGGAGAATATTTGTGCCGAGGAGGGACGAGGTAACGGGGGAATGGAGGAGATAGCATAACGAGGAGCTAAATGATCTGTACTCCTCACCCAATATTGTGCGGGTTATGAAATCGAGAAGAATGAGATGGGCTGGGCATGTGGCGCGTATGGGTGAGGAGAGGGGGGTGTATAGGGTCTTGTTGGGGAAACCGGAGGGAAAGAGACCACTGCAGAGATCTAGGCTAGATGGGTGGATAATATTAGGATGGATCTCCAGGAGGTGGGATGTGGGTATATGGACTGGATTGGGGTGGCCCAAGATAGAAACAGGTGGCAGACGCTTGTGAGTGCGGTATGAACCTTCGGGTTCCGTGAAATGCGGGGAATTTCTTGACTAGCTGCAAACCGGTTAGCTTCTCAAGAAGGACTCTGCACCATGGAGTGAGTAAGTAAGTAAGTAAGTACTGCTTTAATATTGGTAAGCTAGAAAGTTTTTCTGAAAATAAGACATTTGACTTAAAATAAAAAACATAATCATCATGATCACCCTCAAGAAGAGACGAGTTATGATTTCCTTTTCTGGAAATCAATTTTTTGAGGTTTGCGCCGGCTTTTCATTCTTCTCAAGTCGTAATAAAAGTATTCCATGAAAAATCTTTTTGTCCATTACTTTATATGGTCACTCGGTTCCTGTCTGTAATCATCTTTATTTCTTTTATTGTAACTATATTTAATTTTTTATTCTTTATTTTACCTTTATTTGTATTTCTTCTTACTGTTTCTAAATTAAATTTGGGTGAGATTTATTGAAGTAATGGAAGAGGAGGATGGAATAATGTTATAAAAAGTTGGATCGTGATTCCTCTTCCACGTTTGCTGGCCATAATTTGTGATGCCGTTAGTTCCTTTCTTGTAGTTTTGCATTCTTCCATACCTTACTGAGCATTACCAAGAACGTTTCAGGAGATGTCAATTATATTCGACTTAAAAAATGAGTAATAACGATGGGCAAATTTCTGAATATACGGAAATACATCGAGAACAGCATGCAGGACGAAATCACACCATAAAATAGGTAATAAATCCTTTGAAATTTTGGAACATTTCAGAACTTTGGGAACTCATTTAAGAAATCAAAATTCCATCCTTGAGGAAATTACGATCAGATTTAAACCAAGGGATGGTTTCTATCATTCGGTGCATAATCTTTTGTCTTCTAGTTTATTATCAAAAAATGTAAAGATTAAGATATACAGAGCTGCAATTTTGCCTGTTATTTAGTTTGGGAGTGAAAATTTATGTCGCACATTGAGGGACCAACATAGGCTGAAAGTGTTGGGAATGGGGTGCTGAGGAAGACATTTGGGTCTAGGAGGGACGAGGTAAGAGGGGAGTGGAGAAGACTGCATAAGGAGGAGCTTTGTGATCTGCACTCCTTACCAATTTTATTCGGGTGATCAAAGCAAGAGACTGGAGGGACATGTGACCCTATGTGAGAGTGGAGAGGTGCGTGCAGTGTTTTGGTGGGGAGACCCGATGGAAATATGCCACTTGAAAGACTTAGGCATAGGTGGGAGGATGATATTAAAAGGGATCATCTTGAAGTGGGTTTGGGCGCGTGGACAAGATTGATCTGGCTCAGGATAGGGACAGGGGACGGACTCTTGTGAATGCGGCATTGAACCTCCGTGTCCCATGAAATGCGAGGAGGACCTTGGTTGGCTGAGGACCTGTTGGCTTCTCAAAAAGGACTCTTTTTCATGGAGTTATGTTGTTATGAAACTCCTTATTTCTGTGACAGTGAGACATGTTGCATGAACATAGACTGGGCTGGTTAAATACAGGCCACTTCGGCGAAGAAGTGTATCTGTGGAGCAGGAGATGACCGGAGAGAGTGAAGAACTTCATACTGAAGATCACCATAAATTTTAGTATAGCTATATTGTTAGGACCATGAAGTTCATGAGGTTGAGGTGGATGAATCATGTATTAGTCAGTGAAAATATAAGATACTCACGCAGAGTTGCGGTCGGAGAACTGCAAGTTAATACCATAAAATGAAGCATATTCCCTTCGTAACAAATTCAAGTAAGTTAGTCTTTTCAGCAGATGTCACTTAGAGAAATGTAATTACGTGAAAAAGATAATCCATTAGGAAAGCTTAGGCAAGATGGCAGCCAATTTTAAAATGCGGCTTAAAGGAATCATGTGTGAGGTTCTGGAATGGATTCGTGTAGGCTTGAGACCAACAGCGCGCTACTGCGAACATTCTAGTGAAATAAAATCAAATCAGTGTCATCAAGTGACAGTGAGATATCCCGTTGTGCTAAGTGACAAAACAGATAAAACAAAAGAACCTCAACCGCAGCCATCTTTAGAAAATGTTTTTTTCTCTGTCTGACCTGCTACATGTTTCGTCTTTTTTTATAAAACCGTAATCAGCCATAAAGCCAGACATTGTAAGGAAGGGAAGACCTCCGCACACAGAAACACTGATAGTTAAAAGACACAAATCTCAGTCCAGTTTTAACGAGAAATTTTCTTCGAGTAAAGAATATTATATCCCCTGATGTTTTCGATACTGGTGTCTGATGACGGCTGTGTGAAAAACCCGAAATTTTCGGCGCGTTGGACCAAAAATCGTGTTGTCCAAAAATAGTCGTGTTTGACGGTTTGTTGCTACGTGTGATCATTAGAGCCAAACGCAAACTGGGAGTAGACAAGATTACAGTTTTACATGAAGGCCTCGTCTTCACTCAGTGGGCGTTAAATCTTATTAATTTCAAATTATTGTTAAGCCGTACACAGTAAGTGATGAGTACAATCAAGGATTATTTTGGTGCACGTAGCTTGCATTATTTAGTGTTTTTATCAAAACCAACAAACACACAGTTAATATCACAACAGCATATATATATATATATTTAATCGCTGTTCGGTGATATAATCAAATCTGTTCGACCGAACAACAATTAAATAACATTTTAATATATTTTAATGATTGTATGGAATTGCAAATTTAACAGCTTCAATTTTAAGAATTTATGTAACTTGGCAAGGCACAAATGTAAAACTCCCTGAAGATGACATAGAAATGTCGAAACATGTAGGAGTGTATATTATATAAAAAGCTACTCTTGTGATATATACAGTTGTGTTATTAATTGTGCATTTATTCTTTGTAATAAAAACAATTAAGGATGTTACGAAAATTCGGACAGCCTAAAAGGTGCGACGCCTCTTGGCAGGCTGAGAGGCTTTTAGCTTCTCAAAAAGAATTGTTCAAAGTAATTGGGATTATTTGTGTAAGGCAGTTGGGGACGAGATTAAGGGACCTAGAGAAGGCTTATGTAACATTTCTTTATACGGAAGTAGAAACATGACATTTGCCCATATATTTGTGTGTGTATGTGTGTGTGTGTGTGTATGTGTGTGTGTGTGTGTTTGTGTGTTGCTGTCACTAGTACAACACAGGCCTGTTCGTATAACGAATATTGTTTTATTGACGTAACTGTGGCAGTCCATTCGACCCTTTTACTGAGGCATAATGTATTCTTAAAACTGTTATTTTCACGTGGGTAAATAAAGCCTGTAATGACATACAGTAGAGTGAAGGGGCCGGGTCGAGTGCAACTAAAAGCGTAGCATAAAAAGAGTAAACAAGCCACTATCTTAGCTAATCTCCTTGCCCAAAGACTTCCAGATTACAGGCTACTAGACTAATGACTGCTTATGAGTGAACAAAAAGTAAAATGCCACAACAAATGGTAAAATTAAAAGAATAATGTGTATGAAATATGGTTAATTTTACAGCTAATGGTTCAGATGTGCGTCAAGCTGTTCAGCTAAAGCATTATGTTCAATATTAGTTTAATGTAGATAAATTATCGGTGAAATAAGTGCAATATTGCAGTGACTAACAGAAGTAACAGAATGATAAAGGACTACTTAATAACACTCTTAAAGCATTCTGGTTTATATATGCTTAGTACTTTATGCATGCTTGCCATCTGTTGTAACATTAAAGAAATATGCATTTTGACCACACGGTGCATTTATATGCTTCGAATCGTTCCCCGTATAAACAGCTGTTATTTTTTATTGAACACCATTAACACATTGTTGTTCTAAATGGAAAAATAGTGTGTTTTTAATGAGGTAGGAAGTAAATTTTTAAGAAATAATTCATGAACTTTAGGTTTTAAATGGCAGAAGTAAAGTAGTCACTATGTGTATTTATAAATAAAAGCATTATTTTATTTGACAACTGTCTTTTGTCTCGGCCTGTCGGGTCGTTTACATTAACGTAACCCCTTCGGTCGACCGTTCAAATACGTGAAGCAAAAAGCGACAGGAGATGGCAAATTTTCAGATAAAATAAGAACTTTATGTATGTATGTATAAGTTGTGTAATTTGTCTTCCAAACAAAAGAAGTATTGTTTGAACTTTGGAGTCCTCACATTTGTGTATAGTAAATGTTGTGGCCTTCTAGTGTGCGAGCCTAAGTAGACCCTTTAACCTTTTAAAGCCTAGTGGTTTCTGTACGTACCACCAGGTTTAAAATCCAAAAATTCTACATGATGCTCGCTTTGCGTTGAGTGTTTTGTAGAGATCTCAGCGCAGACCGCGACTTTTGCTTTGTACATCATTAATTGATTGGTTTTTATAACCTTGGTGGAAAGTGTTCACAGCGCGGTACGGGCTGATTCCTTATATAAAGCAGATTACGTTGCGTCTTTAAAAGTTCAATTGATATCAGAAACTTAGAGGACTCTTTGCAGGGAATACTGCAGATAGAGGCAACACTTTTACCCAAAGTATAGATAACTGCCTATTAGAATACAAGGCATCACATCACGGAAGATAGTAAACTAAGAAATTATGTTTATCTCAATCGAACTTTGTCACACATCCAGTCCATTAGACGCCTGGCTTTGTTAGTACTGTACCTGTCACGATCCGGACTGCTAGTGGCTTTACTGTCAAACCATTATTACTTATAGAACACGTGTACTCGTATGCAAATACAGCAGACAAACCACTGGGAAACTTAATAACAAGGCTTATTTCGTTGGTTCGACAGAGAGCTGTAAAAATGAAGAAAAATCTTATTTCTTAATCCTAGTAGTAAATTGGTAATTTGTGGAAAATTGGTATCGTCTTAGCGATTTTGAAGTCATAATAGTTGAGTCAGTAAAATGGCCAAGCAACGTCCCTGGCTGAAGAATTTCCATCCCTAGTAAAGGCAACAATTTTTCGTCTACGTCCCCAGGATCGACAGAATACTTGCAGAAAATCAGCAAGGAGATCCTTTTCTGGGGGGTAAGTTTTCCGGAACCTGAAACTGACTACTCATTTCCTTCCAGTACTCCCATTTCACCAAGCTCTCAAGATGTGATACTTAAACGCATCGACTGACCTTACACCTACGTGATTAAGGTTAGGTGTTTCAGCCTTGACCAAACGAGTACTTGAGTTCATTCCCATGTATCCCACAAACTACGTACATTTGCGAGGTCTTCGCTCTTCTGAGATGATACACCGCGTAGTTGTTTAGCCGGTTAAGAACGTTTCGGTACAGCTTGCTAGTCACATTTTCGAAAGTCAAGCGGTATTGCTTCGCTTTCGAAAACGGTACCAATTTGCTGTCCCGAAACCTCAGTGCCCAACTACCTAATTACGCTGTGTAACATCGCATAAGAGCGAAGACTTCAAATACACGCTGCGAAAGTCTGCAGTCCAGCGTAACTCCACTCACGGAGCGCTCAACTCGGACTGAGGGGAGTTAGACATTTTCAAAAACGTTTTTGAATCTATTGACAGCGCAGGTTATTCATATGTTCCTAATTCCAAAGGGCAGTATTTGGAACTTTTTTTATGTTGTCAGTAAATTTTTTAATCCCTTATGAAATCGTTTGCCATATGCTGACTAAATTTTTTATGAGTTCATCACACGGCTGTTCTGAAGAAGCCTATTCTGCAGTTCATGCCACCGAATTCTGGCTAAGAATTATCAAAATCCAAACATAATTAATTAATTAAAAAATTTATAATTTTCTTGCTTGCAATATAAATGACCAACTTCTGATATAAACTTGGAAATCATCTGCGTACTGACACAGGTGTAGTGTAAGTTCTACTGCTTTAGTGTTATATTATATTTGAAGTTTAACAACGTTTAAGGTTCAAAAGCTCTTTTATTTGTTAAACCTGGACCCCAAAAAACAGTTTTGAAGCTGTGATAAAGCGTGACGTTTCTGACTCTGCAGGAAGTCCAACCCCTATAATTCTGAAAATAGGTACAAATTGATCAGCGAAACGTGTTTTCTCCAATTTTAGAATAGAAGATGGAAACAGCATGTTCTTGCAAGTGTTGGTAAGCATCATACTGCATTATGGAACACATACATATTTTTATTTGAACTTTCATTCATCCGGTAAGAATATATACCACCATGGCACATAGCAACTGTACTACCGAACTTCGTTTGATATTAACAGCCCCAAAAGCATTTGCACAATGCCTTCGATGTGTTTAGTTTTATAGAATACTCTCACCCTGCAGTGAAACTGTATCGTGCATGAAATGTCTCAGTTTCCCCTACAAATTTAGTTCCAAAAATGTTTTCTTCGATAAATATTTATCAGCATAGGCCGAGGTCAGTCGCGAACTGTTTACCGAGGAAGATATTTTGGCCTAAGAAATGGAAACTTAGAAGAGGACAAAGAGAATACCACGAATATAGATGAATAATTGCGATCCTCACCACACAATATTTCTGTAGCGCAAGAGCCCAAATCGGGCCTAAATGGTCTCGTTGAAGTTTGTATATCACACACACACATTTGCTATAATTCTTCTGAATGAGTGATCAGCTCATCGCAGAGGCCGCTACCTACACAACACACAACAAACACAAGAGACGAACATTTATAACCCAAGCGAGAATCGAACCCTCGATCCCAAGAATCGTGCAGCCGCATGCCTACGACTTAGACCGCACGGCCACCTGGATCTGCACTTTATATTATTAGGGTGATCAGATTAAGAAGGGTGAGATGGGCTGCGCTTGTGGCACGTCAAGGGGAAAAATAAATACTGTAGCTACAGGGATTTGGTTGGGGAAATATGAAGGAACTGAAGTATTTGGAAGAACGAGGCGAGAATGAGAAAATATTATGATGGATCTTGTGCAAATGTGATGGGAGGGCGTGGAGGACTGGATGAGTCTGGCTCGGATACAGAAAATTGTCGTTTGCCTGTAGTATAGTAATTAAACTGTTCGCGGCAGAAAATGTGAGGAATTTACTGACTGGTTGTGGTACTATCAGCTTTACAAGAAGGACTCTGCTTCAAATCAATATAAACATTTATCGAATTGTTTTCGAGATTCGAGTTGAATATAAAATTAGTCTTCATGCACGGTATTCTTTTTACAGTTTTTGAAAGAAATTCCTTAAAAATGATCTTGTAAAGCCTATGAATTATGATTACAGTTTGCACTGCATTGATGTGGATAATTTTCAGCCCCTAAAGTGTTATAAAACCTTCAATCGAAAAGGTACAATTTTGTTGTTAGTCGCGTTTGCAAAACTGCGAAAAGGAACTATGAGCGTTGTCATGTCTGTCTGTCCGTCCGTCCGTCCGTCCGTCCTTCCATCCGTCCGTCCGTCCATCTGTCAGTCCGTCCGCCCGTCCGTCCGTCCGCCCGTCCGTCCGTCCGTCCGTCCGTCCATCCGTATGAATCAACTCGGCTCCCACTGGTCGAATTTTCATTAAGTTTGATCTTTGAGTATTTTCCTAAACTCTGTCGGGAAAATTCAAGTTTCATTAAATTCGGACAAGAATATCGGTTCCTTCACATGAAGACGAATGTACATTTCTGATCATACCTCGCTCAGTTCTTCTTAGAATGAGAAATTTTTCAAACTTTGTAGAGAAAAACAAAACACAATTTCATGTTTGATTACTTTTTTTTTTCGAAAATCCTACCGTTTGTGAGATAATGTGGAGAAATATAACAAAGTCGGACAGGCCACAGGTGGCAAAATGGAGCATGCTGTTTCACGCTGGATATCTAAGGCCACAAACACGCACTCAGTATATGTAATATTAATTCCTTAATTTCACGTCATGTGTATATTGCCTGTCTTGTTTAGCAATTGAATTGTGACCTGCTCAGAATTTTAAGGTTCTTAAACTGCTGCTGGTGCTCTGACCATTTCCGATGACGGAAGTAGACCTGCAAGAAGACCGACATATATTTCTCAGGATTATATACATAAATATATTATAGATTTCAAACACCTCTTTAGCCTGATAACAAAATGTGCAATAGGTACACGAGAAATTAAATCCGGTATTTCCATGACAAAAGATGCATTCAACAACAACAAAACAACTTTCCGCCGGCAAATTGAAATTTCATGTAATGAAGAAACCAGTCAAACCTACATTTGAAGCAAGCTTTGAATAGTGCTGAAAATTGGACACATCGCAAAGCTGACCTGATGTACCTGCAACGTTTTGAAATGTGGTGCTGGGGAGTGAAGGGGAAGATTAGGCCCGATCGCGTGGAAAAGGAAGTATTACATACAGTCAAGGAGGAGAGGAATATGTTACAGAAAATAAACGAAGAAATGATAACTGGATTGGCCAACTGTTGCCTAAGGACTGCCTATAGAACATATTATTGAAGGAAAAATATAACGGGCGGGAAGTGGTGTAAGAAGAGGTAAGCAGCTACTCGATGACCTCGTAGAAAACTGACGATACTGGAAGTTCAAAGAGGATATCGCATCCGGTGGAGAACTCGTTTTAGAAGACGGTGTGAACCTGTCACAAGACAGACTGCCTAATGATAGAATATCCCTACACGTTAAGAGAAGGGAGACTAAAAGCGGAAGTTACGAAGAATAGCAAAACAATGGATATGTACTCAGTACGCAAGCAGAGAAATTACAATATTCCACACACTACACCAGTCAAGAAACTTAACCAGATAGTGTAATGAAACATATAATAAATGCGATAATTTTGTCCCCATACCGCAGGAATATAACCATAAAAACATAACTGAAGAATAAAATCGAACGTACAATATAACTAGCTGTAAAGTCACGAATGTGGCAAGCATGTGGCGGATACTGCTCGTTGTTCGTACTGTTTTAAATACGGACATTTTACAATTAATTGACAGAGTGCCTTCCATATCCAGACTGAACACTTACCACAAATATGACACTAATATAACTGCCACCACGATTGCAAGAAAGACTAAAATAAGATGAAACCTTAACCCGATTTAATAACTTTCTTGTACATATTGCTATGTCAAATCTGGTGACAAACACGTAGGTTTGAAATGGATAGTTTATTGAAAAAACATCGTTTTTCTAATAAATGTATTTGTGAATGTTAAGTTTATTGGACCGTGCATCATTGCGATAGTTGAAGAATAAAAATCAACTAGATGTCACTAAATATTTTATTTCAATTCTTATGTACTCAACATGTTTCGGACATTAATATATCCATCATCAAGAGCTTGCGACTATTCTATTGAATTATCACATTGGTCGTATCGTTCTTGGTTCGATGTGTGTTGGAGTTTCGGTGTGGTTGGGTTGGAGTGGTATCCGTGTAGCAGGCTGAAACCAGTGTGGTAATTCAACAGAATAGTCGCAAGCTCCTGATGATAGATATACTAATGTCCGAAACATGTTGAGCACATAAGAAGTGAAATAAAATAGCTAGTGACATCAAGTTGGTCTTTTATTCTTCAAATGTAGTTGTGTTAGATTGTATCATTTAATTTCATTTTAACCTTAATTAGTGATAAGCTAATAATATCTGTTAATCAAAATGCACCTTAACCTACATTTTACATAAATCATATTTTCATATTTATTATTTTTTGCGGAAGAACTGCGATACAATTTCGATAATTTCGTAAAAAGTGCCTCAAAGTGCC
>Ga0123352_10004563_pt1 | contig 20422 bp, 15 predicted proteins | sample TergutLab28metaG_FD_89700 | JGI IMG/M metagenome (GOLD analysis project Ga0123352, IMG submission 89700) | Labiotermes labralis P1 segment gut microbial communities from Petit-Saut dam, French Guiana - Lab288 P1 | ecosystem: Host-associated > Arthropoda: Insects > Digestive system > Gut ...
ACACATAATACGGAAAGTACTGCAATGTGAAGCTTGAAGCCTGAGCGGTGGGGATCACCGCTGGTTCAAGAGAAGTACCAGGAAGAAATGCCTGTGACAGGAGACATACATATTGTATAATAACAACAACAACAACAACAACAACAACAATAATAATAATAATAATAATAATTATTATTATTATTATTATTAACAAGAATTAGAAGATCATGATGACAGTGACATCATCTTCCACGTTAATTTTAATAGTTATACTGCCATAAATGGGCCTCTTCAGGAAGTGGGTGAGGTATTTCCTCCTTATCCAACACATTTATTATACTTAGGAGGTTAGTGTTTCTAGAATTTTGAATGTGTGTGTGTGTCATTATACTACCATAGCTCAGCCATCGTGATAAGAGCAGTTGTAATAGTTCCACTGCCATGACTGAATTGTTCTCATTTAGGCATTGGCTATCACTTCTCTTTTAGTATATAATTTTTTCACCTTTTTTTTCATTCGTGACCACGTCACAGCTTGTCATAAGTAGATTGTCCTTCTGATAGAATGCATCATAGTGCTAGTACAGTGACTGTGTACAGGGCTGGTGAACATAATTACATATGCTTGAAAACAGAAGGGTGTGGGAAAACATTTGAATGAGATTCTAAGTGGGAAGTGGGAAGTGTAACATTGTGATATGTGCAAATCAAGTAGTATTTTTAAGGTGTGAACTTGGCAATGGGGATTGGACACATAAGTGAAGTGGGATAGATGTAAAGATGGTTATTGCATCTGGTAGGATAATTTCCGGGAAAGTGACCGTATGTAAGAATGAGAAGATGGGAGGTTAATAATGTAAGATCAGTCATGTCCGTTGGAGGGCTTTGGTACAGGGGGGTCTTGTTTTACACAGTTTCCATTTGTTCGATTTTTCTTTAATGCACCTTGAAAATTTACACCACTTTTTGAATTTATGCTATAATTTTCGGTTTAACACACTTTGGCATAGGCAGTCTGTGGCTGCACTTATCGTCTGTAGGAGGCTGGCAGAAAGTGTCATCAGTGCCATCATGTGCATGGATTAATTACATTGTTGATATAATCACATGGCTCATGTAGTTCCCTCTGCAACAGCATTGGCTTTACTTACCAGTATGAGTGAGAAATGTAAATCTACAACGCCTAGGACAATCCAAGTGAAAAATTAGTGAAAGACAGTGCTGATGAGAAATTAGTTGTAACAGGCTGACTTGTAAAAAGTGAGCAAATTGTTGACATTACGCCATAATGTTAGACTCGCTCATAGCAGCGTATGTATGATTTGTGATAGTGCCTGATAGAATTAAAGAAAATGCTAAGTGTATAGCTAACATTAAATGCCAACAATCTGAGTCAGGGCCTGTTTGTTTGTTTGTTTGGCAAGACTACCACAGTCCTGTTGGAATGAAGGATACCAAAAACTGTGGTTGTGAATCTCTTTACATTTGTGTTGCATTAGAAATAAATGAGTGTATTGTACAGAAATGTTTGTATGATGTATAGAAATGTATTTATACTGTATATACAGTACGTATATTCTCTACATGTCCATACGTCCACTAGTAGTATAGTCATATGCCATGTAGGATGATGTCAGTTCCCTAACCCCCAGGAAATACACTGCCTGAAATGGGAGTTTTGTGTTCGATTTGCACGTTGTTTTCAGGAACCTAACCCTGGCATAAAATGAGACCAGTCTATACTTTTGTTCTGTTTGTTGGTTACTTAGTAGTGAACGGAATATGGTGTGGGGTGGTGTTTATTTATTTATAGTAATTTTGAGTATTGTTTTTTTATTTCTTCCAAACTTAGCAATACTAGGTGAAGTAGAGTGATTTTTTGTGTGTGCAGTGTCCTCTACCAGCAGCAGAACCAGCCTATGGATGCACTGCAAGCCTACATTTGTGCTGTGCAGCTTGACAAGAGTCATACCGCCGCATGGACAAACTTGGGTGAGTCATTAGGGCGTACAAAGGGTAGTTTACTGAGAACTGTTTTGTTATGGGTAAATTTGTGTTTGGGAGGTTGTTCAGGGAATCAGCCACAGTTCTTTGCTTTGAACTATACATTGCTCTATGTTGGTTGACACTTTTGCTTCACCTGTATGTCTCCTGTTGGAATCTCAGCCTGGAGATTATCTCTGTTGGCAACGGATTTATGTGGGTCTCCTCGGTTCCTCTAGGCATGTGCTTCAGTGGCACCTTGAGAAACAGACCCCATCTATTTTCTTTCCCCTTCATAAATGTAGCCCTGTCCTGTATGTTTATATACGATGATGGGAAAGTATTCTTAAGTTAAGAACGGGGTGATTGGTTCACCATTTGTTATATACAGATCTTTAGCATACTTTCATTATTTAAGTCTTATTAGATCTTCATGCTCCGTTACTGCAACATATCACTGAATAACAATGCCATCAGAAAATTTGGTTGTCCAGTAACACAGACTGATGGTGAACCTTGAGAGTTATATTAATTCCTGTATCATTGAACACTGGCTGTGTAGTTCATATACTTCATGTTTGTGAAGATACTGTTTTGTAGGAATGAAAGACTATTACACATTAGATTTTGTGTAATTATGTAAGAGATGCAGTTCTTAAGGTGTTTATTTATTTCTTATGAGAAGTGGACAGAAGTGAGCTGTGAACTCCCACTGCACATTGCAAAAGTTCCTAAGAGAGTTGGACAACTCTGACACTGTTTCAAGACTTGACTCATTAGCTCGTTCCGCTGACTAATCCACTGTGATTTGTAGTATAAATGTGGCACAAGGTACCAAGACTGCCATGCAACATGTTCATAATGGTCTGTTGTAAGACAAGTATGTGTCATTTAGCTGTTGCCAAATGGGTTGCCATGGCATGTGTGTGTGTACTTTGAGTGCTGCATTGGGGAGGAGTTCCAGCATAAAAAAAAAATTACAACTTTGATTAGACCTAATGCTGGCACTGACTAGAATCTGTTGATGTGTACAGAAACTTCCTACAGTATCAAACACCCCTACTAACAGCAGCATGACCCCTCCTTAGCGTAATATAGCTGTGCTCCTCCATAATACCTCTGTACCACCTAAATGTTGTACTTGCCAGTGTTTAGTGTAGTATGGCCTAGCAACATGCCAGAGGTCTGCAGATGTTGGTTTCAGTAGTGCAGGTTATGTTTTTTAAGAAGCTAGTTTTATCACTTGTCATTTATTCTATTGTGCACATTAATTATTATGGGTATATGTACTGTGATGGAATGTAAAGTAAAGGAATTGATTGATTATGAGAAGATGTTATGTAGGAATAATTATATAATACATAAAGATCATGCAAGCAGTCATTCTTTATCCACCCAGAAATAGTGTAAGAACGGGTAGGTGTGTTTTTGCTTAGACTGGTGTATATTGTGTGGCTATGTGTGCCACTACTGAGAACAGTAGTTGCAAATAAGCCAAAGTAGAAGTGTGGAAAAATTTTCCTCTGTCCAGTATCACCATTAAACAAGTTTTGCGATGCGTTAAGACTGAGGGAAGTGTTAAAAGATGTTATTAGACTTGCCATTTGTTTAGTTCCATGTACTTTGCTCAGTTTATTCTGTTCCTGGCAGAGAAATTAAAGAACAACATTTTTTCTTGTGCTGTAAACAGTTGAATGAAGCATCAGATCAAGGTATAATCACTTCTGTGACTGAGTACTTCAGCAACTCAAAATTTATGGTCAGAATCCAGTGTTGTATACACATGTTTTGCTCATTCAGTGGTTGTTTCTTCTGAGGTATTGCTGGCTTTGGCCAAAAAAGCAGCTTAGAGATTGCCTCAAATTATTTTCTCTTCAACATGTGGCTTTGGTTCTGAAAAGTGTAAGTAAGAGTAGGAGGCTGTTTTGGAAGGAACAGTAACAATAAGAAACTGTGTAAGGAAGGTCATGTGCTTATATTATAAGACTTGTGAGGAAATAGGGGTCTCAGTTCCAGAATATTATTGTTCATACCCAAGAGAAGTGGTTACTAAGTGCTGTGTTTTGAAGTACCTCTTCAAACTAGCATAGGAAGTGTATGAAATTTTTGTTCTTGACTACAAAAGATAAGCCAATAACCCACAAGAGAACATAGAATGACTCATAATTGGCATACTTGTCAGACATTTTTGGTGTTCTGAACCAAGTTCAATTCAGGTGTGCAAGGAATAAATAAATAAAGAGTGTTTTATGTACTGATAACAACTGTGGTGACAGAAGTCAGCTTTGGTTAAGGAAAGCAGACCAAAGTAAAAAAAAAAATATTCCCTGTGTAAGTAAAAGAAGTGGTCGGAATGGTCTTTTCAAATTATTATTGATCACCAGAAGTAAATAAAATCACATAGTAGTTAGCTCACCTTGTTGTTAAATGTTGTGATTGGATAAGAAAACCCATTTTCTGCTAGTAAACGAAGGGTGTCAAGCTCAACCCACAAGAAAAAGAGAAAAGAAGTTGTGTATATGTGTAGTGAACAGCCATTATAATTATTATTTTTGACCGACTGTTGATGCATTTTGGGTAAAACTGCAATAACAACTTCACACTTTTCTGTGTGTGTGATTGTTGTTTTGTTACAGATATCAGGTTCCTTTGTATGCGAAAATGGGTTTTATTTTGTGTGTAAATGGAAGGAAAAAAAGAGGGTAGCTGCAATCGGTGGAAAAAGAACTTGAGCGTGTTTGTGGGGGGGGCTCATGTTTGTTTGTTAACTGTGCCAGTTACAGATCTAATGGGTCCCATTGAAATATCCCATAGATGGTGGTTTTGACTGTTCTGCTTTGTATAAATTGTAAAACCATATTATTGACTTTGTTATTCTTATATTCAGTGCAAAACAGTGTTAAGAGAAATGTGTTCTGAAACCATGGAATTGTGTACAGAGGAACTGTGTGCAATGTAGTGCCATTTGTGTAAGAGATTGGCTTTGGTTAGGTGGTGGTGCCTCAAATACTTGTCTTTTCAATGTAGAGTGGTGCTGTGAAGCACATGTGTGATGAGTAAGCTTATCATTTTGCGGATGTAGTCATAAGGCTGTTTTCAGTAACAGCATGAACATTTGGCTTGAGTGCTGTCACCAGTGTTTGCTATAGATAGTGGTATAAGATGAAAGAGATCTCCTACAGGTCACTTCTAGGTACTGTCTGTCTTTTGCTGCACTGAGGTGGAGGTTCTTTGCAGCCAAATAATAATATTTTCTTTGAGAGCTTTGTGAAAACTGCCATTGTCTTTGTGATCTGAGTAGTCAGTAATTATAATTTTGTGTCTCAGGTATCCTATATGAGAGCTGCAACCAGCCACGTGACGCATATGCCTGCTACGTGAACGCAACTCGTGGAGGAAACTCGAGTCCTGGTGGGCCTGTGAGCCCCAACAATAACAGTGTGAATAGTAACGGAAGTGGCCGAGTGCCTGGGGGTATGAATCCTAACTTGGGGCAGAGAATCAAGTTCCTACAAAGTCATCTTGCCAATCCACCCATGCCTAGTGTCACCAGCAAGTAAGTGGTTACCAGATTTTCTTCCAGTTCTTAGTGACATACAGCAAGATGTTTGGTTTGTGTACAGGCCATTCATTATATGGAGATTCTTTATGTCCATTAGTGGTATTTGCTGTTGACTAACTTGTTTATTGTGTTTTACTGATAGCTGTCCTGCTTCCTTCCATATATTTCACTGTACTTGGTCTACAGTTTATGTGGAATGTGAACTGAGATAAAAGCAGCTTCTCTAGGAAGGGCTATTGAAGTTTGATTTTAAATTATGTTTTTGCATTACCTGCTGCTTCCTTACTGGACAAAAATTTTAAGTTTCTTGTTAAATAGGCATCATATCTGAGAAGTATTTCAGGTAGAACTTGTAAATTTACGGACTATGCAGTGAACCAGGTGACTTGAGAGAAGGACTGAATTAAATTTGTAAGGTGTGTGGATTATTTTGGTTATGAAAAGTGTTTATATATGGAACCAGACTGTTTGATGGTTTAATAATTTTGAATTTCTTGGGCCAATTATACCTCATTTAGAGATGCAGCTGAAGATTTTAGATAGTCTGTGGCAGATCTAATGGGCGGTATGATATCACCAGTACCATGTTTTATGTGGGGTTTCTGGACTGGCTTTGAGATAATATTGAGCCTTCCAGCACATACTTCCACTGCTAGGTGTGGATGAGCCTGCTGGATAATTCTTTGTTTGGAATAAGGCTGTCGGTACATGTGACAGTTGAGTAATATCTTGTTAAGTAACAGTATGTTTTGTTCAGCTTGCAATTTTAGTATGCCCAGAAATTTGAAGATTTGGAAGAACAGTGTTTCTGCACCAAAGTTTACTGTAAACTGGGTAAAGATGTTATGGAAGCATGTGAAATGTTACAAGTAGCTTTTGGGGAGCAGAAAGTGGGAAAGAAAACTCACTTTTTAGTGGTTTTTGAAATCAAGTGGTGTGATCTGTATTGTTGATGGCTCAGGATGTCTGCTGACAGGCAAAATAAATAAAAATATGCGTCAAGTGAAGGAACTGGTCCTTGAGAACATAAGAATTATTATCTTTGAAGTTGCTAACATTTGGAAATATATTTGGGTCAGTTCAGAGCATTTTCAAAGACAGTCTAAATATGTGCAGATTTCCATCAATTCAGTCCCTTCTGCCAAGCATGGAAACGAAGGAGAGTCATGACAGGATATGGTAGGACTTCCAAAAAAAGGCTTCAAAGGATCTAGAAATTTTTTCAGAGACAATCACATGTAATGAGACATCAGTTTGTGGATGTGAGAGACCACACAACAGTTGTCACAGTGGCAAGTCAAGTTTGCTGATGTGTGACGAGCATGCTTATTGGTTTTTTTGGAGAGCTTGGTGGCAGGAGACTTTCACAGTGTAGTATGTTACAAATTTGTTCCACAAGGACAAACTCTAAATGAACAACATCACATTGACACCTCATGACATCTGCAGGAAAATGTGAGGCAGAATTTTCTTGAAAAGTGGAATTTGGGATACTGGTTTCTTGGCCATGAGTATGCGACTGCCTACTTTGCTTAGTCTATTTGCGAATTTCCAGTTAAAAACAATTGTCATTCCACACCTTCCTTATTCACCATGTGACTTCTTTGTTTTCCCAAAATTCAAGTAGCATTAAAAGGAATGAGATTTATGGACATCACCATGTTCAAGCAAAATTACAGGATACACTTACCAAATTTAAAACACTGTATGTCACAAAAAATGCTTTGAATGGTGTCACAATCACAGGGCTTGGTATATGAAGTCCCATGGTGACTAGTTTGAAGGGACAGTATTGGTTAGAAGGTAAGTGTTGTTATGGAGAGATAAACCCAGTCCAGAAACTATATGATCACACCACATATTGTGTTGTCAGCCCAACCTGCAGACTCTGGACTTGTGCTTTATCCCAGCACCACTCTGTTTTCTCACCCAGTTTATACATCAACATGCATTTTAGGACTGTGATTATGTGATAGCACTTCATCTGTTTTACTGGCCTGTCTTCTTTCCTTAGACGTCGGCAGTTGCCATCAATTGAAGAGGCATGGAACCTTCCAATCTCTGCTGAAATGTCATCACGACAACAGCAGCAACAGCAGCAGCAGCAGCAACAACAACAACAGCAGCAGCAGCAGCAACAACAACAACAACAACAACAACAACAACAACACCACCACCACCAAAATTCATCCATTGTCCAGCAGAGAACCAGTGGCCCTGCTTATCAGAAGGCATACACACAGGTAAGGAAAGCTTTTATTATGTGTTACATGCAAAAGGACACTTGGTCAATTAAAAGAGTACAGGAATGTAATGGAGAACTGTTTATCTTCCTCATACCAAGCATTCAGTGGGTTTAGGAAGGAAGGTAAAGTGCTTATGGTGCTTAGTTTTACTGCTTATGGCTTGGCTTCATGGAAGTGACAGAGAATGTTTATCTGAGATAGTAACGCCTACTACATGGATTCTTTTTTCTCCACCAACTTAATATATTGTCCACATTCAGAGTTTATTTGCATGAGCATTTGTGTTGCTACAATTGCCAAATGGTTCTGTAAAAACCAAAAAATATGTATACTTCTATACAGTTGTGTCATGCAGTTGGATTGCACTGGTTCCATAGAGCTGATTTTGAAAAACTTCTGAGCCACATTTTCGAAAGATTTTTAACAACCTGTTGGGCAAATGACAATGAAACAATAACGTACAGTTACTGGATTGATAAATTGTTGAGACACATGATGACTGTGAATGTCAGTATTGCCACTTACAAACAAATGCAAAGGATGGCTTTATGTGGGTTATCTTTGTTGAGAAAGGAAATGGTGTGATGGTTTACCATAATCAGTAAAGTGAAACCCTATTTAGGATATTTTTGTAAAAAAATATAAATATCAGGGCTGTTAAAAGGAGATTTGTATAAAAAATTAAAAAATCAGGGCTGTTAAATGGGAGAACTTCTTAATGGGGTAAGCCTGCAAATGTGTTACTTTGTACTTCTGTACTTAAAGTGACATTTGCTCTACCATAATATTAGTCCCCTACATTAATTGATTAATTTTCAGCATTAAACCACATTCTAAGCCTTACCTTCTTAGTGATTTTGACACATTCTTGAAGATGAGACAGGATTTTTTTTTTTACAAACATGAAGTTGTTCATTAATTTCCATTCATAGTTGAATACTTATATACTTCACAGAAGCACACTGGCTGAAAATGTTTTAACAGTCATGTGACTGGGCATTAATAATGCAGTAGTGATACGTGGAACATCAGAGGTGTTGCTGTGAAGGAGTTAAAAGACTTAGAGCCAGGGAATTCAGGAGCAGTAATATTGTTGTAGTAGGTGAAACTAAGAAAAAATTGAAAAAGTGCTAAAGAGTTGATATGGCTTGATTTGGGTTGAGGCCATACAAAGAGAAAGAGCCAGTAAAGGCATAGCTATTTTGATAGACAGGAAGTGGAACACAAACTTTTAGTTTATGTGTGCGTAAATCAAAGGATTGTCACCTTCAAGTTAAAAATTGGTAGATCATCTTACAAGTGTTGACATGTTTGCCTATAAAGAAGTGAAAACTTAATCTACAACCAAATTGAATAAATATAATTACTTGACTGTGATGTGCATTTTCCAGAGGGAAGGATGTTTGTGTATTTATTTGAAGCTTGAGAGGGACAAAATTTCTTACTGATTATGTAAATTGAAATATATAATTAGAGACACTGTGCTACGAGGTGTAAGTGATGTAATTATTTAGTGGTTTTTGAAGTGTAGCAGCCAGGCATAAAAGAATGAAATACAAGATAAGATGTGTGCAAAAATTATGTGTGTACAGTACATGTTTACAACGAATAAGTGCTAGAATATGTTGACAAGGGGTTCATTTGGCAGGTTTCATGAAACACATTCAGGTTCCATTTCAACCATCATCACTAATGACCTAGTGAAAGGAAGAAAATAAGTAGAGCCAGCTCCCAAAATATCATGTAGGCCTTCTATCACATATACCTCAGATAATGGGCTGTATCCATCAGAACCTTTATATGCAGTCAAAAACCATTATGGAATCACAAGACTTTGAATCAGTTATGTAGAATAGGGATCCATTGCTTTGTTCCTAGGCTGGACAGCAGCAGTTCCATAATGGTCTGAATGGTCATCATCAAGTGTCGCCACAGGGGCCGCCACCACCCTACCCTGTGCAGACAGCAAACCAAGTGACAAAAAGGTTTAAGGTGACTATCTGCTTCAAATCAGAAGTGATAAAACCAGTCTACATTACTGTATTCTTGATTGATCAAACCTGACTACAGTACTCTTACTTGAACTGATCAAACCAGTCTATGGTACTGTTTCCCAAACTGATCAAATCTGCCTACAGTGCTGTTTCCTGAACTGATCAAACCTGTGTACAGTATCATTTACTGAAACATAACAATTGTTTCTACAGTATTGTTTCCTGAACTGAACAAACCTGTCTGCAATACTTTTTCCTCAAGTGAACAAACCTGTCTACAATGCTGTTTCCTGAAGTGGTTAAAGCTGCCTACATTACTGTTTCCTGAACTAAACAAACCTGTCTACAATGCTGTTTCCTGAAGTGGTTAAAGCTGCCTACATTGCTGTTTCCTGAACTGAACAAACCTGCCTACAATACTGTTTCCTTAACTGATCAAACCTCTCTACAGTACTGTTTTCTGAACTGATTAAACCTGTCTACAGTACTGTTTTCCTCAACTGATCAAACCTGTGTACACCCCTGTTTGCTGAAGTATCACACCTGTCTTGCAGGACTGTTTGCTGAATTGATGAAATATGTCTGCAGTCCTGATGCCTGAACTTTTTAAACCTGACTCCATTACTGTTTCCTGAACTGAATGAACCTGTCTGCAGTCCTGTCTGCTGAAGGATCAAACCTGTCTGAGCAAATGTGTGTACTGTATTGTTGCCTAAACAGTACAAACCTGTCTGCAGCACTGTTTCTTGTTCTGAACAAACCTGTCTATAGTGATGTTTCCTGAACTGAAGAAACCTCTCTACATGCAGTTTTGTGAACTGAACAGACTTGTCTACAGTACTGTGTCCTTAACTGATGAAGCCTTTATATGGTACTGTTTCCTGAGCTTAATAAACCATACTCCAGTACTATTTCCTGAATTGATTTAATATGTCTTCATTACTGTGTCCCCCAGTACTATTTCCTGAATTGATTTAATATGTCTTCATTACTGTGTCCCGAATTGATTAAATCTGTGTACAGTAATGTGTCATGAACAGATTAATCCTCTCTATTAAGTTCTACATCCTGAACTGATCTGTTTACAATAGTGTCTTGAACTCTGTACCTTACTTCCACAACCCCACATGCCTTAAAAAGGAAAATCATAAGGTCATGACACTGAACGATGTCTTTTATGATGGACAAAATGAAGCAACAGAAAGGGCTATTTTGCAAGTTTTGAATAAAGTGCATGTTTACAGGAGAGGTTTTATCTGTATTTTTTGTCTCTGATAAAACTGAATTTTTGATGATCTCTAGAAATTGTTGTCTTAGCTAGAAAATGACTGGTTGATTTATTATGCTTTTGGAGATATCTGATGTTTTAAGTGTCATGCTTTCACATTGTCTTACATTACAAATTAAACTTATTTACTGGTATGCTTCTTTATTCATTATTGTCAAATAGTTGTTATGGTAGAGACAGTTTTTCTGTTATATGTCTGTGGGTAGAAGTTTCTGGTGTGGGTTATATATAAATCAGCTTTTGTAGTTTATATTGCAGTCAGTAGCTGTGATAATGTGGGACAGAGAATGTGCCAGCAATGTTAAGGGCAAACTTGGCTGATTTAATGATGGTTTATTGAGTAGTGGTTGCAAAAATGACTCATATACAGGGTGGTGTAATGAATATCATCGAAGGTCTGAATGAGTGTTATCCATGGACTGCAGCTGGGGTATCTTGGCTAGCTTGGTGTCGATTACTTTTATGGCTATGGAAAGCTATGGAATGAAAATTTAAATAATTATATGACTGGGTAGTGGGTGTACTCTAGTGACGTCGTGGTTTTGAAATATTTAGGCTTACTTCTATGTATGTATTGTGAATAAAGAAAATGAAGTGGTATTCCAAAGAGTTAATGAAATGTGGAGATTGCAAATATAATTCATTGTGGTGCATGATATGTGAACAGACTGGAGCAGAGATGATAGAAACCAGCCCACCTGGTGTGCGTGTGCCTCCACCCGGCACTGTCCAACAGAGAGCTGCTCCACCTCAATTTTATATGAGCCACCATCAGCTGCAGATGCTGCAGTATTTGCAGGAACAGAGTTCTGTCAGTCTTACACCTCAGCAGCAAGTAAGTATTTCATCTTGCATCTAATGGCATTCATCCCTGTATTGTTATGTCTAATTTGGGTATTATGGATGTTACAGATCCGAACTTTCTTATTCTTTCAGGTGTCTTCCAGCATGTCTTATTCCTGTATGTTGATTTTTTTTCACGTTTATGTCTTTTCCTCAAAGTGTATAAATGTTATGGGGAGTTACGTCCATGCATCACCTGCGAAACATCTGCAGATATTCATGTGTGCTGTAGGCCTCATACTAAAATTTGTTAGACATATTTATTTCTGAATTGTGTATATCCGTGGTAACTCCCACAAAATTCAAAATGAAATGTGTATTTTTGTCAAAAAAAATTCATCAAAATGAAGAATTTATGTGTCATAAAATATGACAGCCACACAACTTAGATTTTAAATATTTTTGGTATGAAGAATATTTAACTTTTAGGTGACCAGGATGGGTCTTTAAATTTTATTGCATTGTTTATTTAAAATGTGAGTATATTTGAATAGAAGAAATAAAATTAAGAAATAAACAGAACGGTTTAAAAAATAAACAGAGATTATGCAGCGTATCTTAAAAGTGCAGTAAATTTCCTTGTTGCTTAAGTATACAAAATTAATTTCTAGGGGTGTCTTCCTGTGTGCATTTGCATCTGGCAATGTAGGTATTTAAGAGGCTGATTTAATAAAACATAATCCCTAAGTTGCATACCTGCTTCAAGTGAAGTTGGAAGGTTAAGTGAGCAAAACAAATAGCAAAAAATCTATGTTGTAGATGAACTTTCTTTTCTCTTGTCATTTTCTTTTGTAATACTGTCGCTCTGTCTGCAGTGTGTGCAGTAGTAACATGGTCTGTATGTGTAAGTGCTGCTTGGTGTGACAGTGGCCTTGTTTCTTTAGGCACTGCTGCAACAGCTGCAGGCACAATATAGAGCAATACAGCAACATCAGCAGATGAGACTACAGCAGCAGCAGCAACAACAACAACAACAACAACAACAGCAACAACAGCCACAGCCACAGCCACAGCCACAGCAGCAGCCACAGCAGCCGCAGCAGCAGCAGCAGAGGGTGGGGGTTGTGCGTTCACAGCAGCCAGCACTAAATCAGTATAGCAGTTATCAACAGCAGCAGCAGGGCTCTGTCATCAAGTCATACACCTTGCCACAGCAAACGGTGAGCCTAGGCACATTATAGCTTGCACTAGCAAGTCAATGCAACATTATGTGATTCTTGCAACCAATTCTTTGTACCATTTTAGGCAGGAGACCATTTAAAATAGGGTATCGTGAACTAGGAACCGCTGTATGGGATTATATAATGTGTAATTGTTGTTGCTGCTATTTCCTGATCGCTGATACAAAATCTCTGTAGCAGAACTATTAATGATAAATATTTCACCTCATACAATCAAGGTATGGGGACCGCAGTAGCACAGTGGTTAAGGTGCTGTGCTACAAATCAGAAGGTCACTGGTTTGATCCCAGCTGGTGTCATTGGAATTTTTCATTGACATAAAATCCTTCCGATCGCACTATGGCCCTGGGGTCGACTCAGCCTCTAACAGAAATGAGTACCAGGAGCTTTTCCTGGGGATAAAGGCGGCCAGTGTGTAAGGCTGGCAACCTTACCATCATCTTGTGCCGTGGTCATGAAATCTAGGAACCTTAACTTCCTGGAACCCTCTGGGCCACTCCAGGTCTGTAATAAGACTGCTTTACCTTTTTTACCTTTTACAGTCAGGTTGTGTTACTGACAGCTATTGGATATTTTATTGTAAGATGAATTTTTGGTCTTTTTTAGGGCAAAAAATGTAGTTTTGTGAATTAACTATCATGTATGGGTGAGTCAGTAGCTACAGATGTAACACAGGTGTGGAACTTTGACATCATGTCCAATATACTTGAAAGCCTGTACATACCTATGCAATTAAATAGCGGAAAGTGTAATCATCTGGTAAATTTTACAGTTCAAGACAATAAAAGCGTGTTGGTGCAAGTAGGATTTGGTTGTGTTGTTATCATGTGTGACTAGTATGTTATCCCATGAGCTAAATTATAGTTTATTTTTATATTAGTGGAATACATAATTAACAACACAAAATTTTAGGATTGGAAATCAGGGAAGTAGGCGATATGAGGGAGAAGGAACTAAAATTTCATTCACACAAACTGTTTTTAAGGTACAAAGCTAAGGTTATATTTTATGTGTAGCAAATCCTTTGCCACTACCATATACTCACAAAAAAATTGTTCATGTGTTTTATTATATCTGTCACATGGAAAGTTGTAAAACTACAGAATTCAGCAATGTGCTTTCAATGTCATATTCAGTATTTTATATTGTATAAATGACAAAATAACTGGTAAGTTCAAAGTTACTTTTATTCAACACAAAGGAAAGTGGTTTGCATTCCAGTTATGTTAACATATCATGAACACATTCATAGATACTGTTCATTGTTTGTGACTCACTGTTATGTGTAGGATGTGTAGGTAGCACTCTTTCCTACCTACAGATTTTTCATGATTGTCTGCACACTTTATGTTCATTATCGGATTCCTGATTTGTCTGCTGCTTTTCAGACACAATATTCTCAAGTATTCTGAGTTTGTCCAGTGATGAGATTGTTAGAACTACATGTTGATCACTGCAACAATGTATGGTAAGGGTTTGTGTTTGTCCACAGCAAGGGACAGTAGCACCACAAACTGGATTTACAGACACAAATGTTGGATACTCAGCAGCAGCCACTGCCAATACACAACAGTCACCAGGAATGCCTTTCAAGTCTGCTACAGTAGAACACCAGTTGGCATACCAGCAACGTGGCACAGCGCAACATCACCAGCAGCCACAATACCAGTATGGTGGACAGACGACCACTACTGGCTATACACAGGTAGGTATCGTGCAAAAAAGGCATGAGCCTGTGTTACATCCGGATGTTCAGAATTTATGCACCCAATAGTTTGTGTCCTTAATTACCTATTACCATCCCAAGGGGAAATTTTAAGAAAGTATCAAAGACATATTTTGGTCCCAGAGCTAAATCATGATATATTTCCCTTCTGATTACACCTCAAGATCGTAGTGCTTGGTTCTTCATCGCACCTCGTCTTTCTGGCTTCTTATTAAGGAACTTACCATTTTGCAAAATGAATTACAACTAATAAAACATTCAAGAAACAGGAATTATTGTATGATTGGTATGTAGATAAATGATGTAAAGGGAACAAATATTTAGACTGCCTAGACAAAGGGTGTAAACTGTCTGAAGCCTGATATCACCTTCTTGAATTTCGGATCCACTGCACAACTTGGTGACCTGTGAAACTATACCGTCTCTTACTAAGCATCTTTCTTGATGCTTGAGAAGTGAAGTGAACAGAACCTGTGCCCTTCCTTTTGTGATTCATGTTTTTGACTGTGTACTACCTGTTCAGAAAAAAATTACCTGGTAGTGAAACATGAGTAAATGCAACAAATAGGCTACAGTACAGACATACTACTTATTTAACTCCATCTTAAGGTGGAAAATGAACTGTTAAAAAAAAATGTGTTTACAAGTGCATACAACATGTTGCTAATGTTGTTTCACACTCATTGATGTTTATGGTGAAATCTGTATCCATCATTCCAGAATGCATTGTTTTCCCATAATTAGTTATTTCTACCACAACTGACAAATTGCCCATAAAGAGAACGTCCTAATAAGTCATTGCATCATTATTAAAAGTGCTGTTTTCCTGCATTAGTCGTTCAGAATTCATGGTACTGAACTACAGTATTCCCAGGGTGATAATTATTGAGGGAAAAAATAGTGAAAGTAAGAGGGCCATGTTTGGAACTTAGAGTAGTGCCACACATCAACCAAGTGTGGAATGGAAGTAACATGATATTTATGGAACACACATTAGCAGCAAGCTGCCTATGCTGATGGTTTCCCTAACAGTATTAACTGTACTTGTTAAATGTCAGCCTAGTGTGGGATATTAGGGGTGAGGGTAAAGCATAATTTATAAGGTTCAGATGCAGTCTGGATAGAATGCTGACTTAAAAAGACCAGTCCTGCCATGGACTGGAAAATGGAAAGAGAGGATAACGGTAGTTCTTTGTGTATGAATGGTGATGGCAGCATAAAATGATGAAGAAAAGTGATCGCAGCATCAAATGGGTGCCAGTCATGTTTAGAAAGAAAGTCATAAAAATTTTTGTTTTTAAAAATAAAATCAGAATGCTTCCTGTGAACAATTACACAAGTAAAAAACATTCTTACTTGGTTTTTTCAGGGTGTAAACTTCACTAAAATACTGATTCCTATTCCATTGTTGTTGTTGTCATCATTGTTATCACTGCTGATGCTGCTGTTGCTGTTTGCATCATTGTCATTGTTCTTGTTATCATTCTTTTTCTTGAGGATGATGATTTTCATGAGAACTTGTTTAGGCTAGGCCCCAAGGATGTCAGCTTCAGTTCTAATATATCTGTGGGTAGTGACTTTGGTTTTCTAGCATCAAAGAGTTGTGTGATGATGGGTAGTTGGGGGAAGCAGTAGGGAAGATGAGGGAGACAAAGCGGATCTTGAACCGGTGCCGAGTTTTTCCAGAGTGCCTCCTGTGTACAAAAATGTTAATGTCATTCCTTTATGTACACAACAAGCATGGTGAAAAGAACACTCTGAATTTGGAATAGGTACTGTTTTGTCTGAAACGTAGGGCTTCAATTTAATAGTCATCAGTTGCAGAATTTTTTGGAAGAAAAAAGTGATTGGCATCTAGATATTAATGCAACATTTTTTTCTTGTTTATTATTTTTGTAGTAATAAGTGTAAAATTTATAATTTTCATTGTTTGTAGTTTTCTTGTTTTTCTGACATTTTAATTCTTTCCCACATCTGTTATTTTCCTGCATTTTTTTTTCTCTTTCCACAGTCCCTTGAGTAATGGATAGAGGTTTCACTCTAATGTTCAGTCCTATTGGTCCACCTTTGTCAGCTGGAACCTTTGTCATTCCTTGATGCACCTACATAAAACATTTCTGCACTTCTGAGGATCACATCTATGGATCACAAATTTTCAAGCATGGAACACCTTCAATCCATGTACCTTCACATATGGGCCAAATTATTTAGTAATTATATGCAAATATTATGCACCCTTTTGGAGATAATGTTAACAGTGTTCGACTTTTCCAACAGAAAACTATTTTAATTTCCCGCATAGCTGCAATTTTCTCACACCCTTCTGCTTATCATACAAGCTCTTACTTCCAGATTGTTGTTGCTGTCTGCAACATATCTCTACATATCTCTGTCTCTTTTATTCATTTCTTCTTACTAGCATGCCACAGGAGGGGAGTGTAGATTGTCTTTTGTTTTTGCATGCCAAAATATGGAACTACAAAGAGTCAAAAGTTATGTGTTCCTAACAATAATTCACAACACTGTGAAAACCTGATGAATATTAGGATGCAGTACTGTGACAACTGGCCTACAGCAGCAACAGCAGCAGCAGCAGCTGTTGTAGGACAACGTTTCGTGGTGATTGCTCTCAGTGTGTTAGTTAAATTAGTTCTTAAGTTGTGTAAACTTTGTCACTGGGTTGGTTTGGAACTGAAGGCAGATATTGTGGTTGCAGATGTCAACAAGCACACCTTCGTCTAGCACACCACAACCTCAGGAACCCGTGTCATACCATCATGCCTTCCCACCGAGCTCTCCTTCATCAAAGGAATTGGCTGTCACTGATCAGGAACTGCAGGCTCTGCTGTCACAAAAGGACATTGCCACATCACTTGCTGAAGATCTGCTCAAACATTTCGGTTCCAGTAGTGAAGACCTTGATGTGAAAGAAGAGGAGTCTGTTACAGCAGCCCAGGGGATTATCAGTTCTGTGCCCAGTCAGAATTCTACTAACACACTCAGTTCTGGTCCATTCTCTCCATCAAACCTTCAAGATGCAATTGTAAATACCACAACTAATAGTGTAATTGCAGTGAACTCTGCAGTATCCACCACAGTGGAGAATGTTCACATAAAGCAGTCACCATCACCTGTAGTAAGTAGTCTGACCAGCCCAAAACCTTCAGATAACCAGCGAATAGGAACGCCAACGTCCACCAGCCTCCTGTCGTCCAGTATTGCATCCTCATCTCCCGTGCACGAGAGACATTCAAATACTCCCAAGCTTGAAGCATCAAGTGTTCACAGGACTACACCAACTTTGCAGCATGACTTGAAGATTGAAACATCAGTTCTTGAAATATGTGAGCCCCCACCAGAGGTAGAGTACAGCATTGACATGGATGCCAGAACAGTGTTGGAATGTTGCAGGTGAGTGTCTTTAGCAAGTAATAGGACAGATTAATAAGGGACATGAGGTTTTATGGCTTCCATTCTAGCTGTCTTGTAAATTCTGTACATAAAGTTCAGGGTTTGATGCGTCCATGTCAAGTCAGAAACACAGTTTGTCCTGCATTGTCAGCCTGCAAGGTCTTTGCAGTAATTGCTGACTTGTTTCATAAAAATGAACTAGTAGTATGTGAACATCAACATTCTTTCAAGTTTCAGGAATATATGCCTTGGAACTTGAACTGTGTGATGTTACTGGAAAATGGAAGGAAACAGCAATGGAAATAATGATTAAACTAATCACTCTGCAACATCTGCAAGACCCTGGTACACATTCCTACTCTATGAAACCATAATGTTGAAACCCCAGTCTGAACCGAAATTTAGAATGAAATTTTCATGTTCATCTGTGGGCACGAACTAATGTTTGTGGGAAGTCACGAGGGCTACCAAGTAGGGTGTGTTATGGAATGTAAAAGTAGGGGAAAATAAGAGAAGACATATGTATGTAAATGGCCACTTAGAATATAGTGCTGTGTGACAGCATGTTTCCCTGCCTGAACACTGAGATTATCAGATTTGTAAGTCAATTTCTGGTCTTGCTATTACCACCGCAAACATCACTTACACTTCTAAGTACTTTACAGCTGATAATGCATGTGTCTGTGTGCTCCAAACAGGCAGTGGCTTGTATTTTAGTTGGTTTTCCTGCTGCCATAGTATAAAGAATCACTTTTCCTTGAAATTGTTTGTTTCCTGGGGTATGTAGTCAGTTGTCTTATGCAGATGTCAAATCTTGCAAGTACATCCATTGTGACACAACACAGAGTATCCGTTATGTGTGTTTTGTAGTTCTTGCATTGAACATAACACAGTTGTGTTCTTTGAAACTTGGGTGATATTTGAGTAATTCTTATAGTGTCTCCCAATTTCTTTATGATCAGTGCTCTGTGACATTAGTCCCTGCACTCAGTTGAAAGTACCAGGAGAGATACACAACTTGTATTGCTGCTATCAGGTTCATGCAGTAATGAATCTTGTTTACTGTGTTTCTTACCTTAGTTGTGTTTGTTGAAGAATGATGCAACTTCTCTGCTAGACCAGAAGTCACTTTGGTCTTGTATAAAGCAAGGGAGAAAACTAAAAAATGTACCCTTTGACAGAGGAAAGAGGTTGTGTTTCTTTACTGTTGAATTTGCATAGTGGAAAAGGAACTGTATGGTGTTGTTTCATATCAGTTTTTAACACTTCCGGGCTTTCTGTTTTCTTATTGTCCATATTTACTTTTCATCCTGTAGTATCTTCTGAAGGATAGGTCTGTGTAATGCTATATGATTGTGAATGTGAATGAGCATTGTTCAGCTGTAATATACTGTGAACTTTCAGGGGCCATAGTTTGAATGGAGTTCCTAACTGCAGCATTCTCTCGGATAAAGCACCTCCACCGCAGCCTCCAGAACCACCACAGCAGAGATTGACAAGGGAACAGCTTCTTCCCCCCACTCCTTCAGTTTACTTGGAAAATAAAAAGGATGCATTCAGTCCACAGCTGCAGGAGTTCTGTCTTAAACACCCAATAGCTGTTGTACGGGGCCTGGCAGCTGCCCTCAAACTTGGTACGTAAATGAATGTGTTAGTTCACCCATAGATTGGCACAGCAATGATGACACTGTATTGCATTCTGGAGATACCTTCTTGACATTTTTTTATTTTCCATTGTTTATACAAATGCTGTGATAGTGCATTTAGGTTAACTGACACAGCCTTCTCCGTCTTGTAGTTTTGAAGATGCCATGATATATGGGTGTTTTGTGGTCACTGTTGTAGACTTGATCTGTTCTCAGATAAAAATGTCTGGGTAACAAGCCCCACTTACGACTGACATGAAACTGTGCTTTGTGCTGCTTCATGTGAGTTGGATTTCAACCCCAGTGGAAGCACCATTGTATGGTAACATATACAGGGTGTTTCACGACTTTAGGGCATAACTGCAGGAGGTGATTTCCTAGGTCTTTGTGATCAAAAAAAGTTCATATAAACATGTGTCCGATTTTGGACGGTTACAGAGTTATGACTGTTTTTTAATTCCCGTACACGCCCTCGTGTGAACCGCGTCTATCAGCTGGCGGGTCGCTATTTTTAGCCAGCTACAGACAAGGCGTTACCGTTATCTCGAAACTTGGGTGGT
>Ga0123352_10004564_pt1 | contig 20422 bp, 12 predicted proteins | sample TergutLab28metaG_FD_89700 | JGI IMG/M metagenome (GOLD analysis project Ga0123352, IMG submission 89700) | Labiotermes labralis P1 segment gut microbial communities from Petit-Saut dam, French Guiana - Lab288 P1 | ecosystem: Host-associated > Arthropoda: Insects > Digestive system > Gut ...
CGGTCAGTGGATTCCATGATTATTTGCGATAGTTACTTTTTCTATTTCCTCTTTCTTTTTGTGCTGATAGACGGTACCCTTCATTTGCTCCAACAATTAGTGGTCAGGGGACATGACATCTGATGATCTCATAACTACGTAAGCTAACATAATTCGGTAAATGAATAATTGTCCAACAAAATGCGACTGTATTCAGTTGCTGAGTTGAAACTCAACAACGAGAGCGGATGATAGTAGACCCGGTTGACCAGTGCCAGAAGCTGTAATTACGGTTGTACCAGCTCCTGATGATGGATGTCAACACCCGAAACATGTAGAGCTGCCTACAGTAATGTAATAAACTGGATAAGTCGCAACTTGTTGGACAGTTATTCAATTTGATTCACGATACACGGACCCATGAATATTAAAAAAAAAAATCGGTAACATAGCTAAAAATTGGACGTCTTTCTGTTGTTGCATTATCTGACACACATTCTTTGGCTGCACATAAGGTAGGGCAAGACTTCATTGTTGCCTTTGTTTTTAGGTGCTATCGAACACGTGTTGTGCAGTAGGTTAAGAAATAATGGTCAACTTTCTCTTGTGGTGCTATCCGACACAGAGGTTTATTTTTCTATACAGAGTGCGATATGTGTACGCATATTTTACAATTTTCGATTGCAAAAATGTACCTAAGTTAATGTGCTCGCAGCTGTGTCACGGTCGATAGTACAGCATTTGCTGACATAGCGTTGTTTTACTCAAAGCGACCCATAAAATAACACCCTGAAGTTGGGTACACCTTTTGCGTAACATGCTATACATTCTTATTTCCTCGCGGGAAGGTAAGACCAAATCACTATATAAAAATTCTAATAAATAATTTCAAGATATATCAAAATTCATATGTCTGAGAAAGACCGTGTCAAATCAACATTTGATTCACAATGACAATAAAAGTGAACTAATGCAGCAAATATTTGCTGCCATTTGGTGCAGAAACTTGTCCGCCCGCCTTTCATACGTGGACAAAAATATAAAAATTAAGATACAGCAAAACTATAACTTTGCTCGTTGATGTGTATGGGTGTCAAACTCTGTCTCTCATGATGAGGACAGAACACATAAATGAAAACTTTCGAGAGGTTGTGCAGACCGAAGAATTTGGGTCTAAGAGGAAGGAAGTGTCAGGAAGTTGTAAAGAGTACGTAATGGGTATCTCCATGATTTGAACTCCTCACAAAATATTGATGGCCAATTCAAATAAGAAAGAACGAAGTTGGTGGGGTCCTGTGGTACGAAATAGATGTAAAAAAATGAATACTTTTTTTTTAGAAAACCTTGAAATACAGGCAAAATCAAAATGGATCCTAAAGAAACAGTCAGAAAACCTGGACAGAATAAGTCTGGCTCACGATACAATGAAAGGTTCTTGTAAACACGCTAATCAATCTTTGGGTTTCATAAAACGTGGAAAATTTCTCTACTAGTTGAGCAACTATAACCTTTGCTCTACCAAGTTAGTAGGTATTATGGGCCCGGTCGGACGGAAGCATTTTACATATCACAGCTTGAAGGCGAATGGGGGAGTGGTCGTATAACGCCATGCATTCTTAACCTGGCCAGTGGGTGGGAGGAAATGTCTTGGCGTAGAAGCGGAGTTCTAGAAACACGGAAGAAAATTGTGCATTTTAATTGGAGTTCTGCTCATTGAGGAAGCAACGCATGAGTGTCTGGCCGTTACTGTTGCTGCCAACTTCCTAAATAAAAGTTACGCTTCATATCTGACTTTTTAAACATTTTATGGTTCTCTACTTCCAAAAATTATGACAACGTAGAACTTTCAAAGGAAAGGAAAGGAAGAAAATTCTTTCGATCCGACACAGAAATCATGTACAGTATGTACCACAACCAACATAGTAATGCACGTTGGTACTACTGAGGGGAATTTAAACCAAGTCAAATTAGCTTTAATTAGGGCGTACCATGTCGACGAAAACATGCATCGGATGGTTTTTGCTGTAATGTAGTGCAGGTCAGAGTTCAGAAAGACTGTCCAGCTCTCAGAGCTTTAAATTTGCTAAGAACGTTTTCTTCGTTAACTCCTGAGTACAAAACGTCACTGTTGCAACTGCGCAGAATTTGCAACGCTGAACGGTACTGCAAGACGGTAATATATGGCCAGGGGAGTGAAGCAGACAGGCAGTCATGGGCAGTATCAATTTCAAGGTAACTATTTTATCCGGAGTGTCGATGAGGGATCGTGAGGGAACAGGGAAAACCTCACAGAATGCGAAGTAACGGTGCTGAGTTTCAAACGTGCATGTCCCGGATACCGTCACTACATCACACCGCTCTATGACACATAGAGATAAATAACGCGCTGGACGCTACAATCCAATAGCATCCCGTGCGTCCGATGTCGACAACAGTAACGTTATTGCTTGATAAAGAAACAGCGAAAAGAGTCGACAATTCTAAACAAAAGATGGGTAAGTCTGTCCCTGTGCAATCCGTGAAGGTACGTGGGGGAGTGGAGTTATAGCTCTATAAAACTCAGCGTTAAGTAGAAATGAGAGGTCAGCTTCAGGCACCGGCCGCTGTATCCCCGGAGAAAGGGCCGCCGTTAGCAAATGAGCAAGAAACCGGGTTGTTCCCGGAACCGGTCAGGACGCTTAGGAGGAGAAAAATATCCCTTGCCCTTGTCAGGAATCGAAGTCCAATGTCTCGGTCGTCCAGTCTTCTCTACTATACCAGGTTCGTTATCCGGGCTCGCAGACGTAGGTACACGTGCATTTGATAATGACTGCAGAAGCTTCCAGGTTTTTAACAAATGAATATTTTCACATTTGTATATGGCTACCAAATTTTCGGAGGAGTCTGCTGCCTCCTTCCTCAAGAAAGATCTCTCGTCTTGGATTACTCTGATTGTGTAGGCAGCAGGTTCCCCCGAAACGCCAGAAGTATTTACCATTCGGCACGACATCGTGTCCCATAAGTCTTCAGTCTTCATCAAAATGGCTGTAACAAAAGTCAAGTTCCCAATACATCACTCTAAAGTTGCTACGTCACGCCTACGATCGTTTACGGATCGTCACGCGCCCTCCCCTCCCCATTAAAGTAATTCCAGGCACTCTTTACAGCTGCGGCACTGCAGTTTCGGAAACCTCCAGATTATTCGCTCCTCAGGTAACACGCCCGTTCTGCTCACCTTACACTGTTATATTACAAGCGTGATCAGCTGCTGAAATACACGTAAAAAGTACGTTACTAAAACTAACTGCATTTTATACATTCAAGAGTATTGCAGTTACAATTAAAATATGCGTTTCGCTGTCTAAATTTGCCCACCCACTCCAGAATATGACAACTAGTCTCTCAAAATTCCACCATTTTCCTTCTCTTCCCAGTAACGCATGTTTCCAAGATGCAAGTATAACAAATCCTACAGGCCTTTTCATCTACTATTTCTCCCTTCCTACCGTAGTTTTAGGACCCTGCAGTCTTCTAGATTTCATTTTCTAACGTCACTTAACCCACTAAAATATTAAGTTCCTCTCCATATATAACATTTCTCTGCTTTCTTCTTAAGCTTAAACTTTACGTGAGTTTTTGTTTTCAAACCCATAAGGTTTATTTCCTTCCCACAAAGCGACCAACACCGTTTCACTCCCATAAAAAGTCTCAGAATATTTGTTGTGTACATCGCGATTTTTCGGTGCTTTGGAAAGTAGACAGCTAACAGCTATTCACTGTAAAATGCACTGTGTTATGAACTTTCACTACATGTGCAGTCTGTGTACAACAAGATATTTGTGTCAGAGTAAGGTGAGACACTGAATGGGCTTACATGTTTTTAAATACGCTAAACGTGTATTTTAATGAAATTTCAACATTAATCTGTAGATACTACTTGTGGTTGGTGTTAATAAACTGTAATACAACGCCGCTAGGGGGCGAGTTATTCAGTTAAAAGCCCGCGAGATGCTACCTACTGCTTAACGAAACAAGACAATAAATATTATCAGCGAATCGTTTTGTTATGACAAGGTCTCTTCTTCTTAGGATAAGATGTGATGAAGCCCTGAAATTTTTTAAAATAATTTGAGAGTGACCGCCATAAAGGGAATTCAGAACATTGTTTCTTTTCCTCCCGGCAAGTGCTGGACACTAACTTTAATTTCCCATAACTCTGCAGACATCGGCACGTGGTCTTGACGGCGGACACATGTTTCAATTTTCGGCACAAGCAAGATATCTCTCTCGTCCCCGAAAATTCCAACCCGGTTCTGCTTCCCATCCCATTCGGTTAGTGGCTCTTTACTTGGAGGTAAAGCGGCCGGAGCGTGAAACTGAAAAGACACTGCGGTGTAAACAAAACACTTTAGAGCATTCTGAATTATGCTAAAATAGTACTAATATGGAAAAAAAATAAAATTACATTATTATTATCATCATCATCATCATCATGTCCTTTATGCAGGGTGTTTATACTTATATTCCTGAGACAAACTATGTCCCTAGGGAATACAGTGTTGCAGCTATACTGTTGTTACTATTCATGGTGCTTATATCGTTAGTTTCAGTGTTTAATCTATTGTACTTTTGCATTTTATTATCATCATCATCATCATCTCCTTTATGCTGGGTATTTATACTTATATTCCCAAGACAAACTATTATTATTATTATTATTATTATTAATGTAATTTTCGGAGTTCCGCGTTTTCCGCTAGTTGTAAAAATGTGCTGCTACTTAGATACGTTTCAGCCGCTAACTTGGCGTGCCAACATATCGACTCCTTTCATAAACCTGTTACTTAAATAAAACAGATTTTGTCTTAAATTGTGTATTTTCTCACAGTTACTGTCCGTGTTTAAGTTGGGGGCAGTGAGGCAGCACCTGATTTACATTTTGATCTCATATGTGTTGTGATTTTATTTTTGTGTATTTGTGCTTTACTATTTGTGTTCGCCTACTGTCCTGTCTATGTTACCTGACCACTCTGCTGCCGACCCGGCAATTAATAAAAGAAAATTGAATTATACTAAAATACAAGTATTATTCCTTCATATAGTGTTCATAAACGGGTACTGTATCCTCACATACAGTACGGAAAGTGCGCTGCCGGAATTCTGGAATGGGATGACCATGAGGCAATATATAATTTATGTTTGATTTTAGAAATCATATTATAAAAATCGTGTCATAAAAATAATTGTAGCATAACACTGCAACGGAATTTATAAACACAGACATACAAATACGGTGCCTGGTCCACAATTCAAACACCTAATTAAAAAAACACTGTCTAATCTTCCTGTTCTATACTCCTCACCAAATATTTTTCGGGTGATCAAATCGAAAAGAATGAGAAGGGAGGTGCATGTAGCATGCATGGAGGAGAGGACAGTAGTATTCGTGGTTTTGGTGGGGGAACATGAGGGAAACATACCCAGCCGTAGATTGGATGATAATATTAAATTGATCCTCAGGAAATGTGTTGGAAGGGCATGGACTGGATTGAGCTGGCTCAGGAGAGGGACAGGTCGCGGGCACGTATGGAAGCGGTATGGAACCTTCGGGTTCCATAAAATACGGGGAATTTCTTGTCTAGCTGAGAATTGGTAGCTTCTCAAGAAGAACTTTGCTCCATGGAGAGAGTGATTAAGTAAGTAAGTAAATACTTACTTAATGTCTAATTGAGTAGTTTTTTTTTAATTTCTTCTAAGACATACTAAGTTTTTCCTCTTACTTTTCGGTATTCTAATGTACTAGTCATCAGTCGATTTCAATGGCTGATTTCTGCTGAAGGGTAAATCATGTTTAACACTTAATATCGCCCTATCTACATAATCCGTATTTTTTAATTTCGATTTGGGGGGGGGGCTGCAGACGGACATCTCCTTCCCCCTTGTGTGCGCCCCTGCGGCTAAGTACGTGGAACTATAACTTCATGGGTAAGTCCGTCTGTTACAACGGGACAGGAAATAAAAGTCGATTTTGTGCAGCAAGGTCATTACTGGACGTCCCGTCCGCTTCGTTTTCGGAACGCTCTTGGTTGAACCCTCTGCTCGAATTCTACTTTCCTGACTGAGGTTTACCTTGATATTACACAGTCTCTCCCGGAAAATCTTCGGATAACACTACAAATCAGTCAGCTTCCTTCCCCATCCCTTCTAATTCACCGTTTATAACATTCGACACTATGTACTCTGAGCTACTGATAACGTTCTTAACCTTAAACAATAAGTCAACATACAAATACAGTTTGTCAGGGTAGTACAGTTGGGTCCATACCAAAATTTTATATACAGCCCTCCTAACGTTACCAAGTAGAAGTGAAGGTACAACCCCTGAAGGATACAGGTATCACCATGCAGGAACTGTGCTCTTGGTCTGCAAACTCTAAAGATAAATTGGGCCTAAGTGCCAGTCTCGTTAAGTAAACACCAATAAAAATCATCCAGAATGTATAAGCAGGTTGCAAACTACTTTCTGATTAATGCAGTAAATATTTGTTTTCCGCTGAAATTGTTAACTTGCTCATGAACCAACCAGGCATCAACTTAACTCATTTCGCGTAATGAAAATAAAAGTTTAGCCGTACACTTCAACCAAACACTAATTCATTTATATACATAAATACTATTTTTACAGTGGCGTAAGAATGGATCCCTCGACAGAGTGGCCTCAAATGGGTCTAAATTCACACAACACTAACAAGAAGTACTGGGAAGAATTGACGGAGCTCACTTTCACTCAAAAGCTCTAATCCAGTGTATAATGTGAGCTAACAAAACAACTACGCGAATAATTAGCCCTATATAATTGTGTACTCAGGTTTGGCCAATTGCAGTTACGGTAAATTATCTAGATGGAAATAAAAAAATTCCACATTTGCCACGATTCCAGCGATTTAGCACACAGAATGTTCAGTACAAGATTGTGATCCAGTTCCATACCAAATTTGGTATGAGTAGCTGCAATAGTAGGTCACGGCTTCGCGCGGCTGCCATGTTCTTATTGTATACTGTACAAACAATTGCCTCGATGAATTTTGCACGTCTTTTAAGTTACGTTACGGCACATTTTACGATCTGATATCGACTCCTCAGAATGAGGTGTTGTTAAGAAAGATACTTGTTGTCTTTTATGGCAGGAAATTGAAAAGTACAAAGTTTAATGAAAGTGCATTATGCTTCAAAAGATACTCATGGTATAGACAGACGGACAGCCTCGCGAACAATAAACCAGTCACGCATTATACAACAAAGAACGTGAGAAGTTGAGATTAAAACAAAAGTCAATCGAACACAAATTAAAAATTAGTGGTAACTATCTAATGTGCGGAAATTTCTTGATCGTGGTGCATTCACTGCGCCTGTAGAAGCTCTCCTGCTCACATCTTCCTAACTGCAGCAGCAATTGGGCTATATCGTCCCCGGGGTATACTGAGGTATTCACTAACAAATATACCGCTCCGTATTATGCTCCGGGGTTAGTTACGAGCTTTCTATCTGACAGCTAAATCGTTGTATTTTAAGAACCGATCCAAGACCGTCTCCTCCATCGGCGCTGAGGTACTGTGAAACCGTGCAACCTGTGCCTGGCGACACACGTCACTGAGTCACAATTTATCGATCACGCTCTTCAACCTCATTCTTTTAGATGTTTCAAACAGCAGTTATGTACTTTCTCTGTCACTCAACGTCGCCATTCATTTCAGAACAAATGGACAGACTGACCTGTTTACGAGCAAGTTTCACGTACAGCAACTCACCATTTTCCCCCTCTTGTCGAGGTAGCCTGCCATTCTCACTGCGTTGTCTTCTTGCCCCGTCATTTTGCCAGGCTGTTCCTCGCTTGTCATATCGCTGGTCATTTGCTCAGAGTACTAGCAAGCGATTGCCCCCACTGTCCTGCAACATGTGGAAGAGATCCTGCATTCTCATTGAGTCCTTTCTTAAGCTGATATGTCCTTGGAAATTGTGGCAGTTCCTACGACGCCTCATTCATTTTCAAAAAAGCTGTTACATAATAATCAAAATCATAATCAAATTGTCGGGTATATATAATGAGTTTGGTTTGTCTGAATATTAAATGTAAAATTCTTATAATTATTTGTATTGTATATTCTGCATTTTTTATTTGTACAACATTCCACATCCTACACTGACTGACTAAATGATCTATGGAATGCAAAACGTATGTATGTATGTACGTATGTATCTATTTATCTATCTATGTACGCACTCGTGTATATGCGTACCATGTTGCTTTGTTATTTACAGCTAACATTGCTGTATAAACAGAAGATATAGACGGAACTAAATATCCTTTGAAAATCCGTGACTTAAAATGGGGTTGTTTTCACGCCATTCTCCGAGCAGAACTGTCACCACGTCTACGCTGATTGTATGAAAGCCATGTCACAACATTTTCTGCGTCAATTCTCATAAATTTTATTCGAACTTATCAAAATATTTAATGACGCGTCTGTCGGTGTTTATTCTGGCAGAAATATTTGCGTATTAGGATTTCGGTCTGAGTAAACTCTCTTTCCCCCACCCATCACGAACTTTTCGCATCGTGTTTAAATCTTCAAAAGATTAAGTTCAATATCAGAATGTATTGTAAGAAAAACTATTGCTTAATATTTGTTTGGCCATTTCTTCGTAAATAATTTGGAAGCAACATATATAAATTTTCAAGCTACTGAATCGGAAGATGTCAAAGAACAGTGAAATGAAACAATACTACACCAAGCAAAAAGGCGTTGTAGGAAAAGATACAGGCAATTTTATGTTTATGGTTCCGTGCATCGCTGATCTTTATTAGTAATTGTCCAACGAGATGCAAAACAAAGCAGTCTGTTTATTATTCTGCAAGTTCAGTCTACATGTTTCGGGTGTCAAACAAACCAATGATCAGGAGTACACAAAACTGTAACTACAGCCTCCGGTACTGGTCATATTTTTGTGCAGCTACCTCTCTCTAACATGGCCAAGCTAGCTTGGCCACGTTGGAGGGAGGTGTACCCCTGATGATGGGTGAGGGTGACACCCGAAACATGTACAGTGAACTTGCAGAATAATAAATAGACTGCTTTGTGTTGCATCTCGTTGGACAATTATTAATATAATACAGGCAATGTACGCATAAAGTAACATTGTAGCGAGATCGCGTAATGTTTATACAACCTTGTTTATCCTAAGAGCCTCATACCCTTTCACTCAAAGAGACGGCTCTTAACGATCATTTGCTTTCACCGGCAACAAGAAAACGCACTGGGGTCTTCACTTAACGTCCCCGACATTTCTGTCCATTTTTAACATCAGTGAATTTTCTTGACAGCTTTCCATAACGTCCACAGTGCTGATACTTACGGACGGACGAACACGACGAAGGTAATAGGCGTAATAGTCGCTTTTGAGACTACGCGAGCCAGCCTAAGAAACTTCACACTTTAAGTCACTACTTGTACCGCTTAGCAAAAAAACTACTCATTTAAACAGAATCAATCACAAGTATACTTATTTCTCTTTGTACCTTTTTATGGGTGTCAAAGGGACTGTAGTTACACACTGCAGGCCGACTCGTTACCATCATGTAGTTTCAACATCGCCTCCCGTCACGGCTTAACAAATTGCTTGTTACTGCGACGCGAACATAAAAAGCAGAGCACTTAATGAGACTCAGGCACCAACTTGAATCCCACACTGTTAGGCAGGAAAGTGTTTAAAAAAAAAAAACAAGAAGGAAGTCACGTGTCAGATTACAGAAAGAGCATCGGGAAATGATGTCATTTTAATTTCCTTAAGCTGCCGTTTGTTATATTTCAGTCGGAAACTGCCTTGAAGTAGGCACAATACTGTGTAGTTGTCGGCTGCTAGGCTGGGCCTCGTACACCCGTCGGTTAAGGAGCGTGACAAACTACAGGCTGGCCTTTTAGATAGACACACGCATTGATTATTATTATTATCATCATCATCATCATCATCATTATCATCATCATCATCGAATTTCTCACTTCTCAGCTTTGGCTGGGAAATATTCACCTATCCTGGGATGTAGTAATCAACAGGATTAGGCTCGGTGGTCTTATTTGTAGTTTAAAAAACTTTCTTACAACTGAACATGTGCCAAGAATTACAGATTTTTGCAATTGTATGTATGTATTGGGGCGCAGGTTAAGTCTTGAAAAACTTTCTGATAGTGACTTTGGAATTACTCCCGTAGATGATATTACTATCAGGATCACTTGTGCTGTCTTTTGCTTCCACATAGCACACATTTCATTCGTCAGTTCTTGGTACTTGTTTTGTTTGTCGGTTATTGTTTTGGCAATTATTATTATTAGTAGTAGCAGTATTTAGTGTTCTGCTGCAAAGCCCAGTCTTCTTCCAATCAAACCTCAAGATTTCATGAGGAATACAAAACAATGCAAATTTCTAACCGGTCTTTGAAATATCCGGACCGGTTCTGGTGCCCACAGTCACAGTAGGTACTGTGTATTTATGGCTCCAATGTCAAGTACAAGGTTTCATTCTATATCATTTCTTTAATTGTATGTTACTTTAGCGCGCGCGCACACACACGCGCACACACACACGCACGCGCGCACACACACACACACACACATTACATATATATATATATTAAATATTATATATGTTTGTGTGGGTATGTGTGTGTGTGCGCGCGCTCAAAGGTGTAAGCACTGGCGCTAGGTCACAGCAATACCGATATAAAACATTACCTCCATAATTGTTGTTTTTCCGTAGTAAAATATCCTCCATAATCATTGTCCATCGTACACAAAGGCAAAGGTAAGTCGGTATAGCGACCAAACTACAAGGTGGATAACCTAGGGTACCCGGTGCCACAACCGGGTGTGCAGCGAGCAGTTTCTCTCACAGAATGTTTCCGAAGTGACTCCGGTGGCACAAACACCCTCCCACTCAGTAGGTACCAGGTCTGTTTCTCAGAAGCTAAAGCGGCCAGAGGCATGAAGCTGACCATTCGCCTGAATCTAGTGGCCACGCTAAGAATGAGTAACGCTTGAACTCTAATACTCCATATGACTTTACGGCGAACACAGGGTCAACTTACCCCTTTTTCGGCATGCACAGGACCTTGGCATTGCTGCTGCTACTGCTGCGAAGTGCTAGACAACTGCCTTCCATCTGCTAGTAAACTTGGTGAAAGCAGGACCGTACAGATTCCGATGTGCATTTTTTTTTCTGTTATCTCGCACAACTTCAACAAAGTGAGCTTGCAGACATCTGGATAAATATCTACATATGTGAAATTTGTGTTTTTGGTCTCATGGTTCCACAGCCGTTAATGGGCCAGGACCTCCTCTATGATGTTCCTCGATCACAATCAGACACACATCGTTTGATCAGCACGACGCAGAGACCTCTACCTGAGAACACACAACACTCACAAGAGACATCCATGTCCCCGGCGGGATTCGAACTCGCAATCCCATCGAGCGTGCGCCCGTGGACGCCACGCCTTAGATCACACAGTCACTGGGATCGGCAAATTTATGTGCTTACAGACGTCACTTTCATCCAACCTTACGAGAGTTCAAGTTTTTTTTTAACTGTGCGTTAGGTCTTCGTTGTAACTGACAGGACACCGAGTCACTAAGTGGTTTGTGTTCAATATTTGAGACAGCGTAGTTGTCTCACATCCAAGGGCCGAATGACCAATATATATCCATCAGCCTTTTTCATTTCACATGGCCATATTCCAAAATAACGAAGAATTCATCCAGTGCTCTTCACAAAGTCCCTTTTCTACAAGCAGTCTTGTCAGCTGACACGACGCATTAAACTGCTGCACGTGTGGAAAAGATTTTATCTTTAGGGATACGGGTCACGTATCCTATACAGGCAAATTGGTAAGATTTAAACACGGCCCTGTTATAGCCACTTCACTGCTGTACAGCCTATTACCGTTTCACGGATGCTGCCCCTCTCAGCAACTTCCTGTTTAGCTGGAACTGCGCTCCACTGGTTGCAACACTTCACGCGTTGTCGCCTGCCATAATGCGCTGAACGGAAATGCACGAACCTTTCCGTTAACATACGCACATCGCTGTACTGTCGTTGCTGATCGGAAATGCCGAGCGACTGACGTTTTGTGCTGTTATCAGTCACTTAAACTGTTGAGTACGGAAAGCGGTTAGTGGTGAAAAGTGAAGTAATAGAATTCCGTGTATTTTGGATGCAGGCAGTCACAGTGCAGGAAGCTGCAACCTGCATTTCATCACCGTAAATTAAATAACAATACATTTCTCTTCTAACGGTTCCAACCTTTAACCTTTTAAAACCAAGCACCTTTGTGTGATTTCAGGCTTGGTCCGCGTTGTAAATCGGATCTTCGCTTTTTGGGATGTTATGAAAACAACATGGGGACGGAGCCCAGTGGCGGTGGACACTTGTGAACGCGGCATTCATTCTTTGGGATTCACAAACAGGTGGAGATTGGAGATTTCTTACATAGCTGACGGAGTGTTAACAGCTCAGTAAAGGCTCTGCTGTCTGCATTTTGTGTTTAATATCTTATTTTTATTCCGAAATAATCAGTAAAATCATTTTTGAAAAAGTAAGGTAAATTTAAAAAATTAAAATGACTCCTGCATTTGAAATCTTCAGGTCTATAAGCTACGATTAAAGGGTTTATTATTTTAATGTACCGTGCACATTGTAGTTTATTGTCCAGACCAACAATTGTAGAGGCCAGTTGAAATGTGATGGCACACGCGCAGAAACAAGATTTCTCCTTTCAGCGAAACGGGCGAGTCCATTTAAATCACCGGGGGCGTCAGTTCAGTCGACTACTGGCAGCCGAGGTGTGCGCATCAGCGGTAGTAATGCTGGAGACACATTGTTCCGAGGTAATGTGAGGGTACTAGCTACCCACTCCATTCGCCAGTTTTCCCTTCACTTCCCCTGCCGTGCGTCACCGTGTGCCATCACATTTCAACTGGAGTCTATGACATTTATATCAATTACACTTTACATGTTTTATATATATTAATTTATGGAGTTTTAATTTTAATAATTTTGTAACTTTAGCAAAGTAGAAAGATAAGACTCTCTGAAGATGATGCAGATACACTGGAACATGTAAGAGTGCTGATGATAAATAAAATATTATTAATACATGTGTTGTGCATTTGTTGGTCTGGATTATAAGGGAAGGTCTATGTTACTTTTTTGTTTTTGTTCCAGTGCCTTTCTCAATAAATGTGCCACATTTCTACCCCGCCGACACTTCCTCCTTGTGAGTGTTACAAACAGAAGGGAAAAACTTTTTAGGCGCGTCCTCATCCACAAAGGTTTTCTCTTAAAACCGCTATTATTCCTTTCATCTCTACAAATAAAGCAACTCGGAAACGACTGAAGGGACTCCCAGAAAATTCAATATTGAAATATTTAGCGAAAATTTCTGGCCATTCCAATTTTCATTTAGAAGGGACAATTTTAACGACCACCTTGAATTAAGAGCCACGTGAGTTTCTGCTCTCACCGCGAGCAGCACGTGCTAAATATCTGTCGGTGAAAATGACATTTCATACAAACTTTGTAGACGAGAATCAAAATACATACTTCTTTCTAAACTTGCGTTCTTTATGAAGTTGCAATACATAATAAACACACGATTTGTATTCAACAGAATGGACTGTAAAAAAAAGAGATTCATTGCATCCTTCTTTACCACAAAAGGAATGAAGAAATTCTGGAAGAAATGAAAGTAGAACCAGGTGACGAGAAACTAAGAAGATACAAATCAAATTGGTTACGACATTTAACAAGAATTTTAAAAAAGACGCTAAAAATAATGCTGAATTACATACAGACCAAATGGAAGAAGACGACTTGGAAGACCTTGGATGAGACTAGTAGACGAGGTCGAAACAGGTCTATCAAGGCCTAAATAGTGACGGGTGTTTATTATTATTGCTATTATTATTATTATTATTATCATCATCATATCATCATTATCATCAACTTTATTCGGTTTAGAACACTGAAGGCGGGTTTCTGTATCCTACGCTGTAGTACTCTATTGAAATACGACACTGAAGCTTACAATGTATAGCACTTTATATGGAACTTGCTTTCAGCTTGTGTAGGATCTCTCAGTAAATGGGATTTATATCAGTTTAGCGCTGTTTACACACATGCGATAAATATTCGTTCCTTGCTAACGCTACGTTCATAACTCCGCCTGCCAATTGTGTCTGTTACGTACTTCTACAAACTTGTTTGTTATTTTTGTAACATACAAGGGCATATTTACGTGATCTCAACCTTTAAGAGTGCTGCTGATAAAGATTAGAGTACTGTGGGATACGGTACCCCGTCCTTGCTAATTAGCTACCGTTCACACATCGTCATAACCCATAATATTTCAATCTGTAGATATAGTCATTCGTAGATTTTAAAATCCTTTAAACTAAGTGAAATAAAGTTATGTTAAAGTCGTTTCCGGCAACAATACGCCAGTCAAATGCTTCTTCCTGCCGCCCCGTCATGCCGCACACAACTAACCCAATCAGAAAAACTGCTTTTAATAATATCTAAATACATACGGTATCGTTATTATTATTATCATTATTATTATTATTATTAAAATCTACCTAAAGAATTTCACTTCAATTAAAATTTTGCAACACGATTTACACAGCAACACTAAGAAATACAAGCTCATATACGGACCATTCTCATTCCTTTTCACAAACAGAATATATTTCACACACACTGACATCATCACACTAAATTGAGGGCTGCACTATTCATCCTAGATTCCCGGCCTTCCCCAATCTTATCAGACTAATACGGGAAAATGTGCTTACATGAGACAACTTTCTCTGAAATGCTCAATTCATGTTGAGTACCTTAACTATTTTCATGGTCTCTGCATGGTAATAGACGTTTCTATTGACTAGGACAAATATTCATGACTGGAACTATGAGCAGTGTATATATAATGATGGTGAAATCAGCTGTATTTTATGAAAGTGAAACATGGATTATGACTGTAAGTGATATGGAAAGACTGAATACATGGGACAGGAAAGTATGAAGAAGGATATATGCACCAGTGGCAGGGCAAGGAATGTGGAGAATAAGAACTAATCAGGAATTGCGGGAGCCATATAAAGATTTAGACACAGTAACAGGTTTTAAAAAAGAGTGGAATGGATAGGACATCTAGTAACCATGAATCATGGAAAGATAAATGCAGAGTTCACTCTAGAACAGGCCAAGAAGTTCAGAGGGGAGAAGAGATATAGTTCTACTGTTTCTTTAACCTCGGCGATAGAGCGGGATGGGTGGAATGCCCCGGTACCCAATGTAATCATGGAAGGGTAGTTAAGAAAATATTTGAAAGTAAACCAGAAGGGAGAAGGAGAAAAGGAAGACCTGGATTCAGATAGTTGGAAGATGCTGAAAAGGATCTACGGGAGATGAAGTTTAAAAGATGGCGACATAAGGCAGTGGGCAGAAAAAAATTGGCGTTTGCAATCAAGGAGGCGAGGGCTGTAAGAGGGCAGTAGAGACAAGGGATAAGAAAGAAATTTTAGAAATGTAATCCACCTACACGTTCTTTTTAGCAGACAATCAAAATACCTACAGAATAAACCAGTATTCATTTTACAGTTGAGGGAACAAGAATGAAATCCATTCACTCGTCGATACCCAACATTTGGAGACAGTCTGATGAGAACTACTGACACAGAAAGAAGCCGATTAACACAATAATCAACGAGTGTTTTAAAAATCCGCTTCTAAGAAGATTTATTAATGTTTTTTGGTAACACTGGCTTTTATAGGATTGCAACAGATAAGACAATCGGTGGTAGTAAAGTAGACTGCAAGGATCTGAAATTAAATTAATTTATCCTGTAGAGATCTTTGGGATGAAGTTAAGGACTTTGTGGTATATAAAAAAAGCTATTTTCTTAAATATCGACTGCTGAAGGCAAGCAATACAGGCTTGATTATGTCCCATTTAATGACGCTAGCAGCTGAACGAAAGTTCATTTTATTTGGCATGTTACTGAGCTATTAAGCTACATGGTTCGTTAGCCAGCTACTTCGTTACTCAGTTATTCAGTCGGTCATTTCGACATCTGTGACAATTCACAAGCCATAAGCAAACAGAAGTATAATTTCAAAGTGTTATTACCAACTGATGCACAAGAGAATTGTTTTCATAGGAGTATTAAAATTTACATCAAAATTAAAATAGCTCCAACATGTTTCGGTGTGATCACCACCATCAGGGAGCGTACTGTGTGAGCTTGATAAAGTTACAATGTTGAAACAATCAGGTAAAATACATCGTTGTTGTTAATCTGGCGGTGTGGCTGCATATGTTATCAGCTCCTTGCTGGTGCATGTCTGCTGCACTTGATGTAAATTTTAGTACTACACAACTCTCTTGTGCATCAGTTGCTAATAAAACTTTGATAATAGCAGGATGCACAGTACAAATTTGAAAAAAAGAAGTATAATTTGTTTGGAATGTCTCGGGACTGTAAACTTTCTAAAGAATGTGCCTTTAAATATAGTAAAATCATTAAAATTTGAAGTATTAGTACCTCACAATGTAAACTTAGGCCATTCACTGTTTGTAATTAACTGTATTTCAATTTAATTATTTATAAAGTTTCAATGAGCCCAATTATTATGTAGGTCAGTATCAAGGTACTCACCACTCATGTGCTACTTAGCATTCTTTTTTGCTCTATAAGGCCACAAATGTGTGCTCTGGAATTAAAAGAAAACAAACGTTAACCCATTTTGAAAATAACGGACAGTTGTATTGTAGTTCATTCTTCCAAACAGTGACGCAAGCCCATCAGTTTCATTGACACAGACTTTACAACATTCCAACAGGAAAGCATTCATAAATGTTTTCGTGTAAACCGCAGACCATTCTTTACAACCACTGCGACACTCACGATCCAGGTTCTTCTTTGGCGTTATAACAGTCGATATGGTCTTTTTGGTCTTTATTATGCAAGTAAACTTGGTCGCTGACATTGCGAGAGGAAAGGAAGTTGAGGGTGTTTGTGAACATGGTGTTGAGGATAACATTTGGACCTAGGAGGGATGAGGTAACGGGGGAATGGAGGAGATTGCATAACGAGGAGCTAAATGATTTGTACTCCTCACCCAATATTGTGCGGGTGATAAAATCGAGAAGACTGAGATGGGCTGGGCATGTGGCTCGTATGGGTGAAGAGAGGGGGGTGTATAGGGTCTTGGTGGGGAAACCGGAGGGAAAGAGACCACTGGGGAGACCTAGGCTTAGATGGGTGTATAATATTAGGATGAATCTCCAGGAGGTGGGATGTGGGCATATGGACTGGATTGGGCTGGCCCAGGAGAGAGACAGGTGGCGGACGCTTGTGAGTGTGATAACGAACCTTCGGGTTCCGTGAAATGCGGGGAATTTCTTGACTAGCTGCAAACCAGTTAGCTTCTCAAGAAGGACTGTGCACCATGGAGTAAGTAAGTAAGTAAGTAGGGGCACTCTTCGTGGTACTGACAGTCATTACAGGAGCGGAACGCGGTACAACACGCCACACTGTCGAATGGAAGGCGCAAATAGGGTAGAGAAGGAGAGATGACGAAATCTTCGTCTTTGTACATAGCTCTCAATTGGCCGTGTTGTGTAGATGAAGACCTACAGTAACTTCAACACGGATGTCAAAGAAAGGGTAGAGCTTATCACAGGTGTATCTTGCTCTGTGCAAACGTTGCGATTGCAAATGGACAGTAGCGCATGAAGTTCACTGCAGTACAACAAAAAACAGGTCTCTCAGAGGTGTGTGTTTCAGGTCTTATAACACTGGCTGATACCAGCGTTGTGGAAAAAGCTTTTGCTTCCTCATTCAAGATTGAAGACTATCCTGTAGAAGGAAGCAGTATTTTCTTCCGAAACGTTGACATCCGTCTGTTAAGTCTACACAGTACTTCAGTTCAACAGACCATGATTTGAATTAACAGAAGGTTTATTCAAACATACAAGCATTTAAATAAATTATGAATATTTAATTGTACCAAAATGCGATCTCGCCATCGACGAATCCAATTAACCCAACCACTTTGTTAACGTGCAAACTATAGGTCGCTATACACTCTCAGTTAAACTGAGCGATTTTACTGTGTGACGTCATACCTGACGGAAAAACTGAGTAAACTGCGCAGGTTTGACAGGCAATAGCGCAGGCCTCAGAACTGCCCTTTCCAGTCGTCTTTCACACAGAGAACTGTGCAGTGCACTCAGGGAATCCAACAGTTTCCTCAGTTTACCTGCCGACACCACGAGGGCATCATCTCAAGGCACATCCGTTTCTAGCAATTCATTCAGCAGATGAGCATCGCATGATATATTCCTTTTCAAATGCCACTTCTTAGGGCGAAGATTTTACGCTTTCTTTTCTTCTTTTCGGATAACATTAAGGCCGACGTGGCTAGCAAACAGCAAACGACAGCCTTGTTTTCATCCAACACAGTCACATGCACAAGAAGACACACAAAACTGACAAACCTGATGGGAAACCTGCGCTGTGCCAGTGAACAATCAGTTCAGATTCTCGTGCAATTTTTTACACAGTTAAACTGCACAGTTTAATTTAGGGTGTATGGGGCCCTTATGACGTATGTGGCAGTCGCCCCGGGGCACTTAACCTTCAACTTCGTACTCTAAAAATCGATAAACCGTTTTGGCCAATATGCACGATGTCTTGAAGTTTGCACGGCGACAGAACTCGATACAGACTTCTCGGGCAGACAGCCACATAAGATATACGATAAAATCCAACGTTTCGGAGACCAACTCCGTCTCCATCATCAGGGAGATGGGATTTCACATCGTCCTGATGATGGAAATGGAGTTGGTCTCCGAAACGTTGGATTTAATAATCCATCTGCCTGAGAAGACTTTATCGAGTTTCGGCCAACAACATTAGCCTGAACACACAGAACAACAGCGCATGCACCTGACTTTACTAACATTAGTGGAGCCACACAAGGGAGAACGTGACTTGACAAATGGCGGGGGGGCAGAGCGTGCGTCGCAAATACGATTTAAAATACTTACATAAATTATGTAACATTACTAAGAAAGGTGTTTCGGCTTTATGAGTCCAAAACTGCACTGTATCACTTATGCCTTAGTGTCTAGATCCATTTCCGATAGCAGTGGAAGCAATAAGCTCCCATCATACCATTTCGAAAAGACTATTATTTGAATGTTCAAATGTTGGTCCTGTACGTACAAAAATACTGAATTCCTGGCTATGTTTATTGATTCATCTTCCACTTGGGACACCATTCCAACTTCACTGTTTAGGCCTATGTACTGACGAATGCGACAAGGTGACAATCCTAAATGGTGGAAAGGTAGAAAACGATCGTGGCCTATTTGAAAGTTCTTAACCCTGAAATACTCACGAGTGACTGAAAAAAATTTACGAAAAATCTCAGTGAAAATAAATGACAGCCAGAATGAAATCTTCCCCTGCGCAGACAGCTACATGCACCAATTTGACGGACTCCGTATGTTTAAAGTAGGACTAACAGGGCGACTTTACACAATACGGGGATTTTTCTGTGTTACTTTTCAACAGTGCCATCAACACTCCGACAGTCCGTCGTATGAAATATGAAAGACATCCAGCACTTAGAAAACAAATACAGTAAGCACTCAGATCTAACAGGATGCAGACATTATTTAATTTGAACACTGAGGCTGTCAGATGGCAACACTGTCCCACGTGACTACACATATTTCCTTACATACGATTATACAACACAGCGTTCTTCCTGGTAGATATCAAAGCGAAACAGATAACAGGTTGGCTGCAGAGTGGGCAATCCCAGCCAGATATGTTGTAATATTTGTACAGTCAATACACGCTACAGCACAATTTAATTTCTCCTACGACACATACCACTCCCAACACGTGCGATGAGGCCTAGCACAGTCTGGAACAAACTGTCTGGACTGCAGTTCGTGCAGCTTCTGATGCAATGCAATGGTTCACTTCTAATGGACAAAGAACACTATAGGGTGGTTAGGCAGGGTCGTCAAGACACACCTGGCTTGTCGTTAAGAGTTCGGTTGTCGTGTTGTGTGTCAAGACACCGTGCAATTCGGTAGTGGCGTCACTCGGCACAACATGTTAACGAAATTCTGAAATTTTGAAATGTGCCATTCCCGTTGTGTGTATAAATAAATAGGCACAGATATTTAATCAATAACACAACAAATATTTCTAATGATATTTATTAGATGATGATAACTACATGTTTCGGCCAATTCCGGCCATCATCAGGTTTACATCCGAAAGAGTATTAGTGTTTATAAGATTTATGCGGTTATGTAACGATGGTAAGA
>Ga0123352_10004565_pt1 | contig 20419 bp, 8 predicted proteins | sample TergutLab28metaG_FD_89700 | JGI IMG/M metagenome (GOLD analysis project Ga0123352, IMG submission 89700) | Labiotermes labralis P1 segment gut microbial communities from Petit-Saut dam, French Guiana - Lab288 P1 | ecosystem: Host-associated > Arthropoda: Insects > Digestive system > Gut ...
TAAATGATTTTTACTCCTCACCCAATATTGTGCGGGTGATAAAATCTAGAAGAATGAGATGGGCTGGGCATGTGGCGCATATGGATGTGGAGAGGGGGGTGTATAGGGTTTGGTGGGGAAACCGGAGGGAAAGAGACCACTGGAGAGACCCAGGCGTAGATGGGTGGATAATATTAGGATGGATCTCGAGGAGGTGGGATGTGGGTATATGGACTGGATTGGGCTGGCACAGGATGGAGGCAGGTGGCGGACGCTTGTAAGTGCGGTAATGAACCTTCGGGTTCCGTGAAATGCGGGGAATTTCTTGACTAGATGCAAAGCAGTTAGCTGCTCAAGAAGGACTCTGCACCATGGAGTAAGTAAGTAAGTATGTAAATTCGTGCAGTGCGATTCGACTCACCTGTTCTCAAATACGTGCTGACTTACCAACACACGCACACACACACACACATGTAACTAACCTCCCAGCATGCTCTGCTGAATTTTTTTTTTTTTTTGGTACTTTGAGGTTCTACGTCTATCTCAATTCTTCATATCACTAAGAAAAATCTGTAGTGTACATTCTTCTGTTTAGTATTGCGGTATACTATGATGTAACCTGAATTTCTCGCACCGCGTGAGCCAGCAATATCCCCCGTTATCTGTTAATATGGCGTCTGTTATCGCTTGTGCCCTGTACGGTGTGTATGCAGTTATCATTGTCATAAACAATGTGCATGGTTGAACAAACTACAACATAAAGGGCCTGATTTGGCTTTGGGCGAATTTTCAGTGGCTGTGCACTGCGTAGCCATCAGTGTTAGTACACAAACATTAACACTTATTAATATTCAGGAAATGCCCATAATGATAATTATTATTATTATTATATGTCATCTGCAGGTTGGAGGCACCCTCTCGCCAGTACATGCTATATATTTTGCAAAAGATCACATTCGAATCGTCCTTAGGATTGCAATGGAAATATTTCCTAATACACTTTAGTAAGTCTCTTGAAAGGTGGGCCAAAAGTTCAGACTTTCTTCCTTAAAATTTGTATTGAAACAGTATAATTGGAGTATATCGTAATGTGTCGAGTTAAATATTTTATTTATGTTAGAACATACAGTAATTCTCTGTACTTATAATATTTTGTTACGTTCGTAGAAACTGATTTGTGAATTAATGGCGGACTGAGATGTTTTGAGTATAGTGATGATTTGTTATTGACTGCCATCCTTAGGATTGTTTATTATTTGACTGGCGATTGCACGATTTAGCTGATTCTGTTACCCCAACGGCATGTTAAGTCTTACTGCTTTAAATGGCAGGAAGATTGTGAATGGCGACCTGGTGCAGTCAGGAAAGGAAAACGTCATGGCCTGTTTCAGTATTTTATCCCAGCAACTGTTCGGAAACACTGAGGAAAACCACCGAACACTGCGTTCTGATTCATTAACCTATAATGCCAGTTTTAATTTCTAAATTCGCAAACCGTTATTTTAATTTGTCAGGTGGGCTCCTTTTTATGTAAATAATGTATAGGCATGTGAAAATTCTGTATGAAATTCAAAGTAGGTCAAAATATTCCGCAGAATATTTCTTGACTGTAACTCGGATAAAATGCTGACAGATGTCACACATGCTGTCAGGCACACTGATGTTTATAAAGACTGAAATTTTCAGTGATGTGTCTTACGATTCAAGTGTCATGTCGAAGACATCTCAAGAATTTTGTTGTCTGTGGAAAAGATGGCCAACCAGTCCTGCAGCAGAGCAGCTGCCTACTCCAGTCTTCATAGGTGTACGGGTGTTTCATAAAACACTTGGAAATTTTCCGTGCACCATAACCAAGTACGCCATCACGTGACTCCCGACCTTACCTTGGATTAAGTCCCAACCTGGTGTGTGAGTAACGCCTTTGTTTTACACAGTCTGGTGTAGCAGTTTCCGCTTTACGTGCACTATGAACAGGAACGTTTTCAAAATATTCGCCACTTTGCGCGACATATCTTTAGATTTGTCTACTCTTCTGTAGTGCCTTGATCTCTCTCTGCTATTAACCTCTATTCATAACCGTGTCACAACAGTGTACGGAGGAACGCGCTGTATATTTTATGCCCCTCTGGACATTTCCAGGACGGTCCATGTCACAGATTTCCTTGTTGCTTTGCGATAAGCGTGCTATGCAATGGTTGAGACTGTTAGTCGCTTGCCTTTCAACGCAGAGGCTCGGGTTCGATCTCAGACCAGTCCGTACGGAACTTTGGTGAAGGATGGCACTGGGGCAGGTTTTTCTTCGAGTACAGCAGCTTTACTCGTCAATATCAATCCATAATTTTTCCTCGTCATCATTAATCCACCTGTGTTTCGTAGTCACGTTTGTCATCTACCGTATTAGCAGTCGACAGCACTATTAAATCCAACACCTCTGTCTGTCTTTATAAACAAAACTGCGACAGAAATCACTGAGCTGGCTCTGAGTGATTCTGTTTTGGGGTAGTGTCCCACCGTATACACATGATCCTGTACCCCGAACGCCATAGTTTTATCACTGCTCATGTGCCTTCGTTGAAATCCCTGCCGTCGAGAGACGGAACAATATGCAGACGACAAAGAAGGCTGTTTTTCACTCTCATGCTCCTAGCTGTATTTTACACTATATCACTTTCATTTCCATCCTTTCACAAATAAAATGACTTGATAACGAACTTCCGATTTGCCCTTTTAATTTGTGTTAGGTACACACACAGACACACACACACACACACACACACACACACACACACTGCTCGTCTTATCTGAGAGCTGTGCTCCGTATGTGTTAGAGCACATGTGTAGAAACAGGGGTGTCCAATGTGCATAGAAGAGTTGACAATGACCTACCAGTTCAGAAAAAAAGTGTTCGTTCTTTACACCAAGTGTATAAAGTTTACGGAGAATGATGGCTTCCGGGATTTGACATCGTCCAGACTTGTAGAAATATACCGACTATGTCTGTTGTCACGTTACCGCTAAGAATGTGGTAGGGAGATGCTTCGACCCATCTGCAAATTTCTACCACGCTACAGAAAGTCCTTCTGTTAGCAGCGTGGTGAAGCACAGTACCGTGGTGACAGGACCCAACCTAACGTGGTTATATATCGTGAATGGTTGAAGTAATACAAGATAATTTCGATCTTAGGAACTTTAATAAAGTTACATTGTAATGTCTTGACTTCCACTTGTTGACTTGCATGAAAATTAACATCAGGGATTTTTGCTAAACTTGGTCGACACATCCCACTTTCATCTAAAACGCCGTGGTCCTGTGTTATTACCATGGTTAGCTTGGTTATTAACTTCGTGGTTACCCTGGTTACCAATCGTCGCTATAGTTGTTTTGTTTTACTGTGGTCGCCTTTTCGCTAACCACCTAACTACCTGGTGCGAGGTTGTGGAGTTCAGGACCTCGGCTCGTAGGTTTTTGCTCTTTTCAGTTATCTGTTGGATGTTTCGGTACATTGTTCAGACACAAGGCGGTCTTTCCCTGGAATTGTGGTGCGACGGTCTGTTGTCAGGTTGCTGACTGAAATTGCGTTGAAGCACAATTTTGGAACAATTGGATGTAGAATTTTGTGGCTGATTCTGTAATGCTCGTTGGTTACTTTAGCTCTCTTGACAAAACTGTAATAGCGGTTTCTTCTTTAATTGTTAGGAACAGAGGTAAAGCTGCTGGGGAATGTATCAAGTGAATCACCTCCGTCAGTTGCCTGTTTTAACAATTACACCTGCAGTCCTTCATACGTTATCATGTGGTGCCTAACCAAGCACAAGGACAATATTACTTCAGCTGCAGCTTGCCCACACTTTGGTCCTACCAACCTCGGTCCATAAATCTTCCAGAACAAAAGTATATAATGCACTGTTTCTTCCCATTCTGCATGGAAGACAAATTTGGACTCCCAGACGAAAGAATAAAAAAATATTGACGTTAGTTGAGAAGACATTTTTCGGTAGAACAGCGGGATACTCACTCTTAGACCACAAAACCACAAACGGAATTAAGAAGTTTTGAAAAAGTTGAAAGTAGAAGCGGTGGACGAGAAATTAAGGAAATACAAATCAAATTGGCTGCGACATGTAACATGAATGAACAACAACAGGATGCTGAAAGTAATGCTTGATTATGGATCAAATGGACGAAGACGACTTAAAAAAACCTTTGAAGAGAATATCAGACGATGCCGAAACAGGTCGATCAAGGCCTAACTCGTGACGGATGATGATGATGATAATGATGGTGCCCTCACCATGTGTAGGAATTCCTGTTTACTTTTACCCGCATAGGGTGGCCGGAGGAAGAAGCTCAGAACTTTCCTTCTTCAAATATCCTGATTTAAAATTCGCGGACTATGTCTTCTTTTCGTAATGCTTTAGGCATTGCGATAACTTTGCATCTTATTTTAAACATCCTGTTGTGTTCCGTTCTGAATACAACACGTGTGTTGCAGGGCCTGTACAAGTATCTGTAACTCACGTGTCTGAACTCTGACAAATTTATCACAATGTTGGCATCATTGTTTTTGGGTGGTCCACAGGGATCAACAGAGGGTTGGAATACACTGCGGTGAGCATTGTCCCTGTTTGTTATTCACAACAACAACCCTGGACCGTTAGTGGCTGTTGTTCGAGGGGATATTTTGGATAGTCGGAATGTTGTCGGAGGTCTCCAAAGTAAAAAATAGAGCTTTTTTGTTGTTGTAGTGCTGATAGTGCTGCCAACAGCATGTGTAAATACTAGTGAATCTACTGCTGCTTTTCGCGAACTTTGTTCCGCGGAAGACAAGTGTTCTGCGAGTTGTGAATAGGTATTCCGTAAAAAAAAATTGAAAAAACAAAAAATCATAGGTTTTTATTAAACTTCAATATAGTATATTTGATCATAGTTTTAGACGCTTTTTGTATAGGAGTTTTCATGAGGACCCTTTATTTGTGTACTAGCAGTTATGTTGAGTAACTAACATACTGTTGGCAGATGTGTGGCAACTGAAAATTGGTCTAACGACATGTCAGAACGAATAACTGAACAGGTCTAACTGGAATTAGCCATTTGGCTGAGTAATTAACTAAATGATCAACGAATTTAACTGAGTGATTAAGTAACTTCGTGAAGAAATTACTGAAGCAAGAATTTTATGGCTGGTTATTCCTCACAGTCAACAGCCAGGCTTACAGCAACAGGGGAGTTTCTCACAGCGATGCCGATGAAGATTGACGACTTCTGGGATGTTGTGCCGTGTATATTGGTAAACAGTTACCGACAGTGCTACCCCGTCTTCTGTTTCTTAGCAGCAGAAAAAGATGGTGGCGGCAGACCCCTCTGAAATGTCGGTAAATACCTTACAGTCGACAGGTTTAGCATCCCATAAGTCTTGATTCCTCACCCACATTTTACGTGGGTTGCGAAAGTCGTTCCAGACAAAAATGCACTCTGTGAGCAGAACGCAGTGTCGTTTGAAGAGTTCGGAGAGTTCACTGACCAGCTTACCGGCAGCTATTATTGAGATTTTGATGGTTCTCCGCAGTGCATTCAGGCAAATTTCCGTCATAGTAGGCCTGTCTGCAATTCAGATGCAGCCTGGTGGTGGCCTTCTTGGGCCGAAACATGTATCTTACTGAGATCTTCGCTTTTCTGAGGTGTTAACGCAGCGTTGATTGGTAATTAATTCTTGATGTTATTAATCCAACAAGCTTCTTGGGACTGCTTGGCACTTGAAGATGGGACCGATAGTTGTCCCAAAGCGTCTGTAACTATTTACTAATCCACGCGGTGGGTTAACATCCCAAAAGAGCGTAGGTGTCATTCACACAGTCGGCGGAAGCTTGAAAACTTACATAGCATATTACTAACAGGATGTTGTTATAAAATAAACATACTTGTATTTGGCCATATTTTTAACAAAACAGCAGATTCTTGCCAGGGGCCAGTCAATTACTATGCGCTTTCTAAACTTATTGAATGATGCGCAATGAACTGACAGAATTAGGCAGGGTACTTGTCTGTGTAATGTACCTCTAAACTTGTATTTACATTCATGCTGACATGCTGGTTTCCTATAGGTCATCATCATCATCATCATCATCATGTTCGTGAAGGGTTAGGCGTGTTTCCTGTTCCTTAATCCTCAAGATGAATTTGGTCCCTCCATCTCTTCCGCGGTCGTCCTATGTTCCTTCGTCCTTTTGGTTTATATTGTAGTGCTTGTTTTGGTAGTCTGTTTGTGTCCATCCTCTGTACGTGTTGTAGGCACTTTTTCTGGTACTGTTTTATTTACTTTACTATGTTCTGTGCTCCCTTTTTTCCCTTAATACATTGATTCTTTTCTTAATTTTTGTTACTCAAAGTAAGTGTCTCAAAAATTTCATCTGTGCTGCTTCTAAACTTCTTCCTCTCTTTTCTTCAGTACCCAGGCTTCATGATATTATATGTAAGAGCTCACACTGCCCACCTACAGCCGTGTAATGATATGTATTTGTTTTGTTTGCAGGTAAGCGAGAGCGTCACAAAAATTACAGTGAAGAAAAGCAGAGCTTCTCATGAAGTTAAGTCACCTACAGATGTTTACGATTTGTGTGTAGTGTGGTTCGTAATGTGACATTACTGTTCGTAACAAACAAACAGAAATACTCTCTGCGTATCCGTGATAGGTTGCTGTCCTTATCGCCGGTGCATCAGACTCAGTAAGTTGCGGGTCAAATCCGAAATACAACTTGATATGTTGGGGCCCAAGTATGAATGATGTCACATTCCCTCTTCCTACATTTGTAAAATTTGAAGTGTATAAAATGCAGGAATCTAAAATGCTCCTTGCATTTAATTTTGTAGGATTTCTTGGGTATAAAATGCAATAAATGGGCTGGACGGTCCGGGGATCGAATCCCGGTGGAAGCGAGATTTTCTGCACCCGTCCAGTCCGTCCCTGGGGCCCACCCAGCCTCCTATACAATGGTTACCGGATCTTTCTCGGGGCTAAAGCAGCCTGGGAGTCGCGTTGACTACCCACCCCCATCTAGCGCCGAGGTTAAAGAAATGGTAGAGCTATACTACTTCCCCTCTGGGCCTTCGTGGCCCATTCTAGGGTGAACTTTAGTATCCAATAAAAATGGCAGTAAAGCTTTATAAATATATGATCAGCCGGTCACTTCCTACAGCTGTGCGGGCCAGTGCTCTATCGATATTACTGAACAATACCTAAAATTTTAAGGTATAGAATAAAAAGAATTCATGTTAAGTAATTATAGATTTCTCACTTCACCAGAGTACTGCGTAGGAGGATTCGAAATGTGTCGAAAAATCTACCGCAGTACGTGAATATTCGTGGCTACCGCACTGTGTGTCCTGTGTTAGGCCAGCGGTAGGAAACAGGACAGTTACATTGTTGTGTGCGACGTTATTTCTTTATGGATATAGAGGACACAACCTGAGCCATAATTAGGGAACTAGAATGGTTTGGCCAAAATGTATGTATACATTTTTTTTACAAGATTCTTGACGAATGAAAATCGTATAGAAAGAACAGGGACAGTAATTGTGTCCAGCAATTTATTGTGAAGCTGCTGCTGATACAGTTTCTTTGACAGTGTATAGCACAGTGGTAACTGTACGTGCCACACAGTTTAACCTTTTAAAGCCTACTGGTTGCGTGCACCAACAGGCTTAAAACTCAAGAATTTATATTCTGCACACACTGTGTTAATGTGTTTTGTATTAATCTCAGAAGTGTTTACAGCGGGGTACGAACTGGGTCTTTAAATAAAGCATTCTACTTTTATTCTTTAAAGGGTTAATATTTAGATCACCTGAAGCTCTGTTACGTGTTGTCTTCTATTTTTAAAATAAAAGGAAATTATACTGCAACCAGCAAGGACTCGTATGTCGGTCTTCGAAATGAAGACGCAGCGTGTTGCTGGTATATGGGAACTAATTTTTGAATAGTAGATTACTTTTTGGGAGGGGGGTACAGCAGTAGCAGTGAGGGTCATGCAGCACCCGCAGCTGGAACAATTGAAACAGCTGAACTTTCTGCTGAATAACGTGTAATTCACTTTATAGCTATAAATATTGACTGCATGCTACAGTATTTTGATTCTGTGACATGAAGTTCCTCACTGGCCGATGGTTATCTGTGCAGTAATTATATTATGATTTCAACATCAAGGGATGTGTAATGTGTACACAACCTTCAAATACAAATAGGAAATAACGCAACAAGGGAATTAAATTCTGTGTAACTTCTGAGAAAAGACATTTTGTTCGGAAATCCCGTGGGATGACAATTGAAATGGACCTTCGGGTAGAGGATGGAAGGAAGTTGGCTGATTCATTTGAGGGTTAAAGTCTTCTGGGATGTGACGCAGTATCGCTGTGTATATTGTATTGTTCCCAACGTGGGTGAGGGCAAAAGAAATTACCTTCTCCTTTGACTCCTTGATCCTTGAAGATGGAGGCGCTATGGTTCATCGTACGTCGAGAACCGTTCACGCAGCGACACAACGTCACATCCCAAGCGATGTCCATCTGCTGGAACACCGCTGCGAGAACCTATAATCTTTCACGGATTCATTTTTGTTAGAATAGTGACCAGTCGCTGACTTCTGGATGAGGTAATGAAGCTTTGGTTTCCCTAAAATGTGCGCTGAACAACTGTTAGAATTGCTCTGCTGCCTGTTTGTTAGTTGGGTCAGTTCCATAAGGTCTCTTACCTTTGCAGTTTGAAAACAAGTGCAGCTACTAGAACCAAATTCGTTATCCATCTACAGTGAGTGTTTCGCGCACTTCCGAAGAATCAACGAACTCCAGGGAGCAGAATTCTTCTTGTGAATGTAACGGTGTTTTAGATGATCAGGAAATTTGATGGTGTATTTGCGCGTTCACAAGAGCCTGAAATTTTCCCATTCCTTAGCCATATGAATCCAGTTCACGCCTCCCCATTCTCTCTATTTAAGAACCATTTTGATATTATCTTTGTGTCTTCGCCTGTATCTTTCAAGTGGTCTTTTTACTTCAAGATTCGGCGCCAAAACTTGTGTGTGTTATCACATCTCCCCCACCCGTGCCACATGACTATACAAATGATGTACATGAATTCAGTTCGTGTCCACACAGGATAGAATCGTCAGTTATAAAGTGTAGCCATTTTATGCTACTTGCTGAAACAATCGCTCTGCACTGGGCAGAATCCTACGGAACGTAAACGCAGTGTGCTGAGTTGAACGTTGATATATTTGAAACTTTTTTTAATGTGTAGAACTTCTTAACGGATTGCACCTCTGGCACTTGAAATATGTTCTGGACGCCTAAACCAATGCTCTCTGGAACGGCAGATTGATGTGTGTAATGCACGAAAAATTACGGCAATAAATTCTGGGGAATTTAGAATACTGCACTTCAAAAAGAAGCGTGCTTTCTTGTTTCTCATGTAAGGAGTTGGTGGTCAGTCTTAAAAGTGCGCGATGTTTTTCGTGGACCTGTTGTCCTCGGTTTCACTGTCGAGGAAGCAAGCTGTCCTAAAAAGTAAGTAATTTTTAAAACAGATTACACGGCGTCACATCCCAAAAGCAAGTATAATTGCTGCGAGATTGAGGTTCTCTTGTCGGTGTTGAAGAAGATTCAAGTCTTGTAGGATATGATGCCTTTTCGATTGGTAAATAGTTTCCGACGTTTCGGAGGAACTTGCTGCCACCTTCCTCAGTGATTTGCAATTAAAAGTGACTACTTGCCAGTCGACACGGAATTACGTCCTAGAAAACTGAGTCTTTGATGTAGCCGTCTTCGCGTGAATTCCGTATCCGCATGGTAGGAGGTTGTATTTTGCAGTATGAAGGTACGTGTAGACCATCGTGTTTCTGGATAGCAACGAACGCAAGAACCAAACAACCAACCAAGTAACTAACTAGCTGGGTGTCAGTTTTTGGAGTTTAGCCAAACTTGAAGAATGTAACAAGCTGAAGAGAAAGTAACTGTTACCTTCCCATTTTTTAAATCCAGAGTTCCATCTTCGTTTACATGTTTTAAAACATACATCGCCTGTAAGAACACGTAGAACGAATGGTGAACTGCAGAAGGTAAAGTTGTCCGCGCTCGTAGTGCAGTATTGTGCCATCAGAGTATATTATTTTCTTTGTCACTGGCGGAGGGTGTGCGGTCAGCTTTAGGCCCCATCTAGTTTATATCCGGTATCAGGCGTCTCGGCACCACCTGCCTAGGACGTTGTGTGGGCCCCAGCTGCAGTCTGGACGCTTTAGAGAAGAAACGAATCTATTGCACCTGCTGGGCATCGAACTCCGATTTCACGATTATCCAGCCCGTAACCTAGTCACTGATTTGACTGAGCTATCCCGACTTCCGTGCATGCGAAATAAGAGACTGGTATTGAAGGAGAATGAAAAAAACATTTTGAGATCCTATGACGCCATTCAAACGTTATTGTCTTCCTGGAGACAAACGTCAGCCCGAATTTTCGTCCCGCGGAAACGAAAATGTGTTTAGAAGGTGCTGATAAAACGAATGGCTGGGTGCAGTATTGATCGGACAGGTACTGTACGGGGAATGCACCACGGACGGACAGACGGCCCATTGTTGGCGATGGCTTAACGGTACTCGACAGCTGCTTATCATGTCACGAAATTAGATGCTTTTAGTGAAGTCGAGGTCTCATTACCGTGTTCACAGAATCAAATTTTGGGTCGTATCTTAGGGCGGATGGACCAGTCGTCAAGTTAACATCCTGCGTCTGTTTTAAAACTGTGAAACCATGTGTTTATTTATATGTGAATTAAAATTTTCAAATTTTATTGAAAATATACTTCTTTTCTATTCTGTTTTCCATTTACAGTAAGTACATTGCATCGCCATAACAAAGTCCAACCTCGTAATGCTGTGTACAGAAATAATCGCAAATAATATTAAGACTGTGTTCATAGCACTCTAGTACACGCTGATTGTCATCATGTAAGTTAAACTTGTATATTGCATGTTTCGATCAAAAGGATTGTCTTCATGCAGAACATGTAAATATAGAGTCACGTCAAGTTTTACAAATACGGTAATGATTCCAGCAAAACAGTCAATTTTTTTTAAATCTTAAGACACTCCGTTGTGTATTTATTATAATAAATGTTAATTTATTATTAATATTTATAGCAATATGTTCATAATGTTACATTTTTTAAATATGATTGGCCTGGGGATGACCGTATTTGGTCGAAACACGTCGCCATAATAATATGATAAAATAGTGTGAGTAATAAAGTTGCGTTGATAGTGAAAAGTACCATTCATTGCAATACTTTTACGTTTGATAAAATATGGAGATACTTCCGCGTTAAAATTTGAACGTAAAACATAAAACAGAAAAATTTATGATGATTGTTTCCAATTAAAAATTTGATAACTATGCATACTATTACATTTCTTTTTCTTTTCGATATTGTCGTTGCTGTTATTATATATATTTAGTAATTTCTTTGTTTTGTAATTCTCCCAATCGAGGAGTTATATATTTTTTCTGTCATGGTTGGTTTATCTGACATTTTGTTGCTTAGTGCGTGCGTGTATACATATATATATATATATATATATATTTCATGTTGTAGGTATATATTGGTTATAATTATAGGCGTAAGCATGTGTATGTATATCGTGCAGTTTATATTACACAGTTTTCATCAATAGTGTTGCTATTTCTTCTGCTTATCACTAGTTGTTTGTCCGTGTTTGTTGTAGCTTAATGTATGCTCATTTATGTAGCAGCTTTAGTATGACTATATATTTCGTATCGAATTCCCTATGCTTGATCTTCAGGAACTTTTTTTTTTAAATGGTTTACATAAACTCTAGTCCTTGCTTCTGTGTCCTTATTTTAGGTGGATGCAACGTAGACGGAGAAGTGACCAGTGGCAAGCAGCGAAAATGACGGCACTACACTTTGCAATACAAAGTCCACATTATACAGTGTACACGTACCGAAACAATACAGACACTGTACGTATAACGTAACATTGAGGCGCGTTGTTGCAACCATTGTTGCAGTGGAAAAGAAACAAGTATTACTTATTCTGAGTGTATGTGTAGCCTTAGGTATCCAACATGCAGTGCACATGCGCCATTTCATCTGTGGCCTGCCACGCTCAACAATATTTTTCCACATTACCTCATAAAAGGTACGATTTAAAAAAAAAATGTTATTGATTATGCATTTGTGTTTTGATTTCCTGATCAACTTTTCTCTGAAACATTTCCTGTTCTAAGAAGAATTGAGCGAGAAATGATAGAAGTTTATTGGTCGTCATGTAAAGTACCCGTTATTCTTGTCCAATTTTAATAAAATTTTAATATCCTCGACAGTTTTCGGAAAAATTCTAAAATTTTAAATTTCATGACAATCCGTACAGCGAAAGCCGAGTTTTTCCATGCGGACGAACGGACGGACAGACATGACGAAGCTAATAGTCGCTTTGCGCTGTTTTGCAGACACGCCTAAAAGCGACAACGAATGAAATAAACCGTCCATCTCAGGACAAGTAGCCCCACATTTAGGGAAATTACACCTTTTACGTTATAACAGCAAAACGAAGAATAGGACAACAGCCAGGACAGTGTCGAAAGAACCAAAGATAAGCAAAATTATATGGTCAATTATCGCACTTTAAATTTGAAACACGTAAAACATTTTATAATTTTTTGTTTAAGTTTTCAACACAAATTCGGTTGTAGTGTTTATATTATATTTTATTTGTATTTTTATCAAGAATGAAGGTATTGTGGCGTAACGATAATAATGCAAAGCCGTCTGTGGTTCCACCCTTGTGATTTTTAATTTTTTTCCCTGAGGATGGTCACTGCGGTCGAAACGTATAGCAAGAGCGTTTACTGCAAATAAATACGACAAGGGAAAATTATTTCTACTGAGATGTTATAGATATTTATAGAAGAATAGTGCACGGTACGGTGAAGAGCTGTTGCAAATTACAAATTTGGGCAAAGGTAGAGTTTGTTACGCCAAATTAAATGGTACAGATATTTACCACTCGACAGAACGCGGGATTCAATTTAGGGTAGGTAAGAAATGGTGAAAAATGCTGGTTTAAGTACAAGGAAATATACTTTTAGTTTTCTTGACTGTACTTAGCTCCCATGGTTTATGATACTGAAAAGGGAACGTTATAGAATTTTGGAGGGAAAGATTTCTGCATTAATTATGATGGTAACACAGCAGACAGTTCTTTGTGTACCGGTTGAATGAAGCGTAGCAATTCATTCAGTATAAACAATTGACAATAGCGTAGCGGCTTCGTGGCGGAAGACAGATGGAGGACTTCCTACCAAACTGAATACCTGCATCTAACACATGTCATACCTCGTCTTGCTCATCTCCTCTCCTAGCCTTCCAACTGAGGGACGAATCCAAACTATCATATTTCACCGTGCTTAGGCTGCAAAGAGAATAACCAGAGGTGGGGTTCCGCTCATGTTACGCATTGCGACGCGCTGAGATGTTGGTCGCTCGATGTGTAAGTACGGGAAAGAATGACATTTGCATGATAGCAGAAACAGAATATTCAATATCGCTAAAGCCAAAGCCCACTGATGGACACGACCTGGAGCCAGTTCAAAATTCTTCAATCGTCGTCGTCGTCGTCATCATCATCATCGCCTTTTTCCTCACCTCATTCTATTTTCTGTGTGAGTTTAGTGAGTCTGCTAATAAGGAGCAGGGAACCCAACAACCTAGGCGTATGATTTCGTGAAATTGAGGCAGAGGGTGAGTAGAATGCTTTAGTTACAATGCGCCACCTCTCGACCAGTGCTTTTCTCAAGCATATCCCACTCCCCTCGTATTTCTGCCGTACTTCGCGCACCGCACAGCGCAAGAGGCATGACTGGAAAATTGTATATAACAATAACCTGGTTGAGAATGAAATAATCCTTTATACCCCAGTCCACTTGTGACATCAGAGTACGCACTATGCAGCTGCACTCATGTTGCTGGAGTACAGGCTCCACAATGACTCCTTCGTGACAAATCCCCATGTTCTGTCAACAAAAGATTACCGAAATGTTATCATACAAGTAAGCCCTTTGTTATCCGATCCCATGCAGCCAGCATGAAAGGAAACCACTGAATTATTACACATACCACTGGAACAAATGCGCTCTGCACTGACGCCAGACGCCGGTTTAAAACCAGCTACAGTGTACGTTTAAATGCGCTGTTCAAGTGCATGTAAAGTGACGGAATGTGATAAATACGGGTCATAGGAAGTTGTGGTTACTCTCTATACGGACAGAAATTGACTTGCGATGACCAAAAATAATTTGGGCAAACATTTGGAGCGAGTTCAAGAACACAAAAGAATTTTAGAAAATTTTCATCTATGATTTTTATGCTTTAGATGTTTTAATTCTGTTTTTATGATCCGGAATACCTGAGATTGGAATGTGAGCTGGCTGACTGGCGAATGGGATTCAATTTCCGATAAGGGTAAGAAGTTATACTCAGTTCCTCAGGGTCCACTTTGGTTCTGGCACTAGCCGAAATTCATATCCGATAAATACGGAAGACTCTGTGTCCAGGGTTAAAGCGGCCGATACTGAAGGTGATCTTTCGATTTCAGTCGATGATAAGAATACTTGAAGGTATGCTTCCACTGCCCCTGTTTTCCGGTAGAATAGGTCCTGGTACCGTGTTAGATATGAAGTCGGTCTGAACGCTGTGGAGAAGAAGGAGATATCTACTTGTGCCGGGAATCGATCCCTGATTAACAGTTCTCCCAGTCTCTTGCGTAGTCGCTGTACTGACTAAGCAGGATGGACTGAAAACGCCTCGAATATTTTTCGAAAAGGATAGCCGTTTTTTGAGTCAAGAAAGCCCAGTTTTAGACATTCCAAATATTGTACCCCGTAACTGTGTGTTGATCATTCAGACTGACAGCTAGACGGGGCCTCAAAAATATTCATTCCCTGGACTTCGTTTGAAGGAATGTAGATTCTTGCAGCGGACCACAAGTTGCAAGAACCGCAATCACCTGCAAGTATTTCTGTGTGTGTGTGTGTGTGTGTGTGTGTGTGTGTGTGTTTGGTGCTGTAATACAAACTATATGAAACAACCCCATCTGGCAGCCATACAAGTGCGCGTGCGCTGACATCTTGCGTTTAATGGTCTAAACATAATCAGCATGTGTTTACGACTTCAAATTTTATTGCTACTTCGCAGAATGTAACAATAATTCCCACCACTTGTTCGCGTGATGTCATGGACAGGGATCTGAGAGGCAAAGAGTATCACGCCCCTAAAACGTGGTGTGGAGCAAGACAGGGATACGGGGCTCTCATACAGCGAAGCGGTGTGACAAAGTGATTAGCTGAGTGATTTTCTAAATCCCTACCTCTTTGATTTACTGACTAGCTGGCAAACTGTATGTGTTTGAAGAACCAGGCGATCTGGGATGTTAACGCTGAGCCACCTTGTAAATAGTTACCGACGTTGCTGGAGAAGATACTGCTTCTGTCTTTAGGTTCGCGCTTTTCAAGAGCAGGTTTTTCTGAAACGTCAGTAACTTTACTAGCCGACATGATGTAATACCTTAGAAGACTTGGATCTTCATGGACATCGCCAAGAGAACCTCAAATTTCGCTCTGTATAGTTGTGTGATTGGGTGATGGCTGATTTGCTGGTTGCGTAAATCATAAAGTGGCTGGCTGCTGAACTTGTTATTTAACGGAGTGAAGTTTTGCATACCTCGCTGATAATAGGTCTTTGTTTCGCTTAACAAGAAACTTAGGAATTTAAGATTTTATAAGACTTCACTGGTTAACTACGTCTGTGTCTTTCTCTATCCGTGCGACCCTCTTAAGTTTGGCCTTGGCTTTCCTCACAAAATGTGTCATTTTGTTCTGTCCAAAGCTCTTGTTCTCTCTCTTTTTACATCCATATTGCTCAAGTCCAATTCAACATCACCCATCCATCTACGTAGGTCCTCTATTATTTCTCTCCCTTCCTGGTCTGCCTTCCAGTAACTTCTTTAAAGTTCTGTCACCATCCATTCTTATAAAATGACAAATCCATTCACGTCTCTGCACTTAATTATGGTTACAACATCACCAGATATATTTTTGTATAAATTTCTTGATTCTCTTTCTCCAGTTGCCGTTTGCTTTGTGCTGGTCCGTATGTTTTCTAAGTATTTTCGTTTCCCACGTCATTAAGACGAATAGTAATTGTGGTCCATGATTCAGCATCATAGTTCGCGTTCGGTCTTACAATTGTTTTGTAGTGATGTATGTACTTTTAATTACTGGATTATATACTTTTCTTCCGTAAATGGTCTAGCGCATGGCAAAATTTATTACCAGCAAAAATGTTCCCTTTTGTCTCTGCTTCAACCGCATTTGTGTTTGTTACCAAGGAACCTAGATATGTAAACATCTCTATATTTTCACATCTGTGTCCATTTATTTTAATTCTTTCTGGTTCATTTGCCTTTTTCTCTCTATCAGGAATAATCATATATTTGGTTTTATATACATTTGTGGTCTTGCCAATATTTAATGCTACGGTTGTCGTATCTTCTGCTGATTCTGCAATATGTGTAACTGCATGCCCACAGGAGACAGGGAGAGCTCAGTCGGTATAGCAACTCGCTACGGGCTGGACGGCTTCGGGGGTCAAATCCCGGTATGGGCGATATTTTCCGTACCCGTCCAGACTGGTCCAGAGGCCTCCTGTACACTGGATACCGGCTCTTTCCCAGGGACAAAGAGGCCATGGCCTGTTGCTGATCACCCACCCCCTTCTAGTGCCGAGGTTGCGAGTGGGTTGGAGTTATACCTCCCCCTCCTCTGTGTGCCTGCATAGGCAGGTAACGAGATTACCTTTTCGCACGTCCTGCAACTACCACATCATCGGCATCTTAAGAGTACTGCTTTGTGCTAATGAACATTGTCCTTTATGGGTTTTGTTTGCGCATTCCTTGTAGCCTTCTCCAGGCAGAGAACAAATAAGATTGTGGACATTGCGTCACCTTGCTTCAGTACCTACCACAGTTTAAAAAGTAGGTGGCATCTTGAGCAGGGCGCTTTTCTGGATCATTACGCAGCGAGTAGTGGTAATTTCTTACCGACGTATCGGGACAACCTCTCGGTCCCATTTCAAGGGTCAAGGATCCAAAAAGGACAACTTTCCTTGGATTTTCACATTGTTGTTTTCTTTTTCACTGTAATCGTGATCAGTCTAACCAACGTACTTGGTATTCCAACATCTTTCGTAATATCCATTAACTATTATCGTTTAATACTGTCTTTTCTTTGTTTATAATCGAGGTTAACTACGTAGCTTAACTAATTTGTTGACTGCCGGCTGATTAAATAATCGAATGGTTGCTCTCATAACACGTTGTCTGTCTCGCTGACTAGTCGCGCGAATTCGTATTTACGGTGACGTGCATTCCGTTTTCGAAAGGTGATTTTATTATAGTTAAGTGTAAGTGTAATTGTCTGAATTAGATCTGTAGCCTTGTTCTTTCTTGTGGTCTTGGTACTTTTCTGGTCAGATGGAAAAGGGAAACATGTTGACACAGCACACTTAACGAAAGTTGCCAAAGGAGTTAGGTCGGGCTCGACCAGACTTACCCTGTATGCGGGTCGGTGATCCGTAGAATTGCTTTTTACTGTGACATCGTCTGTTCAGTTTGAATATTTCAACAGGTCCAGTTTCTGTGTGAACGTGGTTGAACTTAAATGGAGGGTAGTCTGATGTGTGTCCAGGAAGTATTACACGAACGTACCTTTCGTATGAGAAACTGAACTTTGCGATTTGGCAGCACTCAGATTTTTCGCCGGAGCTGAACAACTGCAATCAGGAGCCCTTTACCTTTTCAGCCATTCTGCCTCATGTATGTTAATTTCTAAGTAAAATCTTCGTGAAGACGAATGTCTTGTTCGAAATGGAACTGAATCAGCCGAGATCAATATTCAGCCCGAGTAGCCGGTAAAGATTCCGACAGACGACTGTCTACACAGCACATTGGTAGCATTCTGTGTCACCTCTCCAACAGATTGTGTGTTTGTGTTTCTTCTCTCGTAATAAACACAGATTGTCCCTAAACATCATCGATGTGTTGTTCTATGTGACTGAAGCATCGTGTTCTCCGTGATGTACGTATTGGAATTTTGTACAGAATGTTATGTAGATGAATTTGAGACTTCAAGGCATTAATCTTAGCATGCAGTAAGTATTCAGTAAGAAATTCATTTATGTCTTTATCGCTCATAGCTTCGAATATTTTTCTGGTTTGTCACAATCCTACAACTTAAATTGTTTGGATGGGGTGAGATAGCACATGTAAAATGAAAGAACTAGGCTGAATTTGTCTCTGTGTGCTTAAGTAAGTACCATTTCACTGAGACCTGTAGAGCGGGGTTTCCCAAACTGACTTCGCCATTGTACACTTATGGCTTGAAATACTGAGACGGAACCAAAACGTCGCGTGTAAAATAATTAGCAAAAGAAAGTTATTTTCTTACTGAGAAATTGTCCATGTAATGTTCCAACATGATACGAAACAACAGCTGCGAAAGATCAACGTTGATAGATACACATTCTTCATCAGTAATGACGGTGACATCAACGCAGAATATTAGACCTAATAATTACTGAAAAGTCTTCTTATTGTAGCTGAGATTTTAGAAAATCACTCGATTGAATAATGTAATTGAAATTTTGCACTTTTAGATTTGGATTTCAAAAGAAATAATTTTGTGTTATTATAATGATTGGGTATAGCGACTTGCTATGGGCTGGACGGTCCGGGAATCAAATCCCGTTGAGGGCGAGATTTTCCGCACCCGTGGGGCCTACCCAGCCTCCCGTACAACGGATACCAGGTCTTTCCCGGGGGTAAAGCGGCCAGGGCGTGGCGTTGACCACCCACCCACATCTAGCGCCGAAGTTAAAGAAAGAGTAGAGCTATACCTCTTCTCCCTCTCAGGGCCTTCGCGGCCTGTTCTAGGGTGCACTATATGATCTAGGGAGTACCTGAGTTAAAACCAACACTGTCAATTACGGCGAATGCTGGAATTAGGTGTCAAGGGCTGTTACCACAGTACGAATCCACATTGGTAGCTGTCGTGAAATTTGTCCTAGTCAGTTAAGACGCAAATGTGGCAGCGTTTACTTACATGAAATTTGTAGGGGAGTGACCATTAAACCCTTCCTTATGGCACAGTGTATGAACAAAATACATTGAAAATTGTCTATAACGGAACGGCAAGGAACCGAAGTTTTTCCGTTGCTGGAAGATTCCGTTTAATACAAGTACTTGAAATTTTTATCCCGAAACTAAAAATATTGTCCGGAAAAGACAGGGTTCCGTTAAGCAAAGGTTCCGCTTAATAGAGGTTTGACTAGATTACTTAAATTGATGCAGTTCTCCTTTTAACTGAAACCTCTGTCCATGGCCTATCAGTGCGCTGTGTTTAACTCATTACACTTACTAGCACGCAAAGTTTAAATTTTGTACTGAGGCTTTCGCCAATCTGGGATGTTAAGAGGCGTAGGTTGGTAGTTGGTTACGACGTTTGTACCTAACTATCAAGCTGCGGCGCGTAACCTCTCAGAGGAAAGAAGGCTTCAATTTACACGGCCGCGGAAGTCTGAGGTCTTGCAGATACGTGCAATAGCAATGAAAGCTCTCTCCCCCTCCCTTCCACTTTGCAGTTACAAACCGGATCGACAATGATTGTTCAGCAAATTATCGCAAAATGTTACCCGAAACCTGTTATTGTTACAATTACATCGATTCCGTCATGACGTCATGAACAACCAACTGACCAGCCTCACACCTTAACTCGTCCACAACCAATCGGAACTGGGGTATAGAAATGTGTCTGCTTATTCAGACTGTTGGGTTAATGCCCGGTGCATGGGTTAACGACAAACAATTGCGTTGTTTGCGAAGTGAAGTAAAGGATTATAAGTGGCAAAAAGAAGTGTCATTGACTCTAAATGGCACACACGTAAGCAGTGTCACAGTCCTTGCAGTATTTATGGTATCGCACTTTTTGTATTGTACCTTACGTTTGTGTTTGTTTTCAGACTTTTGCGGCCCACACATTCTGAGTTCCATACGTCTGGAGTAAATAATCAAGTCGTCTGTGAATGCGAGTGCGCGTGGTTTCTTCACGGACGTCTCCAAATCACACCGCACGAAGCGCCGCCTTTCCGCGGATTACATTTGTGGGTGTGATGAACGGAGTTAGTCGGTTGTACCCTGACTTCTAGTGATCCTACTTCATGACAGGGAATATCGGTGGCGGGGGGGGGGGGGGTTTTGGAGACAGCAGGGAAGATCAGCAAAAACGAAGTTAAAAAAAACAGCCTGTTTTATTGGAGTCGAGCAA
>Ga0123352_10004566_pt1 | contig 20415 bp, 18 predicted proteins | sample TergutLab28metaG_FD_89700 | JGI IMG/M metagenome (GOLD analysis project Ga0123352, IMG submission 89700) | Labiotermes labralis P1 segment gut microbial communities from Petit-Saut dam, French Guiana - Lab288 P1 | ecosystem: Host-associated > Arthropoda: Insects > Digestive system > Gut ...
GGAGAAATTTTAAATCCATTTTTAATCAGATAATGTGATTTTAATGGTTTTACAAGTATGTGCAATTAGTTGGTCTTAATAAATATTGTTCTCACATTGCACGGTAATAAAATGAAAGTAATTAATATAAATTTCCATAGAATGTGCCTTATGTAGAGATTCATATCTTTGCAGGAATTGACAGACTTCAAAGAAAAAGCCAACACTATCTTATTTAATTCTTCAAAAAATGAACTTTTTAAAATCAATGAAAATTACAAAACTCTGCATCGAAAATTGAAAGGAAGTTGGAAGATACTCACGTAAGTAGATGCAGTAGCCTTTTCGTATCCGCGTGCCCACATTCCTGCACCGGAATTTTGTTCGTGTTCCAATATGAAAGGATAGACAGTGTTTATGAATAGTCCTTAATGATGTTTCCAGATCACAGTTTACCATTCAGATTTGGGACTTCTGTTTGCAAAATATACAGGAAGGGGTGACAGCTGGTTGATTTGACAAATCCTGTTATGAAGTAATTCATTACTAGAGCTGGGGAAATTTTAGCCATTCGAGGGACATGAAATGGAATTGTGCTGAAGGTTTTAGTGAATGCACTTCATTGACAGATAGGTTTACCAGTGCTGGTTGTGTCAGTTGTGATGAGCAAGTAATGTGATTTGTGGTTCTCATGGCGGGGTTTTTAAGATTGCTGCCTTCCTGGGATGTGATGCCTTGTAATGTGGCAGATATGTATCGATGTTTCAGAGGAATCTTCAGCCTCCTTTATCAGAGTACCAGACTATGTGCATGACATCACATCCCAGAAGAAAATAATCTTGATATTACAGTATTGGTTGCTCATACCGCTTAGTAAGTAATACAGTGTCATTGTGGAAGATATGGGATGGAGGGGCAGATTTATGTATCAAAGTTGCCTCAGTCAATTATGAGAAGGCCACAAGAAAGTTAAATGCTCACTATGGCCTTTAAGCCTTGTCATTGGTATTCCTGTTTGTCTCGCTGTGGAGCTCAAGACAGTGTGTATCACATTATGCAACATGGCCTTATGACAGTCATATTGGTTACTAAGCCCTTTCATAATTCAGAAGGCTTGTGTGGTTATGATTACCTACTTGCAGTTAAAGATCAGCTTGTGAGATTTGAGGTTGTCACTGGGTAAATAGTTTGTGGCATTTTGGGTATCAGAGTGGCTTCATCTTCAGGTTCAGTCTAGGAATGCTTGACCCTTAAGATTATTTCATAATTGACTTTGTTACTTTGACCAGTTTTCTAGGTAACCCTCGTTTTCTTAACACCAGAAATGTATTGTCAAATTAATTCTCAAGAAAGTTAAGTGTCTGTGACAGGACAACAGGACTACACGTCTTTACTGAGTTGTATTCTGAGGTGCTTGTTTTATTTTGTATCCCCATACAGAGTGGTTCATGGTGAGGAGATATTCCCAGATACCTGTACATTTGAAAATGAGTTTGGTTTCCTCCTTTACTGTTTGGTTGATTGCTTGGTTATTCACGTATTTCCTGTGTTAGTGTGGGAAATACACAGCACCTGTCACCGATCTGCCAGTGTCAGGGCTGTGTCATCACTACAGTAGTTGATAGTCTATGTATCTCCTGCAAGAGAGTGTAATGTGTTTTTTTCATAAATCAAGTGCTAATTCTAACTTCTCAAATACACATGAATTTTATTCAGTCTTATGTCTATTGTCTAGTATTCTTGGCAGTTCACATTAAATGCAACCCAATACCAGGTGTTAAACTGTAGAGAAAGTTATGAAATAGAAGTGCAGTTTATATTATTTTTATTTTTGTTCTCCAAGGAACAATATCCCACTTGTAGAATGGTTATAGCTACTAGTTATCAATGAAGTAGTGTGTTCTTCACTGGGAGAACTAATAGTGACAGTGTCTGATTTGAACCATTTTATTTTCAGGAATAAAGATGAGATAAGTCATGAAGTACTTTCTGGCGTAAAGTTATTTGTTATTCCTGGACCTAGAGAAAAATTTACAGAAAATGAATTTAACTGTATGAAAGGGTACCTTGATTCTGGTGGAAGTATTTTGGTTCTGCTTGGAGAGGGGGGTGAGAAGAACTATCAGACAAATGTGAACTTTCTACTGGAAGAGTATGGCATTATGATCAATACTGGTAAATATGGACTTCTTATCTTTAGGCAAGGCATCCCTGTTATGTTGTAGTATACTAATAAATAAAACAATAATAAACAGACTCTGTTTACTATTGTTTTATTTATTGTTGGACTTTTAATTTAAATTGTTGCATTCTCTGACTGTGTATTTAGACATATTATGTTCAATAACTATCACAGCTCATATCAAGGTGTGTGTATCACTTGCTTGTAACATCTTTGCCCTTTGCCATGTTTTGGTCACAACTAAATATCTCTTGGGAGATTCTGCAAGCTTTGACATTTTTGCAGTAGTGTGGTTGAGAATTCCATTCTTTTTGAATGCAGTGCTGTGTCACTGGGTAATTGGATCCTTCATTGTTAAGGTTCAGTAGGTCCTAGAAGACTGCGTTCTTCTAGGACCTTGAGGCTAAGGCGCAGTGTTACTTTGTAATTCCCAGTGTTGCCTTGTCATATCCCAGAAGAATGAAATTCTCTTTTGGGAGATAGTTTAAATACATTGATAACAATATACTATGCTAAGTCACAAGATTTAATATTTATCAAGTCATTAAACTGTGGTAACTTGTACCAGTTACCATTTTTCAATATTTAGTAACCAGTATTTGCTTCTATTTCAAAACTAAAAATTTCAGTGTGTCTATTGGTTTATTATGGTACGTGTATATTTCCCAGCCTGTTTTTCCAAACTCAGTCACAAGTGATGTACAGAGTGCATTATAAGTACCAAAGTCTCATGAAGTCACTGTCAAAGAGCATGAAAAGTATTGGCAAACATTTGAATTCTCATAATTTTCGTAGCAACCCAGGCACTTATTTACAGCTCAAAAGTGTGAGTTCACCATTTTCAGCAATTAGTTTGTTAATGTCCCTTTATTCTAGTATGAACATTGATCCAGGGCATGAGACTATGATACTGCCACTTGTCAGTGTCATTCCTGTGCACTTTTTAAATGTCTGGCTATTGTACAAGTTACTTATGACCATGATGTTGGATAGCGGAGTCCCTGTTGTGACTATGATACAGGCTGGACAGTCTGTGGTTTGAATCTTGGCAGAGGAAGGGATTTTCCACTTCTCCAAATTGTCCGGACCAGCTCTAGGGTCCACCCAGCCTTCAGTGCAACAGGTACTGGGGTTCCTTCCCAGGCATAAAGCCGCTGCAGCGTTATGTTGACCACTCACCTCCATCTAGCTGGGAGGTTACGAATATGTGGAGCTGTACCCCTTCTCCCATTATATACCTTCATGGTATGGACAGGGATGACTTTACCTTTACCTTTATGATGCTGAATAGGTATACTGTATGTGAGCCTATGAAATAACAAGTATGTATGTATGTTTGTGTTTGTGTGCATATGTATTTGAATGAATTCCCACACAGTGGTTAGACACAACCATAAAATGTGGGATATATAATGAAGATGTGGTATGTGCTCGCTGATGGTCATTTAATATGATATGGACTTCTGACTTCACTTACTCATCATTTTTTTAAGCAGTGCAGCTCCTCCATCGTTTTCAGTAGGTCCTGATTTCTGTTGGCTTAAGTATCAGGACAGCATGTTAACTTTGCAGGTCTGTGTCAGTCTGTCCTAACAGTATTTAGGCTAATAATCTGGCTGTTTTCAATGTCTGAGAATTTGATAAAATAGGCTGTAGGGTTTGTAATGAAACACAGCTTATGTGACTGACACAGGGCCACCAAAAGTGGTTTTCAGAAACCACAAGGGTGTTATTATCAGAAATATACAAACAATAATGTCAAAAGACAGCAGGGATATTGACTCAACATTAAGAAAACACTGGCAAAAGAAATGTAGCCTAGTCACTAGACAAACTGAGCTATTCCATTTCTCCACCCTTGATTGTGCAAACTTTAAGTACATGTACTAAAGTTTTACTGCATTGTTTTATTGTCCTGTGGCCCAAGGTGCAGAAAGAAAATTATTAAATAATGTTGCTTTTCTTCTGTGATATTAACACCTAATGTGGAGTTTCCGGTACATTAACAATAGAAGGATGCAAAGATGTTTGTATTAGCTTCATTTGCCTGTCTGCCCAAATGTAACAACTTAAGAACTGTTGAGCGAATTTTCTTAAAATTTTATTTTGGGGATTTTATCTGAAATCTGTGAAAGACTTCAAGAATATCCCCTACCTTGAAGTGTACTGTCCTCTGTAGTGTGACACCATGCCATCTGGTGCATATATACTTACATCTCAGAGGAGCCCACTGCCTCCATCTTCAGGGTAAAAGAAAGCTCTGGTCTCTGCACTTCAGTAAGAAGGATAAGAAGCAAATTATTTTGGCTTCCTTCATTTGAAAGGTTGAGAATCAACAGATATTTTTTAGAATGGCATCCTCATAGATGAATTGAGACTGCTGTGACCTATGATGACTTGAAGACAGAGGCAGCAGGGTCCTTTGAATTTTCAGTAAGTTTTTACAAAACTACATGACATTACATCCCAGAAGACAGGCTGATCATAGTTACTGGCATGGGAATCTCAAACCTTACATTTCGTAAACTGTTCAGTATGTATATGAAACATTCTTTGAAAGTGTTCCATATTGATTTCATTAATTTCTTAGAAGATTTGAATTTAGTTTCCACAGTCATGCCTATATTTCTGGTTAGTATGTGAAGCATAAATGAGACTAAATGCTGGTATATATGATGCTTTTGTACCTGTATGGTCTTAATACATGGTTATCATTACAAGGTTGTGTCTCACTTTAGATGTTACACATTTCTCACCAGATTGTGTGGTACGAACTCATTACTACAAATATTTTCATCCCAAAGAGTGTCTGGTCGCCAATGGAATCCTGAACAGAGCAATTGCACTGGCAGCTGAAAAATATTCTACAAGTGACCAGTATGATCACAATAACAGCCAGTGAGTTCACTAACTTTTATTGAAAGTTTGCTGCTGACAGAAGACACAGCTGTGTCAGTTTGTGTGCTCAGCACTTGCACATAAAACACTACAGGGAATAATCCCACCAGATTTACAGATGTGAAATTTGAGGTTTCTGTAGTGGCTGAGGGAACAAATTTCACACCCACACCTAAAACAACAGGCAAAACTCTGGTTCTGTATATTTTCATTTTTGTATTTTTGGATAGCAAGTGGGAAGACAAAAAATGGCAGAATGAATGGTAGCAGGCATTAGCTGATTATAATCTGCTCTTTATTTCCTTAAGCATGCAGCTTTGATCTCTTAGCAGCATTCCCAGATATCTGTGTAAGTTGAAATAGCTGCCGTCTACCTATTCTTTACCAGTCTTTATGTTTTGGGGTCCATGGTTCACTAAATAGAGTAATAAAAACAGACCAAAAATAGCAAATCGGCATCAAATTGTACCTTCTATACACATGTGAATATACCCCTTTGTTACATCAACATTGTAATTAAAATGTTTATGCATGGAAAACTGTACTTTGTTAGGTAAGTAGGATTTAAAATACAAATGCTAGTTAGTTATTTATTACTGCAGTTGCCATTAATAAAAGAACAAAAACAGAGTGAGAACCAGGACCTTCCACAACATGCCATACACTTTCATCTGAGATTCACCTGAGTGCTGTTACTATGTATGGAACTACCTGAAAAACAAGCATGATACCATGGCCACCATTTTGTAACTTCAAGTTACAAGGGCACACAAAAACAGTTCAGTCAAGCCAGCATTGTAAGACAGATTTACAGGGTAATTCAAGGTGAAAGTAACATTTTTTCATGTTTGTAATGAAGTACCCAGTAAGCTTACAGTGTTGTGATATGTAACGTTTCATAAGAGAAACCCCTAATGTTGGCTTGTAATTAACCAGTGTTGCACATATTAGGTCATTCTGTGTATAGCATGTAACAGTGAGTTATAGGTGGGGGGTCCAAACAGGTTTATAGTTTTGACACCCGGATGTTGAGGAGATTGTTTGGCCCTAAGAAGAAGGATGTAATAAGAAGGTGCAGAAATTCAGGGAAGATGTTACAGGTGGATCATACAGGAGACATGAGAAATGCTTGCAAAATCATGTTCGATAAGTCTAAAGGGATGATATTTGCATAGGTACACATTGTATCTTAAATAGTGCCTAAAGAAGTTGGCAAGGACAAGGAACAGACTGATCTGTTTGTGAATTTGGTCTTATAAAGATGGTAATGGACTTGAAGATGGAGGTACAGCAGTAATCATGAAGGTGTTGATACTACCAAATTTAAGGTGATGTTAATTTGAAATTTGATTTCTAACTTTTTTTTATTGGCAGTTGAAAATAAGAATTGCACTTTCGTTGCCTAACGAATATACAGATTACTGTAAGCAGCTATTTTTATGTCTCTATCTTTAGTCTCTTGCTAAGAATGTACATATGTTTTCAGAGCCCTCAGATTTGTGTATCCGTACGGAGCTACGTTGAACGTCGCTCGACCTGCTGTGGCACTGTTGTCAACAGGCAGTGTGGCATTTCCACTGAATCGCCCAGTCTGTGCTCTTTACACCCACATAAAAGCCTCTGGCTCTCCTGGTGGTAAATTGGCAGTACTGGGTTCAGCTCATATATTTGCCGACAAGTACCTTGACAGAGAGGACAATGACACAGTGAGGGATGTGTTGTTGAGACTCTTGACATCATCTGATATCAAACTTAACCAAATAGATGCAGATGATCCTGAGGTAAAATGAAATGCTTGAGGTAGAGTCATATACATTACTGCATGGAACAGAGCTAGTCAAGAAAACCCCTGCATTGTATAAAATTCAAAAAGGTTTGTTACCATGTTCACATGAGCCTCCCACCAGTCCCTTTCCTGATCCACAAGAATCCAGTTGGTACCCTCCGATCCTCCCATCCTGTCTCTCAAAGATCCAGCTTCATATTATCCTCACATCTATGCCCAGGTCTCTTCCCTTCATTTTCTCTTCCAAAGCCCTGTATGTTTTTCTCTTCTCCCTCTTACAAATTCTGGTGCTCTTTTGTATGCAATTTTCTCCATCCTTCCACTACTTCCTCCCTGTTGGTCCGAAATATCTTCCTCAGCACCATATTTTCAAACACCCTCATCCTCTGTTCTTCCCTTAATGTGGAGACCAAGTTTAATACCCATATAAAACAAGAGGAAAAATTGTAGTAATAAACAATCATATGCAGCTATATCATATGGTGTCTGTTTTGTGTGACTTCTTGCAAGTATTTCCTTCAGTTAGTGACAGGTGCTGATGTGAGTAACTAAGTTGCCAGGTACTACATATGTAACCTGAACGGTGATTGGCATCATCACAACAGCCTGCCATAAAACACCACAGGACACTGTCCTGAGGCCAGTTCATTTCTTGACCACATATTTTTTATAGGATCAACTTTAATAATATCCCTTCAGTTCTAATAAATTTGAAATGTGTTTCTTGTTTCTGTCTTTTCCCATGTTCCACATTTTCCATCCTTTCATAATGTTGTGAAATAAGAAGTACTTGCTTTGTCTCAGATCTCCGATTATATCATGGTACCTGATACAGCCAGACTGGCAGAAAGGCCAAGGGTGTGTCTTCAGGAGTCGTCTGATGAGATACCCACAGATTACACAAAGCTGTTCAACCAGCGATTGTTCTCTATCAACACAGGATGTGTTCCAGCTGCTATCCAAGCATATGAGGACCTAAATGTGAAGCATGAGCCCTTACGTCTCATCACCCCACAGTTTGAGACACCCTTACCATCTCTGCAAGCAGCGGTAATTTGTACTGCAACACCATTTTTTTTGTGTGTGAATAAGGTTGTTTTTGTTTTATTGATGTAAATAGTATGACACATTACTGCGCTTGACTTGGAAATTAGAAGTGCTCATATACTTTGTCTTTTCCAAAATAGTCTCTAACATCATCTACCAGACTACAAAAAGCACTTTGGGTCACATAGGCAAAATATGAACAGAAAAGAAGAAAAAAAAAAATGCTATAATCTTCTTCTGGAAATATTCTTTGTTGTGAACGTTTAAGCCATTGTGACAGTCAATATTATATAATGATTATTCTGTTTGTATAAGAAAAATATCAAACAGTCTCCAGTATCAGTCATTTTATATGTGTGATTATTTAAACACCATTTCCATTTTGAAAAAGGGGCAGAAATTTCAAGAAATTAACTGTATGTGTGTGGAGTGAAAACCCTCAGTGTAAACAGTGAATGGTTGATACTTCCAGAATATCGAACATGTACAAAAATATATTCAGGTCACTACAATGTTTGATGACCCACTCCTCTTCACAACCTCCATTTTTTAGGGAAGTGCATGTATAGAACATGCTTTTAAGATGTCTTGTGTGTATTGTTGTTAGTTGTCTTATGTGTATTTGTTGTACTGTGTGTGTATTGCTGTTTTTACTGTAGAAGCCCAACTGCTGGCTAGAAGTCAGTATTCAGAAGGTCCTGCGACCGGCCATCTCGACACAGGTTTTTCTTGGTTTCCCTGTGCCTAAAAGCAATAGCTGGGATGGTTCCCGAGATTCCAAGTTGCCACTACATGCTTCTCATGTAGCCATCCCAACTTAAATTTATTAGTTATCAATTTCATATTTTGTATACATGTAAAATAACCACTGCTACCAGGTGACAACCCAATTGCAGCTAATTATTATTATTATTATTATTATTATTATTATTGTTAACTTTATACACAATTATAAGATGACCCCATAGTTTTTATGATGAATTAAGAAAACAAATTCTTGTTTTATACTGAGGGATGTGTGATATTGTTCTGTGTATTGTAATATCCTTGCAGGTATTTCCACCTTCTTTTCGTGAGTTGCCTCCACCCAGTCTGGAACTGTTTGACTTGGATGAAGCCTTCAGCTCAGAGAGATCTCGCCTAGCACAGTTAGCAAACAAGTGCCTTAGTGGTGGAGAAACTGGCAATGATGCAGCAGATTTGGAGTACTTTATACGAGAATGTGGACGTGTACTGGGTGTCGGTGGTGAAAATCCTGTAACAGGATTAGAATTAGATGCTAGACAAATATTATACAGCGTTAGCTTACATTTGGCCGAATTCAAGAAGGCTGGTCAGCTTGGAGAGTGATTGGCATTACAGTATTTAGTGTCCAAATATTGATGCACCTTAGTACACTCTGCCACAGTCAAACAGTGAATAATGTATAAGGGTACACAATTCTGATGTCAACGTGCACATGCATTAAATAAACTAAAAAGAATGTAAATAAATAAAAAATTTAAAAAACAAATGTGTTCTTTATTATTTGCAGTCACTCATTAGTCTTCATATTCCTGTATTTTAAATTCAGTTACTCTAAGCTTCTCATTTAAGGTTTCTTTGAGGTGTCGTGTATTTTAACAATAAATATAGAAAATTTGACACTGAAATTATGCATGTGAATTTAATTAAATTGAATGTTAAATGAGAGGCAACCTTAAATTGAAGGATATTCCAAGATGTTCTGCAGCGTATGGTTGACTGTGTTTGTAAATATATGTTGTTCAGCGGTTGCTCTCTGTGTCTTATGTCTCAGGGAATTTATTTGCCCGGTGAGCCATTTTTCATGATTTTTTTATCTTATTGTAATTATAATGTGTGTACTTCTATAGATCCACGTACCTAAAAGTTTCTAATTGATTGTTCACCTATTAGTAATGCATATCAAAATACTTTATCTTATAAGGACCAAAATACAATGTATAGCGTCATATTAGCCTTTAGGAGATGGCTTTAAATTTCAACTGTATCTCTTCGACTGAGTTTTTCTGGCTTAATGTGGACATTAGATTACTGCCATGTGAACACACATGTTTGACCATTTGCCATTACATTCTACAAATCAGCATATGGTCTTGTAGGATGATAGATTTTAACGTGATTTTGAAAAATTTGATGCCACTTTTCTTTTTACCAACCAGAACTTTTTAAGGTATATTGGAAAAAAAAACATGAGAATAATTTCCCATTGCAGTCTTTATAATAATCAGCTGAGATTGGTGAGGGCTGTACTTATGTTGAAATGAAGGACAGAGCATTCAGTGGCTTTGTGTCGCGAATCAGCTAACAACATGCGCCACGTAACATCATATTGTAATGCAGGGACATATTCCATTGCCATTTTTATCATAACCATGAGCCTGGTTGCCTTCAAGGGAAGGGAACCACTATAATGTGTGACTGCAGGCTTCTGCTGCATTGTAAATGAGATCTGGGTTTTCTTCTTCTTCTTCTCAGAATAGAATGATAGTACCTTACTGACATTTCGGAGAATCCTATCGGTCCCATCATCATCATTCCTTGGTTGAGATAAAGGCCTGATCATGGCTTTGGCAGTCAAAATATTTTGCCTCTTTAATCTTGCCATATATATTGTGAATGACTGATTGGATAATATATATCTAAATTATTCTCGTCGTTATTGTCCCTTAACCCTTTAGTTACGACGGACCTTACAATGGACTTCAAAAACCTTACTGCCCCATTAGTTTTCACACAAAAAATATTAAGCGAGATTTTGGGCCTAGACAGGCGGTAAGGCGCGAGAGGTTTCAGTGTACTGCAACAGATGTCGCTATGTGCTATGAATATCGTGCTACACTCTACAGAGTATTATTTAAATTATGACTTGACATATGGAGTTTGTAGCACGTTTGTGAGGTAAGGTTATTTGTTATATTTTAACGGATTGTTTCCAGGGCGTCTCATACCGAAATAATATACAGATGTGTGCGTGACTGTGAATGAGAGTAGAGTGACACTTATCAGAGTAACTCGAATGAAATTTATGAAACTGAATCAACAAGTTCAATGTAACCTAACCTTACAATCGTTCACATGTCTGGCCTTTTGTGAGTATAAATCTCAGGTAAAAATGTCAGAAACGCACAGGGACATTACAGGAAATGTGAAGATTTGTTTATGTTCAGTGTCATTTGAAAATTAATTTTATTGGCGTATTTAATTAATATGTGTATAATCAGAGTGACTTGTGGGCGGTAATGACAAGGGATAACATGGCACCACGTTGTGACAGTTCACCATTTCCTTCCTCTAAATGCCACAAGAGGAAGCGTCGGTGGGATGTGACACCAGAAGATTTAAAGAAGGAGAAAGAAGAATTGTTGAGCAAACAGAAATGGAGAGAGGACACAGCAGCAGAAACGGTAAGACAACATGCAACTTGAGTTACAGGTTGTAAGAGTTACATCTTTGTGGCTAACCTAATCACTTACAGAATTATACGTTGTTTCATACCCCTTGCTTCTCTTTCTGCGTTAACTGTTGCAGTGACTGAAGTATTTATTTGTTTTCATTGCATCCTGTATTATCTTACAAGTTTCTATGATTTTGTGGTATAAACAGTAGGTTCCATTCTTGTTTTGGATCACTTTGCCCCCATACAGTTGAGTTTATGTGCCGAAATGCCATTGTTTGTTTGGACATTGTCACACATTGTCAAACTAGATTGAACATGCTACAAGTGTGAGAGTTTGTATTTTATGTAAATAGTATATAAATATATATTTACATGCATACAGAAAACTTACTGCTTCCTAGACATCTTAGTTTCATGCTGTTGACAGAAATAATTGCAGCTTATTCTGAGAATTATATGAAACACTGAAATATACTGTGAGTGCAAAATGCAGAATTGTTGACTGTTAAAGCAGGAGTAGCATCTAGTAACCACCATGTTTTGAATGGGTCGAGCACTATTTTCAACACATTTGTCTCCTATCTGTTACATATCCCAAAGTGGTAATACCACAAGCATGATCTCAATTATAAGACTACTGTACAGTATAATGAAGTAAGAATAAAAGTTACATATGTCACATAATCTCACTAACTGATCCATGTAACAGAACCTTCCTAGGAAAAGTGCTTCATTTGGTCAAAGAGTCCATGCTGTCATAATGCGTGAATGTTCATCTTCGTGTTCACAAAACCCTGCTATATACACTTGAACTACTTTCATCCAGACTGTGTTCCCCCAAGGTTATATTTTTAAATTATCCTGCCATCTGTTAGTAGCAGTGGTGAGTGCTTCCATCTGGCTAGTGATACATCAGAACTTTGAGACAGGTGCAATTACTTACATACTTACTTACTTACTTACTCACTCACTCACTCACTCACTCACTCACTGCATGCAGCAGACTCCTTCTTGAGAAGCTAACCAGTTGTCAGCTAGTCAAGAAATTCCCCGCATTTTATGGAACCCGAAGGTTCATTACCGCATTCACAAGTGCCCGCTACTTCCTGAAAATCCATGTTAATATTATCCTCCCATCTTTGCCTGGGTCTTCCAAATGGTCTTCCCTCAGGTTTTCCTGCCAAAACCCATTATGCATTTCTCCTCTCCCCCATACATGCTACTTTGCCCACCCATCTCATTCTTCTCAATTTTATCACCTGAATAGTAATTGGTGAGCAGTACAGATCATTAAGTTCCTCATTATTTAGTTTTCTCCACTCCCCTTTCACCTCATCCCTCCTAGGCCAAAATATTCTACTGAGCACCCTGTTCTCAAATACCCTCAGCCTATGTTCCTCCCTTAGTGTCAGCAGCCATGCTGCACACCAATACAAAATTATAGTTCTTTGTGTCTTATTTTTGGATAGCAAACTGGAAGACAAAAGATTTTGCACCAAACAATAACAAGCATTCCCTGACTTCAATCTGCTCTTAATTTCTTCCTGAATAGAATTTTTATTCCTTGATGTTGTTCCCCAATATTTGAACTCTTCCACCATTTCAAAGGAACTGTAATCAATCTTTATATAGTGACCTCGTCCTGCATTCTGATCTCAAGACATGACCATGCACTTAGATTTATCAACATTTACTTCTAGTCCAATCTCCTGACTAGCAACTAATAAAGCTTCCATGTTCTTTTTTCTCTATATTATGTCTGCTTCCACCTAACATATTAACATCCTCAGCATAAACCAGAAGCTGATGTGTACCATTTAATTGCAAGCCATCCTGGTTTACCTCAACCCTCCTAATGTCGTACACTAAAATAAAGTGAAAAAGCAATGGAAATAAAGCATCTCCTTTCTCAAACCATTCCTAATAGGAAAATTGTCAGATTAATATTTGCCTACCTGGACTGTGCTACACGTTTCAGTCAGACACATTTTTATTAGCTGTACAGTTTGATGGGGATACCAAACTGAATGAGAATATTATACAAGATGTCACTCCTGACTGAATCATAAGCTTTCTTGAAGTATAAAGATAGCTGATGCACTGCTTCATTGTATTCCCATTTTTTTCCTCAAGTATTTGACAAATGCAGAATATATGATAAAAAGTTGACCTGTAGTGTCGAAATCCACACTGATGATCCCCAGTAATTTCCTCAGCGTATGGAGCCATCCTTGACAGCAACATGTTGGATAAAATTTTGTACGTAGTTGACAAAATTGATAATCCTCTATAATTTCTAAAATCTGTTTTATCGCCCTTCTTATAAATAGGTACAGTGACCGACTCCTTCCACTCCTGAGGCAATTCCTCCCTATTCCAAACAGAATTAATAAATTTATGGATCTCAGAGCAAAATGTTCTACTCCCTGCTTTAAGCAATTCTGCTAGGATTTGATCAATACCTGGTGATTTGTGTCTTGTTAGCTTTTCAATAGCCATCTTGACCTCAAAAGCACTCATCTCAGGCACTGGTGACTGCTGTTATGTATTTCTGTTTGCCTAACATCATTAGCTCCATGTACATTCCGTAGCTGAGAGAAATGGTTCCTCCTCCTAGCCAAAATACTGTGGGAATATGTAACCAAGTCACCCATCTCAACCTTTATTATATTAGTTCTGGGCTGGTAACCTATCATACTGTTGATCTCATTGTTGGTTTCAAGTTCATCAACTTTAGCTTTCAGGTATTTCTTCTTTTTGTTCCTAAAATGTCTACTAGCTTCACGTCTTACATTGTTTAGAATATCTACACTTCTTTGGTTCGGATCCTGTAGGAATTGCACTTTAGTCTGCTTTGAGACAGGTGGACTGTTCGCTAGAAGTGCGGATGTTTTACCAGCAACTACTGTATGCATTATGCAGCTTATACATGTAGTTGGGCTTTCATGTGCCAGGCCAGGTAAGCACATTTATTCATTGCTGAACTAGAGAGTCGAAAGCTGTGCCTTTGCGTATGTGTGCGATGTCATAGCACAGATACATAGCAAAATTGTTAGCACTGCCACACGTGTCTGTACAATCAAGATTTGCAACTGTTTCTTGGTACTGACACATAGTCGCTGCCAGTGGAGCTACCATTTTGTGTTATTGTGTACACCTCTCATATCCTGCATTTCGTGCCCTTCGTATTCTTCTTGACTTTATCAGACTAACCATATCAGGTGAAGTCGTAAGTGGTCGTGCATTTAACTGTACACACACTGTCATTTACATTAGTATATTTGAACAAACTCAGGACATACAAAGTTGCAGTGACAACTGAAATGTTTTAAGCTCATGGTTCCGTGCATCGTAATTCAATGTTAATAAAAATCCAACCAGATGCAACAGTATGCAGATATTTATTTACTGCAAAGTCACTCCACATGTTTCGGGCCACGTTGGAGGGAAGTAGCTGTACCAGTATTATGACCTGTACCAGAGGCTGTGGTTACAGTTTTTAATACTCCTGATGATGGGTCCTGTGACACCCGAAACATGTGGAGTGACTTTGCAGTAAATAAATATCTGCATACTGTTGCATCTGGTTGGATTTTTATTAACCTGAAATGTGTTTCTGCGCCCCAGACATGCATTGGCTTTTATGCCGTTATCAAGGTAAAAGGTATAGGTAAATCAGTCCCATTACAGGCCTGGACAGGCCCAGAGGGTTCGAGGAAGTTTAGGCTCCCAGATTTCGTGACAACGGCACGGGATGGTGGTAGGTTGTTAGCCTTACGCAACGGCCGCCTTTACCCCCAGGAAATCTGCCTGGTACTCATTTATGTTAGAGGCTGAGTCGACCCCAGGGCCATAGTGCGATCGGAAGGATTTTACGTCAATGAAAATTCCACTGACACCAGCTGGGATCGAACCAGCAACCTTCCGATTTGGAGCACAGCACCTTAACCCCTGTAATACCGCGTTCCTCCGTTATCAAGGTCTTATGAAAAATCTGCAGGTGGCAGTTAATGCTTACAACATTTACAAATATATACACACTTTTTAAATTGCACTGTGAATATGTACATGACGATAAAATGTGTAACCGAAAGTCAGTTTTCACCCAACAATACAGCGTTGTTCTTGCGGTGTGAAGTTGCTGCTACATGTGGGGGTAACAGTCAGGTTTGGTGTACATGATCACGGGCTGGTGAGTCTGCAGATGTTTTGTGTCTGCTCTCTTGTTGGAGTGTTAAATCCAGTAACATGAGGTAAAGGGGCTTAAGAAATAAACTGTTAGCTTCGTATCTGACCATCTTCCTTCAGGTAGTTTTGAACTGTAGTCCTTCTATAGGGTGCTGGCAATATACATACACTAAGAATTTGTTATGCGACAGTGAGGCTTGCTGCCGCTGTTAATCTGTTTATTTTTCTCAGACGAAAATGTAATATGTGGAGACATCAGTGCAGTATTCGTGGTGACGTTAACAGACGCCACTCCGCAAAATATAATTATTTATGTTCTTGTCCTCTCACGGTTTCAAACTATATTGCCTATAATAAGACTGCAGTCTTCTGGGATGTGACACCGTGAAGCCTGGTAGATAAGTATCAACGTTTTTTAATAACCCGTTGTTTCCATCAGTAGGGCAGGCAGAAGGAATTCTGTCCTGGAGAAGGCAGCATCAGTTTAGTGTCCGTCCAACAGGCTACACGGCGTTGCGTCCCCGAGGACTGCAGTCGCTGCCCTGGGAACCTCAGATATGCTACTGTATGCCATTAGGTGACACCAGAACATGTTCTGCGTTGATGTCATGTGCCTGCTGTGTAGCATGGAACTGTTTGTTGCTTTTTTTATTTTTGAGGATTTTTTTATGAATCCGATGAAGTAAAGCAGTAAAACTGTCCCTGTGCACACCACGAAAGCGTGCGGAGAAAGTACCGGCTCCACTCATTTTTCCGACGCTTCCCCTTTTTTTGGTACTTGTATGCCTGTCCGTGGTGGGGACACGACCACAATGACAGGCAAATATTTGGCACTTGGACCAAAGTACTAATGTTTTCCAAATGAACCAGTCATAGAAACAGTATGACAATTTTTGTCTGCCTGCTTGTAGAACGCACAGGTTGCGATAACGCTCCTAACGACAAGGGTTTTGGGTTCGATGACATAGGCTAGACGTCTGATGAGGAATACGTCAGACGACAGAGTACGTCGTCATCGCTAGCATCCGTGGGATTGCTTTCCTTTGCCTCGTGTAACGTCAGCTGCAGCTTCGTGGGCATCCTGTAGACTGCAGAGGGCCATGTCAAGTTGCATTTCCTTGCTCTGTGGAGCGGACCGTCAAAAGGGATTATTGCACGGAATTTAATTAGAATGAAGAATTATAAATCTTGGGTATTAAAGGTTACGATTAAAAAGAAGAAGAGTAGGAAGAAGAAGAAGAAGCAGGAGGAGGAGGCAGTACCTACCGGTTGTCAGCATGTTCGTAATCCTGCACACATGTACTGACACTGCAACATTTTGCTGCTGCCTGGCGCAGTACAGCTGTTGGTAGTATGGGGGTCTGTAAACTAGTTCCTTCCTCGTTCGGTAAGGTGGCTAGTTGCAAGGAAGGCAGAGATCCAAATTTTGGAAATGTTGGCTTTACCCCTCTAAAGCCCAGCGGTTACTTTACGTACCGCCAGTTTAACATTCAACAAATTGTACGGTCTGCCCACACCGTGTGTTTGTGTGATTTGTGTGGATCTGAGAACAAACAGCATATGAAAAGAGCAGACTTGTCTGTTAATATTAACTCCAAGAGAAAAGCCGGTTAGAAATTGATATACAAACACAAAAAACAACAACAACAACAACAACAATAATAATAATAATAATAATAATAAAACTGAGGCACGTAGTTCACTTACCGATTTTTCTTCGCATGTCCGTCTCCTGCCAGACTCAGTCCACACTCTGTAATCACTAATCCACACATCTTCCTCGTGATGGCTGTCCGACTCCTTCAGATGCTTCGTCCCACCGGTGGAAAGCTAAAATTTTCGTGCGCATTGTCAGAAATGCCAAATTTCTATTGCCTTGGGAAAACCCAGGACGTTTGGCGTCCCGAACCAAATTTTGCGGGACGCCGGCACTCTCCCGGCAAAAAAGGGAGGAATGGGGTCCCGTACATTAGGGTCTGCTGTCCTCTGGGAAGAGACGCCGTGCAGTTTGGTAGATGTGTACCAACGTTTCGGACGAACCGTTAATATGGAGAGCTCGTTGCTCCAGTCTGCAGAGCTAAACGGCACAGCATGTCAGCAGACAGTAATTTTCACACATACAAAGTTCAAAGCATCTAAATTCCTGCGTCTTTTGCCCTGTGTTTTCTTGGGCTAACGGCGGAGTTTCGATCTGGGGGGGAGAAAAAAAATTGTCGATGTATCCATGACAACGGAAGTCTTGGGCGGGGTTTGCTGCATCTGGTCCAATCGTGCAGTCATACAAAGGGTGTCAGTCGCAAAACATGGCTGTTGTCAGCCCTGAGGGCTATGGACTGCTTCAACAGAAGTCTCGCAAATCTTGCTTTCAGTCACAAACAGTTGATACGACGAAGAATCTTGTCTCATTTAAAAGGGCTGTGCCCTCCTTTGGGTGGTTCAGTCCCTCATAGTAAAGGTACATAAAGTTCCCAAAAATCTAGGAGCCATCTCAAAATTCTAGCCAGAAGGCTGACATGCAGCCAGTTACACACCCACAAATATTACTCTGCACGGTGTACCCGCCCGTTATTTGTGTACCCTTACATGTAGCACACTGGTGTCTATATGTACCGCCTGCTGAACATCCAATTCACACTATACGGAAAGCTACGTATCGGTCAGATAATCTTCACCTTGTTCCAGGAGCAGTGTGCACAGTAGCGATCACAGTCAAGGCACGGTGCGGTCACGAACATATGCATGTAAATGCAGAACTAACTAACTAACTAATTCCATGGAGCAGAGTCCTTCGTGAGAAGCTAACAGGTTCTCAGCTAGTCAAGAAATTCCTCACATTTTATGGAACCCGAAGGTTCATTACTGCATTCACAAGTGCCCGTCACTCCTCCCTATTCTGAGCCAGATCAATCCAGTCCATTCCCCCATCCCACTTACTGAAGATCCATTTTAATATTATCCCCCTATGTACACCTGGGTCTTCCAAGTGGTCGCATTCACGTACAGGCACAGAATAGCTTCCCTGACCGTGAGCGAAGCTGTAGTGTGAGCAGGACCTAAACATTTAAAGTGTATGTTTGTTGCCCACTCATTGTGCTGATCATTTTTGTATGATTCTCGCAAATAAGCGGCGTTCTTTCCCTATGTGGAATCGACGGATTGGTGTTTCTAAAGGAGATGCATCGCGTTTTCTGTGTGGTAGGAAATGCATTTCTTATTATTTGGAGAACCCTATGATGCAAAGGTTAATGAGAATGTGTGTTCGATCAGCTTTTGATATAACCAATCAAGATTTGTTTGTTCGTTTGTTTGTTGTATTACTGGATACTATTTACAGTACACGGTAAGCCCAGTGGAGTATAGGAATTGCAGTGTAAAATGTGTGTAAGATGTTATGGTTATTAACTGCCTCCCCTAACTAAAGATATTAGGGTAAGGCCCCATAAGACGGAGGGGTTTCGTTCCTCAAATTCGCGACGTGTAACTGAGCATTGCTTCCCATAACTAAGTTAGATTTCTACCAGTTTGGCCGATGCAGATTTCGCCAGCTGCCAGCGGGAATAACATTGATCCGAGTGCTAGCAACGTTAATCGAAATTCCGGCACGGAAATCTGTGAACATGAAAGAGAAGAAACTTTCGATGGCAAAGTTCAATGGGGACTTCGTGCACGTAGGTTAATTGTTTGAGAAGTTGGAAGCGCAGCGAAATTGATAGAATTGGGGGGTGGGGGTTTGGATATCCAAAGGTATCTGTTTCTGGGCGGGTAAAGGATCTTAGGATCGGCGAATGTCGGGTCTGCAGTCAGACTTGATGCAGCCCATGTCCAAGTGAAATGCTTCGGCACTTGAACGCATCTAAACCTTGTGATGGTGGTCCTTACCGTTGTGACCTTTTGTTAGGAAACTGCTGGGTAGGCTTTTTGTTTGGCTTGTGTGATCCTTCCGTCCGTCAGTTGGCGCTGGTGTGCTACGACTGAATTGATGATGAGACATCGAAACACGGTGTGGACGGAAGAAACAGCAGTTATTTTAATGAATGAGGCAGTAAATAGAGCAGCAAATGCCTGCGTGTGTGTTTGCACCTGCGGTGATAGGACTGGGACGGCCGGAAACGGCGGACCGCGTAATGTAAACCAAGGTTGGAGTGGCGCTCTCTTCGGTTTGTCATTATTGTTTCTGTTGTTGGCTGAGATATCGTCGTCGGTGTAGTGACTGGACTATGGGCTGGACGATCTGAGGAGTTCGATTCCTGGCAGGGGTAAAAAATTATCTTTCATACAAAACGGCCACACCGGCTCTGAAGCCTACCCAGTCGCCCTATTCTGAGGGTACCAGGGCTCTTTCCCGAAGTTAAAATAACCGAGGCGTGCAGATGACGACTAAACCCTATCTACCAGAAAGGTGACGAATGAGTGGAGCTATCCCTCGTTTCCTCCCACGTGCTTTCATGTCGTGGGCAGGGACAACTCCGCGTTTTTATCATTTAATTAGGAGATCCGTGTATTACCTTGATCCGGTCAGCGGTGTTTTTTAAAATCTTGTTGGCACACAGTTTTATTGTGAACCGTTATATATGGCAGCGAGTGCACCGTCGATAGTAAATAGATAGAACAGGAAGCAGATGATATGACTGTTTGTGAGACACCCAGGGATGTCCTGTAAGTCTGAAACGTGTGTCTGTGTCATGAAAGTTCACACGTACTAAAGCTGAAGGATGAAAGGTATTCACTGTTTACACTCAACCTGTATTATATTTAAAGACCCGGTCCGTACCGCGCAGTAAACACACTTCATCTCGGTTATACAAACCAGTCAGTTAATGCTGTATAGGGAAATAATCGCTGTTTGTTCTCAGATCCACACAAAACACATAAATACACTGTGTGGGCAGAACGTAGAATTGCTGAATGTTAAAC
>Ga0123352_10004567_pt1 | contig 20415 bp, 18 predicted proteins | sample TergutLab28metaG_FD_89700 | JGI IMG/M metagenome (GOLD analysis project Ga0123352, IMG submission 89700) | Labiotermes labralis P1 segment gut microbial communities from Petit-Saut dam, French Guiana - Lab288 P1 | ecosystem: Host-associated > Arthropoda: Insects > Digestive system > Gut ...
CTTGTTTTTCTCCTCTCTTTTTTTTTTCTTACCCCCCCCCCCCCCAAACAAAATTCCTGGGTACACCACTGCTAAGAGTAATATTGTATACCTAAATCCTGGCATCCTCATTACAAATACTCTCAGTTGTACACTTGCCTCATTCCTCTTAGAGCCAAATATTTGTTTCAAAACAACTTTAACTCTTGTACATCCTCTAAGTGCAACAACAAATTTCACATCCATACAAAGCACATCAGTATATTATTGTTTCACATAACATTACCTTCGGCAACATGTGAATTAGATGCAAAAGTAGCAGAATTCACAAAAACAAAAACAACAACAATAACAACAACTTGATGGTATTATTCCCTTATTTTGATCATATACCTCCTTTATGTTTATTAGTATTGCTTACAATTAATTAAATTTTGGACAGTTCTCAAAACAATTTATTTCATCATGGGCACACCAGCACTAGGACCCACACTACTGATTCTACAGGAACTGGGGACTCTACCTGGGGATGAAGTGGATGGAATGTGAAGGTGACCGCTAATTCCCCATGCTGTTTTAAGATATGTGGAGATCTATCTCTTTTTACCCCATATATCTTAATGATATAGTGCTTCATCACAAGGCAAATTTTTTTTACATAATCTCACATCTAGAAAAGCATACATCTCCTTTAAATATGAGTAAAACATTTCACTTCACTCTTTGCAGAGGGAGCCCAAGTCCCTGCAGCTGTGCCTCCAGAGTGCTTGATATCTGAGACAGAAGTCGAATATATGGGGTCACAATGGACCACAATGATGGGGCAGCCATGTCTTCCTTGGATGTATGTAACAGGCATTAACAATTCCCTTAGGAATGACCAGCTATTTCAAGATGTTTCTCTGGTAGCTGCCCTGAACTACTGTCGCAATCCAACCAGAGATCCACAAGGACCATTCTGTTTTGTACGGGACACAACTACTAACCTTACCCGGCAGGAATACTGTCATCCTCGTAAATGCCGAGCTTCAGGTAACAGAACGAGTAATGTCCAAAAAGTTCTGCCACAAGACTTAGATGTATCCTATTTAGTTCTTACCCATGGAAAATTTAATGAATCAGAACTATGAACCAGTTTCTTAATAATTCATTAGTCACTATGCAAACACTTGCACACTGTGAACTTCATACATCCACCACCACTGGTACCACCAACACCACCACCACCACCACCACTAATGCAACCATTGCCTCTGCCACCACCACCACCACCACCACTACCTTCATGCCATGTGAATGTCACAGAAAAGTTATGTTGATTATCATTACAGTTAGGAATCTGTCAGTGATTTGTCACGTAACGGTCGGGCCATGAACTGAATAGCATAACCTCCAAAACATGCACAACAGAAACATTGGTATTATTTGTATTAGGAACAAATGTAAGGTGACCCCAAATAATGTGATCTGCTCATCATGTTTATAAAAATTGATCAATTGGTCCAAATGTTACCATTACAAGAACACAAATACATGAGGATAACAAAAGCCTCATTGTACTTCAGGAATAAAGACAGACATTAAGCAAATCACACATAAGCAAAAGGTAACATTATATAACCCTGTTAATTATTCTTCAACCTTCATGTACAATGCCACAAGAAAGAGGTGTTCAAAACCTCCTGTTTTGTAGGTTATAATCTTGTTGTGTGTGTGTGTGTGTGTGTGTGTGTATATATATATATATATATATATATATGGTAGACTCCTTGGACATGAGACTGGTCTATCGCAGTACAACACACACACTGCAAATATGCAGACACACATTGTTTACCCCAAGTGAGGTTCAAACTCATGCTTCCCATGTTTAAGCAGAAGAATACGTTAGACACCCTATAATGCACGGCAACTCTGATCACAGTTTTTCCCGCAGTACAATGCATTAAGTTCATGATATATTAGTATTAATGACTAAGAGAGATTTGATGCTGTCACTATCATAATATAGCACACACTGTTTCATTCTCAGAATGTCGCAAAGCAGGAACTGGAAATGACTATATAGGACAGCTGAATGTGACTAGATCAAAACGAACATGTCAAAGATGGGTGGAAGACACTCCACACATGGTAAGTGCTAAGCTTACATCGTGCTGTGGTTTGATTATTTGAATATTGGTTTATCTGCTAGCTTTGCTATTCATGTAGTCTCTCTTGTATCTATTTACATATTCCTTCATTTATTTATGTATTTATTTATTTAATGTTATCATGTACCATATTCTGTTCATTTATACTTTTACAATGGTAATCCTACTGTCATTAGGACAACAGATTTCATAAAGATTTGACGGATCATAACAACAGCTCATTATTGTAATGTGAATAATGTGGACAAGATGCACTGACTCAGAATGTGGGCAAGTGATGAGCTGTTCTGCATAAGACCAATGAACTTACAATATAAATTCAGGAAATTTATTTACTGGTTTGGCAAATATTATGTTCTAGAGGACCCTGTTTAATGGAGCTTGGTTAGCTAATTAGTTGGTTGGTTGTTTGGTTAATTAGTCAGTCAGTGAGCCAGCCAGTTTGTCAGCCAGCCAGTCAGTCAATCAGCCATTTAGTTGGTTGGTTGGTTGGTTGGTTGGTTAGTTAGTTAAGTGTAATGAGTACTGGAAGATTTTTAAACAAAAGCTTGCTGCAGATACTGCACATGATATTCACAAGGGATGTTTAAAACCTCTACTTCAAACACAAATTAATAACATTAAGGTTAATATAATACCTTCATTAGCACAAATGCATTAATGTTTTTGAATTTCAAAATATTTTGCTACTCTGTGTGATATACATAACATCATAGTTCCCCTCAGTGGCAAATCCTGATCCAGGTGTCAGATCTAGCAGATGGGTATACAGTCCCTTCCACTAGACCTGACCAACACACCAGTGCTCCTCCCAACTCTGTTAAATTTGAAACAAAACTTAACCTCTCCCAAGCCACATACAATATATTTTCAGATGGAAATTGTCCTTTGCATGTTGTTTCTGATACATTCTCACTAGCAGCTTCTGCCTTTCTGTTTTTTATAACATACAATCAGTCATATTGCTCTTATTTTGGTGTTTTTTTGTAGTGACACTGTCAGTTACTAACATTATACATGAAAGGTGGTAATTCCTGTGAATGATACTACATGGCAGCAGTGGAACAATATGATTAAAAAATATTATAATATTTTAAATTTTGGCTGCAATGAAGGCATAGTGGTAAACTTTTGCTACTTGGGAAAAACATAATGTAGGTTATCTGCCTAGTTTCAAAAATATGTAGCTAGCAGCTTGTTTTTTTTATGGGACAAAATACAACTGAACGTTTTTCAATAGGTGAATAAAACCTACAGAAATGCGAACTTGTTCCCTGATGGTTCAGCTAAAGATGCAAGAAACTACTGTCGGAACCCTAGCCGCAATATTGCAGGTTCCTGGTGCTACACAGTGGATCCAAAAGTACCACAGGATGTCTGTGATGTGCGTGATTGTGACAAACCAGGTATGAATAGCTTTCATAAATAGCATTCCCTCAAAGTATCTTTGTTCCTTAAATTATTTAATAGTAAAGTGTCAGCTGTAGAGGGTTTATAGCATCAACTGAGAGGGGAGAGAATAATCACGAATAGTGAAGTGGAAAGGACAGATAGAAAGAAGCCACTGTCCTGTTCAAGTACTGTAGCATTTGCTTGAACAGATGTAGAAAAATCATGAGGACTTCAGCAGTATAGCCAGTTGTTGTCCAAATGTGAACAAGGATATCTCCTAGAGATGAAGCATAGAAGGGAATATAGTGGACTGATCAATTTAACAGACTTGTTATCTTGAAGAACTTTTAAAACAAAATTTGAATTCCTCACAGTTACTGCTGCATAACTTCAGTGTTTAAAAATTCTTATAGATTTATTTTAAAAAAAGTTGGAATCTTCCTAAAGAGACATTATTTTTTGTTATTTAGGTTAAATGGTGTCTGGAATTATCCATCATCTAGCATTCCAAATAGAACACAAACTTTCAAAAACCAGATCTGTTTCCCTTCTCAGGTGAAATTGTGGAGAGGCATTTAGTCAGTTATATTCATAAGAAAAATCACTTCTCAATTACTGGGCATCCTGTGATGTAAAAAGACTGTTGGTTATGCTACTAGTTCAAAGTTAAGTAAACCCAGGCGAAATAAATAACCTGGACTGACTGAAGGTAGCTCTCCATATTGGGTCTTACAGTGTGTTTGCCTCTTCTTCTTTTCACCTGAGGACAGAATCAAATCCAGTTTTCAAGACATGCACTTCTTCTTCATTGGCATAGAGTCATCACAGTTTAACCAGTGCCTCCCTCAGAATGATAGCCCACACAGATCTGTCTTCTGCTTCCTACCTCCATCTCTTGAACACAAATTAATTTCAGAACATTTCAAGACCTGCAGAAACAAAGTAATCCAAATTGTAATACACCATTATTAAGAATCCTTTAGAAGTGATTTAATACTTCTTCAATTTTACTCTACAGGTGAGGTTACTGGTCATATTGTTCTCTAATTTTGAGAGGCCCATTTTGAAAAAAAATTTGAGATCATACAAATTTTTTTAATCCGAAGTTGGTAAATATTACTAAGGTTTTTAAAATTGCATTTGCAAAAATCCATTCAGCCTTATGTGGCTCAGATGTTGTCCAGCACAGAAGACAGGAGGACCAAAAATAAGCCTCCTGAGCACAATGAAGCATATGGGGTTATTCTGGACAAACAAACACCCATAATACTCGGTGACCTTCACAACGTGGCTTTATCTTATTTTTCATTTAAATATAATTCCAAAAGCCATGTAGTATACTTTCTCAGATAGGATACAAGTGATTAAATAGCAGAAAAACAATTCCATTCTCAAATATTCAAATGGTACTCTTTTTGTTTACAGAGGAATGCACCATGATGACTCGAGGTGTGGGCGAGGGGCGTCTGATTTACATTCGCCATAAATGGAGGAGGGAAGGACTGAAGTTTTGGCTGAAGGAATGGGACCCAGACTTGCCTGATGGAATTATATTTGTGATTAGACCTCTCAATGGGGACAACTATTATAAGCTTATAATTGGGGCTGCAGAGAATGAAAATGTGCAACTTTTCTATGGAGAAGGGCAAGGTGAAACTATTGGTTATCTCGCAACTGATATAATACAGTCATTTACTGAAAGCTTGAAGAGGAACTAATGAAAGACAAATCTGCAATATATATAAATTTATCATTATAGCATTATTTAAAATTTATATAAAAAGAATGTGTCAACATATCATTATTAAAATTTTAGGTAAGGCTGAAGTACTTCTAAAGGAAGAGACTCTGCCACATCTGATTCCTATTGGAAAATGGGGAGGATTCTGGCTGAAGATTCCAACAGGACGTATCTCACTGGGTTACGAGGGTTTGGACAATTACCTTTTCGACTGGAATCACAGTAATGAGTCACCAAGAGAAGGACAGAGGCACAAGATCTTCAAACCAATGTTCATAACCTTCACATCTGTCAAAGGCTATACTATTGGAGTCAATTTCCCATGTGATGGTCAGTTTGAATTTGAAATCTCCTATGACATTAAGAGTATTTTATCAGGGAGTATACTGAGATGATGGCTAGAGAGCCAATAAGGATGCAAGATAGCCATAAGTCAACATAACCCTAGCTAATAAACCATATCACTCCACATGTGCCTTTCATACACCATGACATTGAAAAATGGAGCATCGCAATATTGGTACAAGTCACATGTGACTGCAGAATTTAACTGAAGGGGGTTAAACACTTGAATTTGAAGGTATATTAACCACAATTCACAATTCAACTGTTGGATATTGACATAAATCAACAACATAATGCATGTTGTGCACTGTCCAGCACTTACTTAATTACACCGTGGTGCATACACAGAATCACTTAACATGCAGTAAATGTCACAAAATGGTAGACTGAAGTGAAGTAGAGCAGGGGTAGGGTGACTTCCCGGGCACTCTGAAGTTATGAATCTCTAATGGTAGCTAATGACATCATCTCAAGTTGTATGCACATTAAGACAATATAAAAAATTATTAGCATTAAAAAAAGGGTAAAAATTTACATTCTTCTTCTCTTTCACAGCAGAGATGTGTGCTGTGTTCTCTACACAGGTTTATTTACTTTGTCATTTAAAACAGTATAGCAAGTAGCACACAACACAAAATGTGGGTGAATATGAACAATGAAGCCAGGGGCATGAGGAAAATATTTGGACTTTGGAGAAGTAAAGCACTGGGAAGTGGAGAAAATTACACGAACAGTAGCTTCGTGTCACTGTTCGGGTGACTGTATCAAGAAGGGTGAGACAGGCAGGGAATGTACAATGTGTGAAGACACACTCATAGATAGGGCAGACAGGTTTTGGGAGAAAAAACATAGATGAGAAGATACTATTAATATTGGTGTCAGAAAATAGGTTGTCAAGATGTGCCAGAGTTAGATCCAGCAAATGGCCTTTGTAATGTACCAGTAATGTTGTGTAACTGTCAATTCAGGTACTTGAGGAGTACTCTGTACCAGAGGATTATGAAGTTACTAACTGAAATAATAGATAGGAAGAAGTCATTTTTATATCTTAAGGTATGAAGCACACACACAGGAGCTGAAGAAAATTGTGAATGTTAATTGAAAAAAAACCTGTAGCACTGTAATTTTTATCGTTGCATCGCGCATTTTGAAATCTATGTAGTTCACACACCAACAAATGCATTATTTATTAACCTGGGTAAAAGTTTTCAAATATGTTAAAATACACAATAATATCGCTCCTGCATGTTTCGGTCTTTAATGACTATCATTAGGGAGCTTTATCTGTACCTAACTAAAGGTTTATTTATGTTAAAACACTCAGTAAAATTATGTCGTTATATATATTAGGTGATGTGGCAGCATGTGTGTTTTGTGCAGTGCAGTGCACTGCACAAAACACACATGCTGCTTTACGACATGCTACCACATCACCTAATATATATAACGAAGTAATTTTACCAAGTGTTTTAACATAAATAAAACTTTAGTTAGGTACAGATAAAGCTCCTTGGTAATGGTCATTAAAGATCAAAACATGCAGGAGCGATATTATTGTGTATTTTAATGTGAATTTTAAAACTTTTAACCTACTTAATAAATAATGCATTTGTTGGTGTGTGAACTACTATAGTACTGTATTTAATGACCCATTCATAAAACAGTGAGATTCATGTATGTGACTCTTCCTCTGGTAACAAAAGGGCAATAAACTGCACAAAAGTAAAAAATATATGCTACAGAATTTGAATCTTCATCACATTATATTTTTACATGTCATGCCAATGAATTTGCATTCCAATTTTAAAAATTTTCCAAAACTGGCAAGAGCAGCATTTTCCAGCAGCTGAAATCTTTGTAATTATATGTGACTTCTAAAATTTTAGTTTATCATCATCTTATCTTTATTGTCTTACCCTCCCTTATCATTTAAATGTGTATAAAATAATGTAGACTGTATAAAAATACAATCTCTATCATTTCAGAATGTCACACAGAGAAAACAAACACAACACACTTCACCAAGATCCTTCCTTTAGGACTGTGGTCACAGGAACAAGGCAGTCACAACAGCATCACCTTACACATAAGGGGCACTGGAGTTGCTGTTATTCCTCTAATTAAATTACCAGGTACAGCTACATGTTCACAGCATCCCCTCTATACTAAGGCCACAGAAAGTGGTCCCATGAATTGCCCCCTCCACCCCTCTCTCCTCTAAAGCTTTAGTTATTAATATTAAATACTGCTGTATGGGTGGGCATAAACGTGTGGAAACTTTTGGGAGTGACCAGATGTGGGCTGAATGACATTGTAATTAAATATATATGTACTCAAACACAACAATGTTTTATTGCATTAGTGGCCAATAATGCAATAAAACATTGTTGTGCTTGACTGAGTATATATATATATACACACACACACACAGTGTATATATATATATATATATATATGTGTGTGTGTGTGTGTGTGTATATGTTATTATTGTATTTCAAACACAACAGGATGTCCTCTCCTAAAAAAATGTATGACATAAGCTTAAAGGGGCTGGTGCAAAATACAGCAGCAGATGCAGAGTCCAAGTGTTGCCTACCTACATACATACAGACACAACACACACACACATATAAAAAAATATATATATATATATACACACATTCCATGGATCCATAAGTGTGTTATAAAGACAGTAGGATGTGGAACAAGTCATAAATGCACAAGATATACGAATTTACAGTGTAAAATACTGCAAACCTTTTACAAAAACAGTATTATAAATCATCTTTACACAAAAAATTTGTCTAAAGAGTAAAAGGAGTGCTGCACTCTCCATCCTTCATGGGACTTTTTCTGTAACCTCGGTACAGTCATACTACATGAATATGAAACAACATAATGTCTTTTCCTTGAAGTTCATGTTTTTGTCAAATTATCAACACAGTATAATGTGGGAAGGTTTCCTTTTCCCCATAAATGTCTTATGGGAATTCAAAAGTATGACGTGTGGTTCCCACTCACTACAGAAGGGGACATAGATGTGACATGTTTTTGACATTGTCCATTTCAGGGCATGGATCTGCCTGTATCACTGAACCACAGACAGATGCTAACCTTTCACAAACTGGCCCAGCAGTGTATGTTCTACCCCTCCCCTTTCCACCAAAAGACGAAGACAGCTCCATTCCCGGAAATGATGGTTTCCTTTTTCACCCTAAGACAATGAATAATGTTCAAAATAGGAGTCACATCTAATAAAACACACCAATGTCAGAATACTTTAAAGTTCAGAGCTGTTTATTTGTTTATCAGAAACCAAAATAGATTAATCACCAAAGAAGTGGACGATGAGCTAGGTGGCTAGGTTTCAACTTCTGACCAAAGAATTTTGATTCCCCTCTGCACTACCATGCCTGTAATGGCATTGTGGCCAACATATACTTTATTCAATGGATAGACATGCCTTCTTTGGAAGGTTAAGTAGCACAAGTGTAAAGCTGACCATTCACACCTGTCTAGTTCCAAGGTGAAAAATGTGTAGAACTTTACCTCCACTCCATCAGTACGTCTTCATAGCATTTGTGTTGAGGAACAGGGAAAACTTTGTCTCAAAGATAATTAAAATGAACATTACTAAATAATTGATTATAACAAGTCCTATGCATTTTAGTGCACTGTTTCAACAATAAGAACAAAAATACTCATTTTAACTGAGGAAAATTTATATTTAAATCCAGTGGCTTGTGGTGCCTATGGCAATGGTTGACACCATTTTACTTGTTAAAAAATGAAAGAACTTGATTAATACAGCCAGTGATTCATAGTCAGTGCATTAATTGTTTTAATATCATCTAGAATATCACCATACCAAATATTTTATTATATGCTGTTTGTATTAGGTCTGGGACAGTATTATGGCCTCACAATAGGAGATGCTGTTAATCGCATGTACTTCATCAAACAAGAGGGGAAGAATATCACAACGCTAACAGCAACCAAGATTAGTGAACCTATGATATACAAAGACAAGTGGACAGTGTTTCGTATCAGGTGTGCATTAAAGCATTTAAAGTAGTCAAAGTAAGTGAATGGATGTGGAATGCTGAAAGTGTAGAACTTTCACAGTACAGACTTATAAACTTCGGTATGTAGTCAAAAAATTTAATGCATGCACTGCTACAGATGGACATGAGCTTAAACATGCCATTCTTTACAATGCACTGTGTGTATGTGTGTGTGACCAGTGTTACTCAAATTCCAGTAACATTTGAACTGAAAGGATATTTATAAAACTGGTTACAGACATCATGCAAGTAGGGGCTAAATTAATACAGACTTAATTCCTTATTAGCTATACTACCAAAATGTCAGGCAAACAAAACTCAAAGTGGGAGTAAATGAAAAATATTAATATAGCAATAAGTTAATGTTTTGAGAATACCACATTTTAATGCATGACACCCTATCAAGTCCAGGTTAATTTGTTGGAATTTCAAAGCTGTTTGATGCAATCTAACATTAGACTGGAATTCTTTCTCAAATTTCAAACTGCATTCAATGCAGGGCTGATAATGCATTTACTTATTTTTTATCAGTCATCACCCACATGATCTCACTATTAATGGTATAGAGGATTTTAAAAATTAGAGGATGGGAGTGCACTCAATATACAACATTCACAACATGTCTTTTAAATCACACCCTTCAAGAAAACATTGCTGTATTTGCTTGAATGTTATATTTTTTTACTCATGATACAACACCATGAAAACAACATGCTTTAAAACTTTTGTCACAATACAGTTACAATGAAACTAACTTCTCTGTGGAGAGGAATGGACAGAGATTACTTCGATGGAAACATCGTGAACCAATGTTATTCTACTGGTTTTCTCTGGGTGCAGAAAATGGGAAAATCACCTGGTCTGCCAACTGTAATCCTGAAGGTGAGTTCAAAATCCACTGTATTTTGACTGTGATCCTGAAGGTGAGACCAAAAGACATTGTATTTCAGTTCTGGTCCTGAAGGTGAGTCCAAGACATAGTATTTCAATCACACTAGAGATCCAGAATCCAAAGGTGTAAGCGTGCATTTGTGCAAACTTTTCCTTATTACTTGCTCCAGAAACTAACTTAAATTGGAACAGATTATATATTTTAAGAATACTGTACCACATAGATATCAATACAATATGACAAGTTACCCTACATTTTTTGGAAGAATCCGTTATTTATCTAGTTGGCTTGCTTGTAATTTGGATAGGATGGTGAACAAACTTATTACGGTCTGTTTCATTGTCTAACCTTGCACGTGTTTGGAATAACTGAGAAAAATAACACAGTTGAACTCGGTTATATTGACATTAAGTTTATGTGACACCTTGCCTGTAGCGTCAGATATTCTGTGGTATGATCATCCTTGGTTAGAAAGGCAGTCATTTATAATGGCACACATTATTCAGTCTCTGTCATGATATTATGATAGAGTTTGACTGGAATACAGCGCCAACAGCACATCAGTAATGTTGAAACATGTAGTGCATTAATGATGAATGTTACTGAGTATAGAACACTGCTTTCTTCTGCTACACACTGTATCTATAACCTTCTGTATCAATCTTTCATCCATCTTATACACTGCCATGTGATCACAATAATAAAAAATTTTAAACTGTAATTAATTTTGTACAAAGCAGTTTAACTGACAGCCAGTCACTATTCACTGAACAACCTCCTTGAAACAAATGATGGATTTCCAATTGTGATTACTAGAATAAAGTTATGGGAATAAAATTATTTAAATGCTGCTTTTTGCAGTCTATTCCATTAGCTTACATTAAAATGTTTATACACAGACATAGATGGAGACCCCAGAAATGGTGGGTGGTCAGAGTGGAGTCCTTGGACATGCAGTGTCACGTGTGGAGGTGGGAACGGCAGATCAACACGCACCTGCACAAATCCTGTTCCCAATGTATATGGCGAAGACTGTATTGGGGATGACAAAATTGAAGGTGACTGCAACAACTTCAAATGTGGAGAAATCTCACCAGGTGGGCTTATATTCTTAATCAGACTGGAATATAGTTGAATAAGAGAGACCAACTTGATGTCACTAGCTTTTTTATTTCATTATTTAATGCTCAACATGTTTCGGATGTTAATACATCAATCCTCAGGAGCTCGCGACTTATTTGTTGAGTTATTTCATGGGTTGTATTGCTGTGGTTCGATGTGTGTTGGTGTTATGTTGTGGTTTGGTTGGGGTGGTGTGGTATCCAGATGCAGGCTGAAGCACTAGTATTTCAGCCTGCATCCAGATACCACACCACCCCAGCCAAACCACAACGTAACACCAACATGCATCGAACCAGAGCAATACAACCCATGAAATAACTCAACAAATAAGTCGCGAGCACTAGCGCTTCAGCCTGCATCCGGAAACCACACCACCCCAGCCAAACCACAATGTAACACGAACACGCATTGAACCAGAGCAATACAACCCATGAAATAACTCAACAAATAAGTCGCGAGCTCCTGAGGATGGATGTACTAACATCCAAAACATGTTGAGCATTAAATAATGAAATAAAAAAGCAAGTGACATCAAGTTGGTCTCTCTTTATTCAACTATCAAGATGATGCACGGTCCAATAAACATAAAACTGAAATATAGTTTGGAATTATATGTAAGCCAGTCACATGAAATAATATGTATTTCACAGTATTAATTCTTTAATCAAATTTCACTTAAGAAAGTCCTTGTATTGAACATAATAATTGTCATGCAGGGTTAATTCCCATATAAAATCCCTTCATTCCATTTCCTCTTTGTCCATTTCCGTTCTGCATACTAGAAAACTGCAACCAATTGTCAGAGAACAAAAGAAACTTACATGTCTACCACAGTTCCATAATTTAGCACAAGTGTAATGCATAAAGCAATTATTATCCAGTGCAAAACGGGAAACCACTGTAACAAATCATCAATTTAATTATTTCAGTAAAATAAATTTTTAGACAAAGTCCAGGCAAAAATGGTTGCTAGTTTAATATAAACCCCACCACTCCTTCAATGATGCTGAGATCCAAATTCATTTACTGCCCAGGACAGAGGGGTTTTAAATTTAGGGCACCCTTAAATGCATTCACAACTGTACGGTACACTGACGCCAACAGCATGTGAAGAATTAAAGGTCCCTACAGTGCACAAAGGCCAGCATTGAAGGGCTAAGCTATAAATCCCAACTACATAACAATCAACAGTTAGTTTATTTATAACATGCTACAATTGATTCCTCTAAAGTTTTTTTTCTAGTCAGTCAATACAAGTATAGATTGAACAATCCTTAATCAAACATGAAGATCACATATATCACATGGCCAGATAATGAACAGGAAGGGACACATAAGCAAACAGTCATGACCTATCTGAACATATTAATTTGATATATGCTTAATAAATTAAACTTTAATTGCATGACAGTTATTAAAAGTTTTTCAGCATTTTCCTTCCCTGTATATTTTAGACACAATGGAGTATTTACGTGACCTCCTCCGGAAACACTACCAAAGCATACAGTCACTTCATGGAGATCAAGTTGAACTGATCTGTCATCAGGAAGCTCTGAGTAAAATTCAGGTTGAGGCTCCTACATCAAAAATTAAATGGGCTCTGAACGATGTGGAAATTAGCCAAGATGGAGCAAGAGTTACCATGAAAAATAACAGCAACCTTGGTAATGCATGCATGTTATCTGTAACATGCACTTGTGTAATTCGTTCAAGAAATTTTATCTTTATGCACATTTTTGAACAAATGTGTACCATTACTGATCTTACTTCTGTTACACCCCAAAGCCAGTTACACAACAAAAAAGAAAAATTATTACTTCTTAGCAAAGTGAACTTTCAGATTCAGAAAAACTGGACTGCTGAATTTAAAATGTTGTAATTTCTCTGCTACTTACTCTGTAATTTGACATTCATAAGCAGTTTTCTTTTGTTTTACGAACTGCTCAGGATATGAAGTGTGACAATTTATTTGAACTCAACTGCCACGTCACCAACATTTTGTAATTGTGCATTCCAATTTTTCACACTAAATCTGAAAGTGTGTTTATAAAACACATGTCAATATTTTAAGTTGTATAATGTTAAGTACCAATAACCACACAACCTTCAACACCCTGCAATATGACACACATGTTTCTGCCACCTTACAAGTCTAAACCTCCAAGCTGGCTTTTCATCACCGAGAATTAAAGGTAATTAGAATTCAATGGCATCGTGTTCACAACCTGAGAAATTATGGTGTATCTCAGAGGGAACACTAAACAAAATATGTTTCCAGAAACCAATGAGTGAAATGCATTCTGTTTGTATTTCTAAAGTACTATTGTGGCCAATTTCCTTACAACTTTACTAGTAATTTTATTCTTTATTATTTCCAAACACATCAATACATACCACAAATTTTTTCAGTAATAAGCAGTGCAGAACCACGTGACTCAGGCGTATACACGTGTGTAGTGTTCCAAGAATCTGGGTCCCATTCTATCATCAGTGTTGCATCTTTGGCTGTGAAACCTCAAACTCCCACAATTTCAACGAGAGAAACTCAAAACATAACATTAAATTGTCATAGTGAAGTACTTGGCTACATATATAAGAATCTATCTCTGAAGTGGGAACTTAATGGTAAACTCTGGAAGGATTATGGACTTACCACATTGTCGGCGGTGAGTGGAAATGAACCTTGTAAGCCTGTAAGAGGTATCCTCATCTTCGTAATTATAACATTCTGAAAGCATTTCCTTTTAATTTTACTAACAGTAGAACATTCACGTATGCTTTTTTCTTTGGTTGGGAAGATTTTTTGGCTTCTAATAAAACTGTATATGAAGTGTGTATGTATAACAGCCTATCCGATCACATAACATTAAACTACGTTAATCTATTATCAACTCAGATTATGAAACATAGACAGAATTTCCAAAGATAGGGATATTAAACTTACAGTAACTTTATAATCTAAGTATTTCACATCTTGTCTGCATGGAAGTAACAGGTGTAACAGACAAGATATTATTTTACAAGACATGATGTCGCCTCGTCTGGATCGAGGAACATACAACTACAAACAAGGTTTTAGTTTGTCAGTACTAATGCTAATGAAGCCACACTAGCCTCACACAAAGGAGGGACGCTACTACTTAGAACAAAGCAAAAGAACTTTCTAGAAGCATCTGTACGCGCATGATGTCACACCTTGTGACGATTGCATCATCCCGAGTTAACAACGTTGTGCAATCTCTGTCACGCCTACTATTCACTAGATAATTAAACTGTAAAAATTCTGCCCTTAGCGTAACACATGACTTCCTACAACCATTAAATTGGTTAAAACATTCATATAGGAAAATCATTAACACTTACATGAAGAAACAAAAATGTAAGACATCAATAATTTCAAGCAAATTAATTTGAGTGGAAAGAAGAATTTGAAATACATAGCTTCAAAATACATTTTGTGTGATTTTGTATTCCTCTATGGAATTAAGTTCATTTATTGCAGGCACAAATATTTTGTATGCCCAACTTATCAATCATACACAAATTACAAGGTACAGTCATTTATGTTTATAATTCACAGTTCATCTGTCCATCACTCAGGCATGTTTTGCATTTTGAAACCTAATAAACTGACTGCAGATAGGTGTCAACACAAAAGTTATTCATTTTAGGAATGAAAATTCACAAAATTTGTTAATGTAGCTGTTACATACACGTGTTTTGAGCACAAATCAGTTTCTCTGACAACTGTGCTAGGCAATTTATGTCATACTTGGAGAAAACCCAGTGTTTACAGAAAACATTATACACAGTTCTGGTCACGCTCAGGAAAAATCTAACAGCTTTGCTAGAATATGGAGATAATGCATACAGACAGTTCTACTATGCTCTGGGAAAACACTGTATTTGATCGCTGCTCCATGACTATGATACAGGCAAAAGACATCCATTCTCAATGGGTTCACAATTATTTGTCGAAGGGCCATGGTAATTTTGCCGTGTACAGGTAGCATAATCATCAGCAATCATATTGCAACAAAACACTGGATTTTACATGGGTGAATTTTCAATAATTTATTCCAATTTCCATTCCAATGCATGGTCAAATCCCGGCTGCTGATGTAGTGCATTGAATACCAGTCACAAAATCTGAGTACTAGAATATTTTTCTGTAACATTATGTGCTTTTTTTAGGATTGATAATTATAAAACCTGGTATATTCCAAACTTGGTCTTGGGGCTATTTCTCTTTAATGTCCCAACTTAGTGGAAGAAGTTTTGTCATTCAGTCACTAATGCTAAGCCAAAACCAGATGGTTGCACTTTTCTTTTGTATTGTACAATATGTGATCAATTATGAATAATTAGTTTGTTTATTTACAGACTGATTCCAATGCAATTTACTTTCCTATATTTGTAGTATGCCTGATTATCTGCTATTGCACAAGAACTGGTCTTCTTCTGAACTAGGATAATGGTCTTGTGTATAATCTGTCAATTAACCATTACTATTATTGTCATAATTGTCAAAATATAGATTAAGAATTTATTAGGTCATTAAAAAATTTACTACAGGATGTGTTCAGTAGTGCAAAATGAGGCTATTATATTGAGAGTTTTCAAAGGGCCTCATGGTAATAGTTTCAGCAGCAAATCAATTTCATGGTATGTACCTTGTGATTCACAATATAAAAATACTACAGAAGACGAATTATGCAGATCAATAAAAAAGCAACAGACTAACCTAAGTCAAGCATGTCTTTTAACTGATGCAATGTTGTGTTTAGATTCCAGTCTGTGCACAACTTGGCCCCTTTAATTACACACATACCTTAAATAATTGTTTGAAATTTTAACTTCATAAAATTTTGCACAAAAATGGTTGCTGCAGTTACCCCCAAACATAGTATAATATCTGCTATTTCGAGATAGTTTAAACATACAGTTCCTAATTGTGTCAGAATTAACTCAAGGCTACTGACTTCTTTCATTCTGAAATTTGTAGGTGAACATCGAGCTTCAACATGTAAAGTATGCACATGCTGGTGAATGGAAGTGCATCATACTGCAGAAAGATCTCAGTTTTGAATGGGTTACCAACTGGATTTTGGTTGAAGGTAGGGTTTAACAGCAAACTGATCCTGTTAGTACAGTAAGACCTTGACAGCCATGCTGGGAAGTGACTTAAATGGGGCAATAAAAAAGGCAAAAAGAATTTTAGTGAGGAAGCCCCTTGTAAAGGAGCCAGACCAAGATTACCAGAACACAGTAAAGTGGTTCTTGGGGAAACATTGTGAGGATGTGAACATGTTCAGGGGTATGTACACCAGCAAGGTTTGGTACTTAATGTCGGGCATTCTTCAGTTTCCATTACCCAAAAGTTCAGCACTTAATTAATTTCAAACACCAAATATCTTTCTGAGATTTGAGGTTGTCATGAAGATGGCGATCTTCAGGAATGTGAAGATGTTTAGCCTGCATAAGTGTTCAGATGTTTCATATAACCATACATTATCACATCCTGCCAGCAAGCAGCTCTCATTGAACACCTTTTTACTGTATATGAAATACTCATTATAACATAAACCATTACATCACTGATTTATAGCTGATACAAACATTAAGAATATAAGAATTCCAAATAAGTTACACCATGAATTTTTGTAGCTACAAGTTTGTTCTTTGTAGTCTGCTGTACTGCCATAAGCCACAACTAATGAAACTGAACTGACCTCATGTTATTACTTTCTGTACAGTGAAACATGCACCGAATTTCCTTACACATCTAATGAAAGATCCTCTGCTGGCCCATTTGTTTAAACATTTTGGAGATGAAAGCCTTGTAATAGCATTTCTGATAGGATTTCTTCTGCTTACGATGGTAGTGGCTGCTGCAGGGACATACGTGTATCTGAGGTAACAAGAAAATTCTCTGGTGTAATTGTAAGAGCACACTTAATTCAATGAAAGTATTGCATTTATTGTAAATTGGGGATTTCTTGATGTCCCTACTGACTAAATGGCTTATACCATGGAATAGAATGCAATATAAAGAAACTTATTTATTGCATTTTATAATCCAGTGGCAGATAATATTACCAAACAGAAGTCAATAACAGTAATATTGTTCATGCCATTTTGAATGCATGCACATTCAATAAATGTGATGGGTACAGTGTCCATCCAATTTCATTAAAAACAGGAATGATAGTGACATATTTCAACTTCACAGATAATGGACTGACTAACCAACTAACCACTAAAACTAGCTCCATGTAGCAGAGTCCTTCTTGAGGAGCTATATTTCCTCAGTCAGTCAGTCAACAAATTCCCTGCATTTTTTGCAACACAAAGGTTTTATTATCATGTTCACAAGGGTCCCACTTGTCTCTGTCTTGAGCCACATCAATCCAGCTGTGCCCCCCACTCTACTTATTGAATACCATTTTTAATATTATCTTACCATCTATGCCTAGCTCTTCCAAGTGGCTTCTTTCCCTCAGGTCACCCCCACCAAAACCCTCTCTCCACTCCACCATATGTGCTACAAACACCACACATCTTATTCTTCTTGATTTGTTCACCCAAATACTATTTGGCAAGGAGTGCAGATTATGGAGCTCATCATTATTCTATCTCCTACAGCCCCATCGCCTTACCCTTCTTCACCCCAGACATTTACAGATGTGGACCACAAGAAGAAAACACTTTCCTGACAAGAACAGAACAAGACAGGCAATATACATATAATGTAACAATGAGCAGCGTTCACATAACCATTGTTGCAGCGGAAAAGCAATGAATATTTTATATTCAGAGTGTCCATCTGTAGACTTTGTTATCTACCATGCACTGTGCCTATGGCATATAGTCATTTCTGGCCTGCCCTGCTCTACAATATTTTTCCGCATTATCTCATAAATGGCACAATTTTAAAAAAAAAGTTACTGAATACAAAATGTGTGTTTTGATTTTCTCTACAACTTCTGTCTGAAACATTTATCATTCTAAGAAAAAAAAATGACGGAGATATGATAAAAAATGCATATTGGTCTTCATGTACAGTACCCTTTATTCTTGTCCAATTTTAATGAAACTTGAATTTTTTCAACAGACTTTTGAAAAATCCCCAGATACAAAATTTAATGAAAATCCATCCAGCTGAACCAGAGTTGTTCCATGCAGATGGAAGGATGGGCAAACAGACAGACATGACAAAGCTAACAGTCACTTTTCACAATTTTGCAAACATGCCCAAAAATGTATGCTCAAAATATCCACACAGGCATTCTTTACTGTAAAATCAAAATGTAGTTCACATAGAGATAATGTGATCTTAATAGAAATAAAATAATTTTTTTCTTTAACCATAACTCACCAATGTTCCTGCAGAGGTAACTGAAAAACACAGATATTCTAACAACAAAACAAGCTAAATAGAATGTTCAAGCAGCCACCATGTTGTACGACATTCTACAAAGAAACTGCTTCAACAGATGTTCCTTATTTTCAAAGACCTCCACCACATCAAATTCTGGGATTTTATGCCAGTAATAAAATCAGTACCATGGGTCCAATTGTATGTCAATGGAGATGGGACATTAAAGGGTACAAGGGTGGGAGGGCTTCATTCCAAGGTTATGGAAAATCTGTCATTTGATTCAAAAGTTGGGAACAGTGGATGATCATGTAGACATTGTTCATAAACCTGTCTTTCCTTTTAAAGATTAAAAATGAATATACTTCTACATGTTAATCATAAAAACTACATGAATTTCTTTCTTTTTACAGATGGTGTCAACTACAAGAAGTTGTTCCACAGCCTAGTTCACAAAACCACATTCCCTCTTAAGCTGAGTAATAATGTGAACATAACTGATCATGCAAAATTATGAATTGAACTATATCAGTTACGTTGGCAAATGGGTTTTCCAGTAGTACATTCTCAACAATGCATAATTTTTTCTTTCTATAAAATACAAGTACAATAACCATAATTCCTTACCTATGTAGGAAAATTACCTTTTATTCAGTGAATTTAAACCTCAGTTCACAAATCAAATCAGGGTCACTGGTGTTAAAATATTTTTCTGAATATAAGAGAGCTCACCTAAACAACCTTCAACTTTTTGGAAAGTACATAAAACAATGTGTTAAACTTTCTGTGCAGTTACAAGGCGACAGATATTTTCCAGCTGAAAAATTATTAAAAAATTCTCGTCCTGCTATTGGGTAAATACAGCATCAATACGAATGTAAAGTACCATCATAATTTCTTTTGAATCATGACTGAACCAATTTAGTAGCATAAAAATGTGTTCAATAATACCTTCATACCACACATTAATTTCCTCTCATGAGGTCAAAACTTCACTGTATATTGTCTAAAACTTTAAATACAATTTTTGTGTCTTACAATAAAGGGACAAATTGTGGTGCCAAATGAACTTGATATTTACATAGTTACCCCAATGCCAGACAAGAATTTCTTTCTTAATACGAGATATCCCATTGTGTTTAAAATATGGACACAGATAAAGGGAAGAATTCACATAAAATTATTAATAAAACAATTTGCTTTGTTTTATAAATGTAGTTACATGTTTTAGCTTATTTTAAGTCCTCAACAAGCAAAAAAAAAAAAAAAAAAAAAAAAAAAAAAAAAATATATAATATATATTTTATTTATTTATTATTATAAATAAATATAAAAAAAAAAAAAAAAAA
>Ga0123352_10004574_pt1 | contig 20391 bp, 11 predicted proteins | sample TergutLab28metaG_FD_89700 | JGI IMG/M metagenome (GOLD analysis project Ga0123352, IMG submission 89700) | Labiotermes labralis P1 segment gut microbial communities from Petit-Saut dam, French Guiana - Lab288 P1 | ecosystem: Host-associated > Arthropoda: Insects > Digestive system > Gut ...
ATATATTTATTCAACAAATATAGTTACTGAATATTTTAAACATGGTATATACTCTCCGTTTCTTTCTCTTCAAAATGCAGTTTGTTTCATAATTCTAACGTATTTGGTTCCTGTATTATTCACGTTTTATATACAGGGGGTGCTAAAATTAAAAAAAAATTCCGGCGCCAAAAGGTTAAACGCACATGCAGAATCATCCATGAAAAATTCTACATAATTTCCATTTGTATTTCTTTTTTCTTCAAATGAAAATATCTACAGGGTAGGCGTATTTCCGCTGCGCGTCTTTTTAACAGCAGAAGTGTCGTTTTACGTTTTTTTCATGGTGACATAATTCTCGAAATACTTAAACAAGAAGGGGGCAAAAACATTTAGATCAAACAGCCACAACCTTTTCTGTAAACATACGTAGGTATTACGTCACACTACAAAATGTATATATAACTATATTGCGAAATTGCTTGCTGTTGTAGACCGAAAGGTTTAAAAGTCTGTTCCCATGTTGTTCAAAGGCACTGGAGCGACAGGAGTTACACGAAAATCGTGCAGTACACAACTGGAAAACGCGAAATAACTGGTGTAGAAGGTAGACAACAATGTTTAGTGTAGATAAGAAACCAACTAGAAGTCACTTGTGTGTTATCATTTATTTCTCCTTTACATGTTGCTCAACATGTTTCGGGCAACCATGTGCCCATCTTCAGGAGCTGACGACTGCGTAGTGTTATCGTCACGTGTTGGTATTGTGCCGTGGCTGCTGGAAGTCTGTCAGAATCGGTTAGTAGGTAGTGTGTCCATTGAGGAGTTCGTAGACTTATAGGTGTGATGATACCAGAGGCTGTGTAATGCAATTTTCACCTCCTGATGATGAGCACATGTGCTCGAAACATGTAGAGGCATGAAATAAAACTTATTGTGAAACATATTTTGTGCATCAAGTTTGTTAAATATCGAGATAAATATACTGAGATGCACGGTCAACAAAACGTCTAAACTAATCCTGTTACATAAAGAATACTGATTCTACAGCACGCGTAATGAATTAATCGTTAGCAACAGCAGGTCTGACAAGCCACGAATCGACACCTCCGGCAGTCTGATCAAATATGTGTCTCACTTTATGTGCCAGGAAGTACGCTGAGCCTCTTGCTAAGCCGGACCTTACGGCTTGATGGAAAGCAAGCAGTAAATTTCGCTCCATGTATTTACTGGCCCACGTTAAACATGGCTTGTGGTTCGTCTGTGTTAGCGACTATACACTCTTCCTCACTCTCTGACTTGTGTAATCTAGATATGACACCCTTTCCCTTTGATCTACTGTAGTCGTCAAAAGAAGGTTATACAGATGGATGGCAGAAGAGGAGTAATCGTTGAAGGTAGTGAGAAATAAAATAATTGAGGAGGAATTAAGAACGAAAATAAATAATAAAGAATGAAATATTAAGAAAAGTTAAAGAAAGAAAAGAATTAAGAAACGGAAAGAATGACAGAAAGGAGGAAGTAAAGCAAGAATGAGGAAACCCAAAGATGGTAGCAGGTAGAAGACAATAAAGAAAAGAAGAATGATTGAAAGAATTGAGTAACGGAAGAAGAGAGGAAAGTAAAGGAATGGAACGAATAATGTAAAGGATAATGGTAGAAAAAAGGAGTAAAATGTCAGATTAAAACTACTTCTAGCGCATTGAAATAACTGCTCTGGCTCTAGAAGGAATTTTACCTAGAATTCTACCTAGAATTCCTGCTCTTACATAGTACATGATATTAGTGCGCGTTTCTGTTGTATTTCCACAGAAATTTTTTGTTCTCATTGCTTGTTTCAATGACCTAGTGGAAATGGGTACCATATCAAAGATTAACCGAATAGCAATACATAAAGCACTGAACGCGCATAATTCACGTATGTTCTGACAGACAGCAACAAGAGTTACAAAAAATATATAGCATACGGCCAGTTAGATGACTGGACGATAACCTTACAGATGGGCAGTCCGGCAGTCGCAACATGTCATTTGGATAGATAGGCTTACAGTGCGCTGGAGAGTAATAAGCCCTTTCTGAAAAAAAGAGAGAAAATAATGAACACGGTGGTGAGGAAACCAGTTCGTATCGATCCGTTTTCACGTATGGATATTGGACACGCACAAAAGATAAATTGCCTTGGTCAAAATCAATCACTGACTGGGTAAATCGCTGTTGTTTTTCGTCTGAAAAGAACAAAGCTCCCAAAAAATATTTCACAAAAAAGTTGGTGTACTCCCTATGTGGTCGTGTAACACGCTGCCCAGAACTCTGTGGGGGATGAGAGGGTATGAAGTGGGGGGGGGGGGAGAAGCCGGTAGCGAAATTAATGGAGAGAGGTGAACAGAGTCGATTGATGGAACTACCAACTCAATTCATTGAGGGTTAATAATATTACATGCACTCAGAAAGGACTGTGTGTACAATACATGGTGCGATGTATTAGTTTACTGTTATCTGTGACATGTTGTATAGCTTCGGTGGCAAAGGTAATTCAGTGGACGGACAGAGGATCAAGTGTTCAAAGGAGAGGACTGGTTATGCCAGAGAACGTTCAAGACACTACAGCCAAGCCAGGCATTCACCGTCAATTGCTTTACGCTGCTCTTGACTAGAGCCAGCCATTATACGAGTATAGGGATAATTTAGAAGGACATTTGGACAGCCTGCACACTGAGATTCTGTTGCATTACTTGCTTGCTAATTACGTACAGAAGGCTTAATTATAGATTGTCAGATAGCCATACTGCGGTCAAATCAACACTCTTTCACTGTGGAGAATAAGTGTCATGTATGGGAAAAATGAGAAATATTTACACATTTTCTCTAGGAATGCTTCATGGAAGACTTTTCCTTCGAGATCCGCGTGCATGCAGGAAGGAAATTCTGGATTCTCACATTTTCCAATAGACAGAAGAGATGTGAGTATTCTTACAGCTTTCGTCTGGCTCTGAATGTTATTCTGTGGCGGGGTTCATATCAATCCTTTTATGAAATTCATGATTCCAAAAATGTGTGATATTTCTCACCATATGAGCCGCTATTAGCTTGGCAAGAAAGACTGATCCGTGGTGTCTGATATCAAATCAGAGCATTCGGCGGAGAACGGCATTTTTTAATGACCCTGGGTCTGTCTCTGATCAGACTTTTAAAACTCTTACGTAAAATCACAAAATTCAGGCGCTTCTAACAAATCCACTAATCGCATGAGAAGGACCCTCTAATGCACATCATTCCCTCTACTGAACCCCATATACCCATAGATAACATCTTCAAAATTTAATTTGACCAGGTATTGTTTTTGTACTTCCATACTACCTAAGCACTAGTTCCCAAATGTTCTGTTTTGTTCCACTTTCGGAACGAAACTCCGTGCGTAAATATGCGTATTTTTCGTAACGTTTAGTGTGTTCTAACCACATGTCATTATTCGAAGTGTATCCGCGCTGTTACTACGTAAATAGCACAAATTACAACGGCGAATGTGTAAAATTTTCCAGTCCTCTTAGTTTTTATCTCTGTTACGTCCATCCTACTCAAAAATTAATTTTTAAGTACTTGTTACTCCGTCAAAGTCAAGTGTTAATTTTTTACGACCTGAAATATACTTTCAACATTACTTCCAACATGAGTTTTGAAGAAAAGTTTTCGAAAATCTAGGCAGAGAGGAGAATTCTAGTCGTTGGCTTCTTTGGTTTAAGCTGTTAAGATAGCGTGAGATTGGTGGAAATATATGCTGAAAATGAAATGTGCGATCTACTTTCTCTACATATTTCTTCACAACATTTTTCAGTCCAATCAATTTCTATCGAAGTTACTCTCCTGAAAGGCACAGAAATGTTTGTCAATCATGTAGTGGGTACGCCACTTTCGTCCGATATTTACCACAACCGGAAAGTGCCAAAATGTTTTACTAAGAATCTCAATATCAAATTTCGTTAAAAAAAAACTTGAATGATCACGGTTTTTCGAGTGAAAAGGGACGGACGGATAATATGTTGGCTGGAGAAGCTGATGGACAAAGAGGAGGAAAACCTGACGGAGAGACGGGAAAGCTATTTTAGAACGCACTCCGGAGGAACCCGAAAACGTGTACAAAACCCTGTTAGTTCAGACACAGTGAGGTTCATATGAGAGTTCGTACAAGCAGTTAACTGTGTCAGCAAGGTAGGACGGTTCTCTTGAGTGAATCGTATAATTGAGACTGGGCGTAGAGTCACAGAAGTAAACGACGATGTCTGGAGCAAAGGAAATGACAATATCACAATATTTTTAAGAAGAATCCTTATATCCCTCACGTTCTTTACAAGAGAAGCGTAAATATGTACGACTATAATTTATTTAGGCAGCTTTCTAGAAGACTCTAGTCCTCCCAGAACATCCGACTTCACTGTTTCTGGCCTGCCTGTAGAGCTAACAATCCATGGTCCATTATGTCACAGAGGCGGGTTCATTCATACAGGTCTCCACATCATATTATATTATCCAGTGCTGAATACATAACCTCCAGAGATGGAGCTGCTAGACACAGCTCTTCCTTTGTTAGGATTTTATGACTTGTAGGTAATAGAGCGTTCTGAACTGCAGACATTGTTCTGAGGTTTCTCAGATTAAAGAGACATGAAGAAACATGGGTCAAGATAGTGCATATGAAAAGAACATAAAATTAAATATAATTGTTACTGGAGAAGACGCGCGCCTGTGTGGATGTTCGGAAAAGTCGATCACGCCCATCTTCATGGTGGCGCACAGAGGAAACCAAATACGCAAAGAGACGGTTGGAATGCTTAAGGTATATACCTATATTTATTTCCAACTACTTTCATATAACTTCTTTAACACGTTTATTAATATTCCACCATGTTGCAGCTAATAATAATAATAATAATAATAATAATAATCCTAAGGAGACAAAGGACACAAAGGAGCAAGAGTCTGTACGAGGATAGTTGTTATTACTAGATTAAGCATGTCATAGAACTAATGTACAAATTAACAAACAGACGTGTCATTAGTTGGAAATAAGTATATCCTTACCTAGGTTTATATCTATCACACAGAAGGTATACAATATTAAATTCACGGTTGAAATATATTTGGTAGGAAGCCACGGAATAGCACAGAGTGTATGTACCGTCTAGGGGTCACACAGGCCTTAAAAGTATAGTGAAGTTTCCTTGTGTTAAGAATGAAGATACTTGTGGAGTGGCGGCACTAGCTCCACCCATTCTAATCTCAATATTACATTATGAGGTTGAGTAGTCAGGTTCACACAACGGCAGCTTCATTCTGGGGAAAGGGACTCCGTACATGGGGCTGTCTTCTAGGATAGTTGGAAGATAGCCTCATCGGCACTAGAGAAAGGGGAAATACCGATCTGAGAGGAGTATGTCTGATAGTACAGCAGCTCTATCATCAATCAGTCTTACTGTGCAAACATTGGTAATGCGCTGCAGGGGAAACGATCCCTTACTCAAATAACACAAGGCAATTTATGGACTGACACAGAGAATCAGACCATGGCAAGGAACACCTTAATCTCTATAACATTTTAGAAAGGACTCTGAATGCTAGAATAATGTGAGAGAGAAGATCAACAATGAAGGAAAGTTCAAAATAACGCCGACGAATGCTTACTATAATGTACGTCACTTAGACTTAACTTTGGAGACAGGGAATCTATAAACATCTTTCGACCAGAAGACATCCAGAGTCTAGCGTACATTTCATACTTTGAAAAAAGAATACACGATTTTAGCGTAAAATAAAAGTTTTCATAAGCGCCGATATCACCTCAAACCATTTCCTATTGTTGTGTAAGAAACTATGACAACAGGAAGGAATATGTAAGAAAGACACAACAAAAATAAACTTTGAGGGTCATTTGCTTTGAGGACAATATAAAAAAGTTGTATAACGTAATGAAAATAAACCAGCACTCGAATAATTAAGTTGTTAATATTAATAAAGACAGTCGAAAAGGGGGAGAAATAATTACACGGATAGCAGCTACAGAAACTCTAGAGAAAAGAAATAAAACTTACAGAAAAAACACTAAAGGAACAGAGTGTAAAGGATCTGAGCAAGGATATACATACACGCAGAGACACATAATTACTGCACCTAAACACAAATTCAGTTGTACATCTGCAAGCTCTAAATAAACCGTGCCTTGGATAATGAGAAGCCGTAAAATAGTATTGTCAATAGATCGAAATATTACTGAAACACATGACAAATTAAACTTGCATAGGCTTGCACCAAATTTCATTTAAACGATTATGAAACATTGTATAGATATAGAGATATAAGAAGGACAATATTTAGAAATTAAATAACAAAGCACGGAATCAATAACAGATTAATTGTCTTGGTCAAATTTAAAATAAAATAAACAAGGAAAAGAACCTTAAGAATGAAGTAATGTAATAGTTCACTAACTCTATTAATAAGACGCAAAATATGCTGAAATAACCTGAAAAGGGAAAATTATTTAGGGTGCAGATATTTTAAGAACGTACGGCAACCTTAATCACCACACCCTTCGGGGCACTAACCTCTTGTGGAAGTGTTACAAAAATATAATATACGTATATTTAATAAGTATTTAATCAAAGTACTTAGTAAGTTACTGGAAGGAATATCATCAGAATAGCAACACGGCTTAGGAACGGCCCGTTTAGTATGGGTTACAGAGCAGAAAAACTTAAATATCATATATTCTTATACGACGGAGTGTCAAATGAAAACCTTAAAAGTACGATAAAATTTCGAACCGTAGCTCGATTGTCTTGTAAGTTTCAACAATGATACTCATGTTTTGAAGAGTGGCCGACAGGTGGCAGTACGATCCTACATAAAAAAATGAAGTCATTGTGTACCTTTTGTTTTCAATAAATTACGAGATAAAACATATTTAAGGTTTTCATTTGACTCACCCTCGTATTTTTTAGTTTATACGAAGGCACTAAGTCGCGACTGTCGAAATTATATGTGCGAAATAACGGAAAAAAAATTGTTTCCACAGTACCTCATGAATGCTGCAAAGCGCTTAAGTGTAAGTATCAATTACATAAATAATGGTCGAAAATTAAAAGACTCGAGCAGTACTTAACAAACTGGGGGTGTGGGCGGGGGGAAAAGACAGCCCTAATCGCATAGATATCTCCTAATACCTGTCTTGATTCTATAACAGAAATAAATCAAAGGACCTTGTAAATACAATGTTACAAATGCACAATCATAATAACCAAGCATCCCATGTAAATTTGTAAGAAGAACAAATTGTGTAGATCATTTATACAAAAGATATTTTAGACCTGCCAACAAAAACTTAGTAGACCTACGTAAATAGTAGGCCTACACACGAGATAAAAAAGTCTTGCATTCCATACAGTTCCTTGCGGCAATATATATATATTATTTATTTATTTATATAGGTGTTGAAATGAAAATTTAAGTGTGTGTATATATATATATATATATATACACACACACACAATTTTCACTTGCACTCTGTGTGTTATTGCACAATTCATTGTTTATAACAAAGCTATAAAATGACATTCAAAGGAACAAACCCCAGCAGAAGAAACATGTTAACAACGTAACAAAATAAAAGTAAAAAAATCGCCCTGTAACAGGTCATGAAGGTCCAGAGAGGGAGAAGAGTTATAGCTCTACTCTTTCTTTAACTTCGGCTCTTGATAAGGGTGGATGATCGACTCCACGCCGCAGCCGCTCTACTCCTCGCAAGACATCCTGTATCTATTTTTTTTATAAGGTTGAGGGGCACCACAGTCGGTCTAGTAGAGTACGAAAAGATCGCTGGTACCGCTTTTCAAACCCCGGACTGTACAGATCGTAGTGAGTCGCTGTACCGAGTACGATAGCGCGGCAGCCGGTAACAAACCAATGTAACAAATAAAGAAGAAAATAAACACGCACAATTACTTGGGATGCACACTGTCATAGGAAAGAGAAATGGATGCGACACAGAAATTAATACAGTTTTTTCAGGCACACGAGAAACCTTCCAAAATCAAGAAGCAAACTAGACTAAGAATATAGTACACCACATCAGAGAAATCACTCTACATACGGCAGTGAAACTTGGAACAAAACAAATCTAGAATCACAGCAGCAGAGGCGAATTTTTTTAGGCAAACCGCAGAAAATATGTTGCTTGGCCACAAAAAAAAAAGTAAGATATTCTGAAATACGTTCAAAATGATTCAGTTTTTTAAAAATAAATCACTACAAAAATAAATGAATACAACACGTTCGTAGAATGGGCAGATTCGTACTGTCGCACTTCTACCGTAAAATATCAACTGGCAGGCAAAGGGAACGCTGAACGCCCATTAAACAGATTTCTGGAGTGTAATACAGACGGGTTTTGTTTTAGGTGATTTCTTTTCGCGCGATATCGCTTTATCGTAATTTGAAACTTCACGCCATTTTTCAGATTTACGCTATAAGTTCCGGTTTAATGCAATTTGCCACAGGCGATAGGCGATATTTTTGTGTTAAACGAGACTTGCCATAGACAATCGCTTGCTACTCTTATGTGTTGGAGGCCGGCAGAATTTGACGTCACTTTCACGCCATCAGTCACGTGTGTGGATTGATTACGTTGGTGGTAGGCGGCTGATGTAATTCCCCCTTTAACACCATTGGTCTTTCTTAAAAAAATGATTGCGAAACGTAAATTTACATCACCTAGTGCAATCCAAGTAAAAAATCGGGGAAAACCTATCGGTATTCAAGAGAAATTAGACGTAAAAAATCTAATTTAAACAGATTCTAAATTATGGGTATTCCATCCCGTTGTGCTAATATAACAATGTTATTTATTGTCCATCTTACACAACACCTACACCTTATCTCGCTACAATAAGCGCTACAGAGTGCCACGATCAACCTAAGGACACCTGGATGACATCGAACATCTACCCTACCCAAACAGTGAGTTCAAGCTCTCAACAAACCGAGGGCACACACGACCCATGTAAGGCATTAGGCCACCGGTACATCGTGAGGTCCCCTATCCACGTTCATAATATTACGGCACATTCCTAAGGTACATAAACACCTATCACATACACACAACAACGATCCACTTGTTCACCACGATCATATGATCTTTACCTGTATTTTAACCAACTTTTATAACATATATTTTATAACTAACGCACTGTAAACCATGGGATCCCGTAAGTAACTACTTCAGACGTACCCTGTATGATTCATATTTTATAAGCCTGAAGATGACCCTAAGGGGTTGAAACATGTAGCTTTATTAAATGTACATAACTTAATTTCACATCATGTTGTTGTGTAAGACGGACAATAAATAACATTAATTTAAACAGGGTGAACAAATTGTCGACATTTACCGTAACGTTAGACTCGGCCATAGTACCGTACGTATACCTTGTGATAATGGTGACTGAAGTAGAGAAAGTGTTAAGTCAGTAAGTAAACTGTGTAGCAAGAATACCACAGTATTATCGGAACGTAACTGCCCAACAACCAGCGATATGCGTCTCTTACATATTTATCGATTTAAAAATAAATAAATATGACGCGTAGAAATGTATATATACTGTATATACAGTACATATATACTCCACAGGTACGAATATCCACTAGTGTTGTAGTCATACACTATATTAGCTTGAGACTGTCAATCCTCTAACCCCCAGTACGTGAAAATACACAGTTTTAAATGGAAATTTTGATTTTGATTTTCGCGAAATTTTTCGCATCAAACAAGACCTGTTCGTACTGACATTTAAATGAGCCTCGAGGCCTATATTCTTTAAGTGCGATGATGATGACGATGATGAGGATGACACATGATCATAACATATATACGAGGTAGGCATATATTAACCATTCTGCTGAATTTAATGAAAAACTAAGCATGTTCCAGTACCTAAGTGGCACAATTACCTCAGTCAGAAAAACAATTTAAGTAAGTACAGTCTGCGCTACCAGTACGACGGCAGAACGGTGGACGTAGTGGGACAAACTGAATGATTTCTCTAGTGGTACTGGTGAGTTGCAGGAGTGACGGGATAAGCAAACAAATTTCAAATCCCAAGAAAAATACTTGGAAACCAGAAGAAGCACTTCTATCACTTGAAAACAGTACAGGGAAATAAATGTTATCAGCGGGTAATACACAACAAAAAGTTGAAAAGGAAGATCAGACATAAGATGAAAATATACAATGTAGGGACGGTCATCGAGAGGCATCGTCTATTAAAAACAGTGAATAGGTTATTGTAAAATTAAGCTATTATTACAATATGGAATAATAATAAACAATAGTATTTAAATAGATAAAATCATTAGAAGTCAATATGCACGCGAGAATTTCCTTGTGTTTTAAAGCATTGTACGTTTTTAAACACCCTGTGCTAATGATGGTCATTCTGCTCTGAGACGCGTTGGATCGAGGTGGATACAGATTACGTAAATGTCATTTGAGTTTGTGTGGCTGAAAAAGAGGAAGTGTCTTTGTTAGCGTTGCTCTCTCTTTATTATCTTTAATTATTTTTTACTCAAAAGCGCTGTTTCAAATTCCTTATATTTCCTTGGATAAGATTTATTACGATGTGTTATTGCAAGATCGAGACCGATTTTCGGAGGTCTAAACTGAAAGATATTTTGCAGTATGTTTTGAGTATCGTGTATGTTTGGAAGGCAGCACGAACAGGTATTATTATTATTATTATTATTATTATTATTATTATTATCATCATCCTTTTTTAATAATATCTTAAATTTACAACAACCTATTCACTGTTTGTAATAGGACGTGCCTTGTCGTAAGTCACCCTTTCTTTAAACGGATTTGTAGACTAACTTAAGATGACCAAAGAATTTTCGGAAGCATGTAGTAGTGTGTAAAATATTCGAATATATTTCTTAAAGTTGTGTTTTTCGGTCCTTAAAATTGAAAATAGGCAAAAATATAAAACCTGACTACAAGTCTTGGGATATAATAGTGATACTAATGCTGACATCAGTAACTGTATTAATAAAAATTTTCTTCAGGTGGAGGCACGTAGAAGCATGTTTCTTTCCCCTGATACTTGACGTATACCGGACATACATATTTGACTTTTGTGCCTTCAGTGAAGACACAGCTGTAAATATTTTAAAGTTGTTAAATATATTTTAAAATTGAAGACCACCTTATTATGAAATATTACTTCGCGTTGATTGATAGCTTGTTACCGGCGTTTTGGAGGAGCTTACTGCCTCCATCTTCCAGGCGGACGTGTTCTTCTTCAACAGCCTTAGACAAGGAGGTAAGGTCCTCTGACAGCCGGTAATAAATTACGATTTAACGTTGCCTCGTATTGCAGAAGCCTAACATTCTTCATCAGCAACGTCGCGAAAATTATTATTCCTCAAGATTTATAGGTACACACAACCCTACAGTACCGCTAGGTACAACACCAAAAACTCTCTGCGTTTTGCTACACGTTGTATTCATTTGTTCCGCGTAATTCTTACAATAAAGAGCTATCGCTTCATTATACATTATTAACCAATTCCTCTGTATAATCGAAGCATTAATTTTTTTTTATGAGGCACAGAATCACATTTTACACAAGATATAGTTCCACTTTCCAAGGCTTAACGAATTAGTCATAAAATTTTATTTGCCTAATAATTAAGGTTCCCCACCATCACATTAACAAAGAAAGGTTAAACAAGTTCAGCCGTGACGATATTTAAATCGGAGAGCTCAAGAATGTGAGATGTTTGAACGTAGGCCTGATAGTTAAAGTTTTTGTTCGAAGCAGTTGACCGACTGCGCGGACAGCAGTGAAGTCTGAACATTCCCGAGGGGCCTCACATATACACATGGACAGCCTGACTCTCATATAAATGACCTACAGATATGAATTCATGCAAACGAATCATTAATTTCTTTCACATAAAGCTGGCGGAGATATGTTCTCATTTGTCACCGCGACACGAATATCAAGAAACGAATAAAATAATGAAAGAGTGATGTTGAACCTCTAACTGTCAATGACAGCGAGTTGAATTATTTCAGAACTGGAAGCAGGCATTACGTGACAAGCGCAACCATGTTTCCATAGGCCCTACGAATAAATAGGAACGATCGCAGCAACTTTAAATTCGATAGGCGCATTCCTGTCTTGCATTCTCTAGGAAAAAATCCACTGTTACACCCTGCAATCAATGCATAGTAAAGGGCATGGCCAACTTCTACACGACTGGGAAATGAGTTGCTGCGAGTATCACTGTAGAAACAATTGCATTCACACAAAGTACTTTTTCCGATCACGTAATGAGCAATATTTAGACGCTTCGGAAAATAGACAGGGAATACCTTGAAAGTTTCGAAATATGCTACTGGATGAAGGATGCAGAAGATCAATTGGAACTATCGTGCGAAGTATGACATGGAGTTAAGGAAGAAAGTAACATTCTACATAAAATAAAAGAAAGAAAAGCTAACCAGATTGGTCACAGCATCGTAGCGCTGCTTTAAAAAATAAGTTATTGAAGGAAAAATGAAATACAAATCATGAGAGATGAGAAGACGAAGAACAAAATTTAAGCAGCTACTCTATGGCTAAGGACAAAAGATAATATCGGAATTTGAAATAAGAAGCACAAGACAGCACCTCTGGATACATTACTTTGGTAGATGCTATGCATAGTCGTAGGACAGACTACGTAATGAATGAATGAAAAATCTAATTACGTTATTCTTGTAATTTATATTCTTCTAGACAGACAGCACACACGCAGCTTTGTAATTTAGAAAATATATGACTTAAGAATGCATAGTCATGGAATAACTCTTAACTGTAATTATCATCGTTTGTATTAACCCAGCAGTGTGTGTGTGTGTGTGTGTGGGGGGGGGGGGGTATATACAAGCGTAAAATACGAGTGTAACTATACACACACACACACACATATATATATATATATATATATATATATGTGTGTGTGTGTACGCATAAGCATATAGATTACTAACACACACAAGCCATTAGGATTGAATAAATCCATGCTGCAATAGTACAAGTTCCAGTATTACTGCAGCAAAATAATATCATTTTATTGCAAAGTACACATAAATAAAGTATTTTAGTATTTTAACCGCTAACATAAGCTTTTAAATGCACTTAAAGGTCCAGTGTAAATAATGGGATCCCATTGGTAGAGTTAATGAATGTACCTTAATTGACGGTATTCTTCTGTAGGCCTGATGATGTAGCCTGATTAACCAGTTTTAAAACTACAACTGATATTCAATTGTTGTGTATAGACGGTACTTTGCAATAAAATTTATTACACATGCACAACGGGATGGCGTCATTCAAATTCAAAATAATCTCTTACTTACGTCGTTTCGCTAATGTCCTGTACCCAGAACCCTGCATATTAGACCAAGAGAGCAAATTCACAAGAACTAAGCTCAGATTGTTGTCGCTTTTCTGGACCGCCATGGTCAGACTCTCATACTCGAACATTTTGTTGAAATTCTTAAACAAAGCGCCCTTGAAGAATCCGAGGAACCTGAGAAACCTGAGTCTGAACCTAAGGACAGGACAATAACGGTTTAGAAGCTGACTGACAGGAGTGGTCTCATCTTTGTGTCTAAGGCAGTGAGTCGAAAGAACAGAGAACAGCAGCAACTGGTCAAGTGATTAGGAGGATGCTTGCTTGTTTGAAGAGAGTCTGGAGAAAGAGTTGTGGTCTTTGTTCTGCCATATTTCAATGTTTGGTTTCTTAAAATTATTTTTATAGGATCCTTCATCGCCACATGTGTTGCTGAACATTCCTGTCACCCAGACACTGCACCCACAATCAAGTGCAAATACCCTGTCCTTAAAGTGTCATTTGTTTCTCAAATTTCATTAATTCTTTTAAATTTTTTGTATATAAAAAAATACCCTCTTTCTTGGTCGAAACAGATTGTCTGGTAAACAACCAACCCAATTTAATTACGTGTTAATGGGTAAATCTGTCTTGATATGTCATATAGACAACGTTGTCGCACTTCGAACCACATATGACGTAACTTGGGTTGAAGAATCTTTGTTAAAGAAACGGTTCCAACCAATCCGTCAGAGTTGGAGTCAACAAAAAAAACCTCTCCTTACTTTACCAAGCGTAATAATGAATGGTAATTTTGTATCGTCATTTACTTAAATCCCTGTAAGAAGACACAGTATTCTAAAAATATGTGTTTTATAACTTAATGGCCAACTTACTTACGTCTGAAGTTCAAAGAAAATTGTTCACCACTTACCTACTTATTCATTTCGGTTTACTTATAGTGATTACAAAAATAATGAAACTGTACGACAAGGTGCATAAAGGTGTATATTTTTAAAATTATTTTATGAGGCTTTTATTGTTAAATTATATATTGTCGAAGATAGATGAATATGTATGGAGCACTGGTGGAACATTACTGACGAGAAAACTGAAGCACTAGCAGAGAAAGCTGTCTTGTTCTCCAAACATCCCACATGAAATGGTCTGTGATTGAATCACAGCCTCTACAGTGGCCAGCCGGCGACTAACCAAGTAAATTTTTGTAACTACTGTAGTGTCGTCTTGGGGCTGCAGTAATTACTTATAGATGTAATGGCAAAATAATTACGTAGGAAAATAGTCTTATTTTACTTTATGTGCTTACGTGGACCGAGTAGCGTAGTCGGTATAACGACTGGCTACTGACTGGACGGCCCGGGGATCGAATCCCGGTGGGAGCGAGATTTTCCGTACTTGTCCAGACCGGCCCTGGGGTCCACCCAGCCTACTGTACAGTGGGTACCGGGTCTTTCCCGGGGTAAAGAGCGGCCGGGGCGTGACACTGACCCCTCACTCCATCTAGTGCCGTGGTTAAGAAAGAGTAGAGCTTTACCTCCACTCCCCCTATGGGCCGTACGGCCTGTAGAGAGCCTCAGTGCCTGTACAGGGTGCACATTACCTTTTACAATGCGCTTACGTAGAAAAAAGCACACCCAACAATTAGACACAATTTGTCCGAATGAAAGGAAGAGAGACACGGAGCATGAGAATTACGAGGAAGGTAGAGAGGGCTGAAATTAATTACGTCGTGTCTTGTAATCGCAATTTTCTTTTTCTTTCAGCAAATACCTACTACGAAATAAATGAGAATTCACAGATGCCAGCCAATATGTTGCATGAATATTCTCCACCTGCATTAATGTGAAGTGTTTGTCGAACAAATGCCAGAAAACATTTTGACAGTTTCATGATGAAATACAAGTCTCGCTAATTCCGTTTGCCCAAAACACTACCTATTTCATGCTAACCAAAGCGCGTTTCCAACAAAATATGATGTAATTTCACATTAAAATTTTTTAGAAATTCCGATCCAAAAACCAGAAGTTATGGCCTACCCACTTGTCCAACTGCTGCTTGCTGCTTAACTTGAAATAATCTATAATACGAGTCCATTGCAATATAACTTATTCTGAACAAATATGTTGAAATAATAGAGAGTTTAATGTTAAAATGTTCACAAATGATTGTGCGACAAATTGTAAGATAACGTAACCATTTAGGACATAAACCTAGGATATTTTGTTTAAAGACTCGGTTCGTACCGCGCAGTAAACACTCCCCAGCTTGTTTAAAAAAAACAAATCTTTTAATTCTACAGAAGGCAAAAATCGCTGTTTTTCTGAGATCCATAACAAAAACATAAAACGCTGTGGACAGAAATTAGAATGTATTATTTACTATCGTTTAAGACTTTTATCAGTGTCAAAAATAAACCACATCAACAAAACGTGACTGACAATTCCTGTTTCCGTACATATGTGAAGAGACAATAGAAAATATGTTAAGATATAATCTGTCAAAACCTGTGTAAACCACTGTCAAAAATTTGTATGGTTCGAAACGTAGAAAGTTAGAATATCAGACAGGGCAGTAAGTAAAACGTAACCGTTAGACTTTAAAGGGCTAATGATAAAGCATTTTTTAATTTTTATAACCATAGGATAAATCGGTAAATTACTCAATTATTACACCAACCACTGAACATATACAAAAATTATAAAATTTACACATTAAAATATTAAAACGCTCCGACATGTTTCGGTCCTAAGACCATCATCAGGGAGCTATATTTTCCTTACTAAAGTCACACTAGAAATAGTCACAGATTAATTTCGTTGTACAAGTTGGGTGTTGTGGCAGCATGCCGTGTTGTGTAATGTTATGTTGCGAAGAGTGCCGTGCTACGGATGTGCATTCTGTGCTTCGTTGCGTGATACAGCTCCCTGATGATGGTCTTAGGACCGAAACATGTCGGAGCGTTTTTAATGTTTTAATGTATACGTTTTATAAATTTTATATATGTGCAGTGGTTGGTGTAATAATTGAGTAACTCGACAACATGCACGGTGTAACAATAAAAAAAAATCAGTAAATTTTTAACCTTTCGGTCGGAAATGTACTGATCTACATCTACTGAAAGAAATCACAGTAACCTCCGCCGACATTCGAAATGCCTACTCCACAATACACACAGTACTGCAAGCAATACAGTTTACCTAATTTATTTCGTAACATGTATGGGATTCCTGTTACACGGTACTGAAATAAATATTTGCATGGTAATGGTAACAATAAGAGTGTAAATAAAGAATATCAAATAGCAGCTGCTAGGTCAGCACCATCCAACATGTTCCGTTACCTGTGTGGCAGACATTGACGATTGCAACTTTCTGTTTAGTGCCACATTTTCCGGCCGAAAACACAAAATTTTAAATGTGTTGATTTATATGGAACAATAATCTCTTTAAAATATCGATTCGCCAAAATAACCCCACTGAATTAAAAACAGATCACAAACACCATTGTTTTGCTAACGTGTAAGACGACGTTCTCGTTCGGATTTCTTCTTCCATGCGTTACGTGTCCGTTTACATACGCAATACGATGTTACACTGAAATGAATGTTAAATTAAAAGGATTGTATGATTTGTAACCCTCTACATTTCAGTGGTAAATGTACCAAATATGCCATCTGCTTGAACGTAAAAAAAAACTCTGCGTTTTGCCCACAAAATGCATATATTTTGTGTGTTTCATGTGACAATGATTAATTCTCTATATGAGATTACCAAAATGTTTTTAATGACGGTAAATGTGTTCTCTGCGAGATAGGAATTGAACTGTTTTATACTACACTGGCGAACCTCAGGCTTTCAAGAACTAATCCACATTTCTGCCATTGTGGTATACATGAAGCATTTTCATGTCTCAGAATTTTATTCATATCTCATTTATACAAGTTACAATATTTCGTATCGCACGAAACGAATAGAATGTGCCGACATATAATTGGTGACGCCCCTACTCCGTATTGGGGAGGTCTCAGGTTCAAATCTTGAATCGGATCCTATCCTCACTATCCTCACTGAAGGCCTTCCCATTTCTAGTTAGTTCCTCCAGGGGACTTAACATGGTGGTGTCTAAAATTAGTTTATATAATCGCTTCCTTCAACTTCCTTTGCAATTATTTATTCACTGATCGTTCTGTCTTTCGACAGTAAGTAACACGACGTTCTGAAAGCCTTGAAGTAAAAAAAATGAACAAACAAGGAATTAAGCTGTGGTTTTCGCCAGAGAGACGTAAGGCAACAATTGTTATAGGCGTAAGATCACAAATATAAACCGAAAATAAAATTTTAATACATTACCAGAGCGTTATAGAAGTAACTAATTTGAGCTGCTTCACTTCATAATAATAAAATTTCATTTGTGTAGTCATTTATATTACAACCCTAAAAGTAGGGAGGCAGACTTCTTGCTTGTGTCATCAATTAGACAGATATTACTTGCCTGATACTTGCGTGCTGGTTGCGTACCACCCAGATCATTTCCTTACCTGGAACAAAATGGAAGAGAAAATAAAAAACAGTTCAATTATAAGAGGAAGTTGGTGCAAGCGTAGTCTCAGGACAAAAGGTATAAAATATTTTATATGGCGCTTGTAAAAACTCTGTCCTTTTTAGATTTAGATCTTGTAACAGGCACAGGGTTTGGGAACGCTTGACATGGTACGGACTAATAAAGCGATGGGTAAATTTGTTCTACTTAAAGTAGCAGGTGACCTACAGCTTCGAATAAATGAATGTTACAAATTTGATACGTATTGGACCGTGCATCATCTTGATAACTGAAGAATAAAATCCAACTAGATGCCACTTACTACTTTATTATGCTTATGTTAGGCTCAACATGTTTTGGGCACCATTATGCCCATCATCAGAAGCTCACGACGATAGCGTTGGTTACCACATAGGCCGTCTGGTTCTCGAGTTGCTGCTGGTTGGATTTTATTCTTCAGGTATGAATGTTACAAATTAATAATTATTATTTGTTTATTTATTTAATGTATATTTAACGATGCTGTCCATAAACAAGGGTCATAAAAACATTGAAAGAGTCGTGTTTATCCCAACACACAAAAAAAGCTTGGTTTGTGACAATAATGCAGACCCCGGTTACTTTCGTCCAATAACAGACTCGCAGGGTCGAATATGGCATCCACACTTTTCTTTTTTCCTGCGATGGAGACTACCAATGAGCTGAAGTACATCTCCCGCAAATTCCAGCACTGGAGGTTTCTTTCTAAAGTGGACTGTATAGGTTAGCTGGAGTTTAAGCAAGAAGGTGACAAGGTTTTGGCTGAATTAAAATAGCATATTACATGTTCTGATGATGGGGCGCCGTGAGCAGAAGAATAAAGTTTCTGGACTCTTCAAGGAGTCTTTCAGCTTCTCAAGACGATGCATTTTCTGTGGAGGATGTACGGAAGATGCAGAACGAAAGATCTAATAAAACAAAATAATGGTGATTAAGTGACTGATAAGGGAATTTAATGGCATTTAATGAAGTTTAAATATTCCGTCCCCTCGTACTTATCTACTCTTCTCAGTGCTAGCGTCTGCCAACAAACGTGACAAAAAATTCAATTCTACGCTCCGATTACTGAAAGTCGACAAAGGTTCAAAGAAGGGAATGTTATCAATCCTCTCGGCGTGGTAGGCTGTATTTTTTGACACCGAATGCATTTAATAATATCATTTCAGGTTTATTCTTGCTCATTACTGAGGTTAATAAGGTTCATGATGTATGATGCATATGAATTTAATACACATCAAAGATTACCTGAAATTAAATCATTTATAGAGAAAAACAAATGAAATGAAAGATAATTCATATTTCAAACAACAGTTGGCATTTTTTCCACTCCAAATATTCATTATCTTTCTATATTTTTTAGCATGGTCTTCACAATTATTGTTCTGATCACAAATTTACACTGTATTATGCAATACAAAATCCACGTAAAGTCCTCCAACGCTCAGTGTAACACCGTCCTCCCAAACAGCGCAATACGTAATGGAATCGAAATTTTACAAGCTATGAACAGAAAAATTACTGTCGTGAACTTTGACATCCTTGGCTAGTTCTGATAAGAAACTCATAATATAACCGAATCTATAATCTACAATCTCTAATCTGAGAAACTAATATTACAGAACACAAGTTATATCGCCAGGAGCCATTATGTAACCAGAAACGTGGGCTTGTGTAGGAATACGCAAGAACAGGCACTTGAGGGAACATATGTGTTTACTTGTGGCGTCAGCTGATCCCGTCGGAGTAACTGATCATGGATATGATTGCAGAATATGCTGAGAAAACGGAACAATAAATATCTACGGCGTAGACTTCTAAGATAGCACAAATATAACTGATGTATACTGTGACGACAGGTTCAATCGAAAAAATGAAAAGCGAGATTGTATGTGATGTTTTGAAACGCAAACAGACCGGTCACAGTCTGAAAAAGTACTATCAGTATGGTCGCCTATATTTCCTGAACACCTAATTTGACAAAAATGAACATCTACATTCAACAAATAACCCCAAATCTTCAATAAACTTAAACTAACCCAAGAAAAAGCAGCAAATAAATCAAATAAGTATTTCTTTCTTCTGAAATGTAACTTTGCGGCACTGGGTAATAGTTACCCTTCCTTCCGAAGGAGAGTAACGTTTTTGTCGTCAGAGATCTAGATGTCCGCAAGATCAAATAACTCAAAATAAATTTTAAACTCATGGTTCCGTGCATCGTTATTCAATGTTAATAAATGTCCAACCAGATGCAACAGTATGCAGATATTTAATTACTGCAAAGTCACTCTACATGTTTCGGGTGTCACAGCACCCACAATCAGGAGTACTAAAAACTGTAACCGCAACCTCCGGTAAAGGTCATAATATCGGTGCAGCTACTTCCCTCCA
>Ga0123352_10004575_pt1 | contig 20390 bp, 11 predicted proteins | sample TergutLab28metaG_FD_89700 | JGI IMG/M metagenome (GOLD analysis project Ga0123352, IMG submission 89700) | Labiotermes labralis P1 segment gut microbial communities from Petit-Saut dam, French Guiana - Lab288 P1 | ecosystem: Host-associated > Arthropoda: Insects > Digestive system > Gut ...
AGATATTCCCCGCATTTTATGGAAACCGAAGGTTCATTACCGCTTTTACAAGTGCCCGTCACCTGTCCCTATCCTCAGCCAGCTTGATCCAATCCATACCCCCACATCCCACTTCCTGAGGATATATCTTAATATTATCCTCCCATCTATGTCTGGGTCTTCCAAGTGGTCTCTTTCCCTTAGGGGTCCCCACCAAAACCCAGCATAAACTTCTCCTCTCCCCCATACGTGCTACATGCCCCGCTCTTCTCATTCTTCTCGATTTTATCACCCGAAGTATATTGGGTTAGGAGTACAGATCAGTAAGCTCTTCAATATGTAGTTTTCTCCACTGCCCTCTTAACTCGTCTCTCTTAGGCCCAAATATTCTCCTCAACACCCTATGCTCAAATACTCGCAGCCTACGTTCCTCCCTCAATGTGAATGACCATGTTTCACACCCATACAAAACAACAGGCAAAATTATATTTCTGTATATCTTAATAACTGCATTTGGACGAAGGAATTATTTTAATACCAAAAGCATCTCTTCATAAAATAAATCATAAAGTACACTGCAGTGTATAGTGGCTGTTGGAAAACTGCCTTTCGTTTTAAAAACTGATACATGCTGAACGTTTCATCACAATTCCTTAATTTTAATTGATAACGTATTAAAGGATGAAGAGTTAGAGCTGCTTTGCGGGATAAATAGACATGGTTTAAGAGATTTACATTTTATATATCCTTTAATACTACATTTTTATTCCATTATCTGTTTGCATACACCCTGTAAAACATGGCTCATCTGAATCAAGCTTTTGCCAAACTCGAGGCATTTCTGCTGCACCATTAGGCCTACCTGTCCGATGATGATGGTGTTCTTTTTCCAGCGAAAGAATGGAAGGCTATCTCCAGAGCTCTGGAGTTAATTTCGACCTACAAGTTTCTAGCTGGCTATGTCCACAGTCAGGTTAGGTCTACAAGAACCATTTCCCCTCCAATGCGTCACAGATGCATGCGTGCATGAAAAGGGGGCTTTACTTACGCATGCAAAACAATGCACCATCAGAGACCCTTATGCGTGTGCGTGTGCGTGTCCTTAGTGCCATGCGGGGGTGTACAGAACCTTTCAAATGAACGCTCCACCCATAAATTAGACTGGATTTATTAGAGCCAAAATTGTCCCACTAACAAACGAGAATGCCGTGAAGAAATACAGGGGGCGTGGAGGCAAAGCTTCATTCGTTCTACAAGTCGGTGATTAGTCAGTTACCTATAAGCATTGCACGAGGCCCGGGTGGGCCCTTAGTGGTCTGAAAGTCTAATTTCAAGCAAAACGCATCACAGTAACTCCTGTTGATGGATGCGGGTGCAGTTTCCGAAACACTGGATATCAACGCAATTTTCACAAGGATCATGGACCGAGAACACTACCTTAGTTTTGTTAGGTACTCTCTCCAAAAATAAACCCGCAAATTGTGACTAGATATCCTACGACGCTTTTTGTAACCATACAGTATATAGGGACTGGGAGGTTAATAATTAAGAAGTCACACGCAGAATCAAGATGAGTCGTTTTTACCTGCAATCAGCAATGAAAAGGGCTGCAGTTAAACTGTGCCTAAGTTTCAAATGCATAATTCATGGATGCGGTTCATTTTTGGATTGTCACAAGTTTATAAGACACTGTGGGGACCGCTGTAGCACAGTGGTTAAGGTACTGTGCTACAAATCGGAAGGTCGCTGGTTCGATCCCAGCTGGTGTCAGTGGATTCTTCATTGACATAAAAACTTCCGATCGCACTACGGCCCTGGAGTCGACTCAGCCTCTAAAAGAAATGAGTACCAGGAGTATTTCCTGGGGATAAAGGCGGCCGGTGCGTAAGGCTGACAACCTTACCACCATCCTGTGCCGTTGTCACGAAATCTGGGAACCTTAACTTCCTGGAACCCTCTGGGTCTGTCCAGGCCTGTAATGGGACTGCTTTACCTTTACCTTTATAAGACACTGTACCGTTATATCTCTTAGCCTTCAGTAAGGCAAAGCGCGCATCGGTTACACAAGAATAACAAATTGTTCTCACAACTAATATTTGTACATGTCCCTGGAAAGTATGGGAGTTGATTTTTTAAACTCTGCCCGACTGTTAGCTTTGATCACTCAGAATATTTTTTATGCCGGATTAACAGAGAAGTGGTGATACGTCATGGAAATCAGATACACGTATCTCGTTTATCATAAGCTCTAAGCCAGGGGTGAACATTAAATTTTGGTTGGAAATTAGGAAAACTATTTCTTAGTGACAGCGAAAATACCCCCTCTGTCACACTTTTAAAATTCTCCACTTATTCTTAAGGACTTCACAGCTATATGAAAAGTTACAAAAACCAGTGCTATATTTCGACAACTTATTTACTTGGCGTTTTCAAGCGCGCACACTTGTGCTTGGAGTTACACTCAATTCGATTTTCTTGTACCCATTTGTAGCCTTAGCACTTACATGAAAACAGTAAATGGGCCTACATAAACTAGAAAGCAGATATTTGAACATCTCTCAAAGTGGTCATTTTTTATATCATTTTGTAAAGTGCCGGTCCCAGTGGCTGCGCGGTCTAAGGCGTAGGTCTGAGACCGCTCGCCTGCTGAGATCGTGGGTTCGAATCCGACCGGGGGCATGGATATTTGTCTGTTATGAATGTTGTGTGTTGTCAGGTAGAGGTCTCTGCGACGAGCTGATCACTCGTCCAGAGGAGTCCTACCGACTGTGATGCGTCGTTGTGTGTGATCTAGAAACATCATGAATGAGGAGGCCATGGCCCGCGTTGGGCCGCAGCACCACAGGATAAAAAAAATTGTAATATACATAGTTAAATGTTTGTTTATTATTTCTTTATAATGAAAGATAAATTTATCAAATAAGTCGCAACATCCAACATATATAGAGAAAGTTAAAAAAATGTTCGGTCAAAATTGTAAGACTTTTAATGAGCCGGGCTGATGAAGAAATTTTCTATGATTTAGATCTGCAAATGACCTCTTATTAATTGTAAACAACTGTGTTTATTGTTATGTTAATTTAAAATTTGCAGTTGTGTCTGCTGCTCAATGATTATATTCCACTCGGACCCATGCCCCTGCATCAACTGAAGCTATCATTTGAAAGAGAAAATTACACGAGGATGGTAGTGTGTTTGTAATTGAAAGGATTGAGAAAACGGCGATCAAGGCTTATTTTAGGGCACTATTCCGGCACTGGCGTGAAGGTACAGGCGAAAAACACGAAGCATTTCAATCAGGACAGTTAGAGTGCCGGTCGAGACTCCAAGGAGTTACATCGATTATCAATTCGTGAGAGTTACTGCTTAAACCAGCTTGTTCGGTGAGTGTAACACGTACAGCCCTCCGTCTACTACTGAAGGCGACCTTATAATACTGAAAAGTGATGAGCTCTTGAGCCGGCGTGCCTGTAATGTGTCTATATATACCAAATAGCAAACACATCACAAGTTTTCTGCAGCGTACGTAAGCAGGAGATGGTAATATTATGGACTTCACCAATATATATATATATTCACACACACACACACACATATATATATATATATTCACACACACACACACACACATATATATATATATATATGCCTAAACGTAGTTTTGCATTTTGACGTGCTCCTGTGTTACTGTTGTTGTAAATCAGGTTAATTACGTTATTATTATTATTACTACATAACGGGAGAAAAGAGTACTTTTGTAAGTCATGTTGCCTGACTCAGTAACTATTAATTCAACACAGTGTAACAATTTTATGAGACCCCCAGACTATGCTCCATATAGTGGGGGAGAACAGGAAACGTAACCACTGGAAAATTAAGATGGATTTACGCCATCCACAATTATAAAGGAAGTTGTAAAAATATCTTAGATAGGTAGCAATTCATATTTTTACTGCTTTGTTCTTTAAAGAACAATTAGAATCAGAATTAAAAATTGGATTCCATCCTTTAAAAAATACGTGAAATTTGTCACATGATCATTTGATTAGCATTCTAGTGGACAATATAATAAATATTTATATTATTAAATGTTTAACAAACATTGAAAAACTAATTAAAATTTTTTTCCAGCTTGCAGAACATGTACAAAAATTGTCATAAAACTATTAGTTGGACAGTGTAACGAAAACATAATTTATATGTATACTCATAAGTATAAAATACTCGTAGATTTTTTGAGACTAAAATATCGCCCAGTAAAGACAGAAGGGTCAAGCTGACTGGACTGAAAATAGACAGCACAAGTGGGTTCCATTTATGAAAGCGCTGTTAACACGCCGGTGAATTTCGCATTAATATAGGACACATCTGAGACGGACCACACACTTGTTACCATAGGACGCTGCCTACGATTGACATGCTAATATAACTTACATCATTGGCATCAAAAGCTTTAAAATTGCTGATACAGCGTCGTTGAATAAATTATCATTCAGGATGGCAGAAAAATAACTTACATCCCAAACACGAGAAGTTAATTAAATTTTCACGCAATTCTTTCAAATGTACAGCATCTCCAGCATTTTCCGTCATCCTTAGACGAATTCCAGTGACAGGCATTCATTACGTATACGCTAGAAGTGACACAGTAAATTACACACAGTGTCATAACCAGACGACAGTTTGTGACATCAATGCAAGTTTAATGAGTCTTATAATGTTGGGTTTCCAGTGTTGTAAGTCAAAATTTGAACTTACGAGAAGGGCGTGTCTTCTCTTTACCCTGTCACAAAGACAGTTCAAAGAAAAGACAGGCTTATGTTAGTGTCATATCCGCCTGAATGAAATTTTGTGTATCCTTAAACGTGTACATTTCCCCTGAAGGATCCATTTTCAACAGCACCGTGTTGTGTAAATTGCCTTCTTCGGATTTCGAACTCAAAGCAATGATCCGCAGCGAGTCACCAAAGTTCTACTTAACTGACAATTAATTCTCCACTAATACAACACATAATATCAAAGAGCAGAAAGTTTTAGATCTAACGTTCCGAAATTTTGTTTGGAAAAAAGATTTTCTCATTTTGAATAACGCCCAGGTTACGAACATCCTCATATTTTCCTCCGTCTCTCAACCAAAGGCCAAGCTTAACAATGGCATTCCATCTCATTATTTATCACCGATTCGCGATCATCTTCCTATCTTATTCGATAATCTATTAACTTTGGAGGCGATAAAGCGTAATTAAACAACCTGCGAATCAGTCACTCATTATAGCCCATTCTGTACCGATTTCAAGCTAAAACATCTTGGCAGTAAAGTTATGCAGCCATTAGCGGACAGGCTTCTTTTTCACCCCTTTCAGTGCTTACTTCCTGCTTCCCTAGTCAGAGGGAAAACGTTTAGTCTGGTATTCATTTACACTTTAATCATCCCCTTTTGCCCGATCCACGACGCACCACCCCATATGTGCATCACAAACCTCCGTAAACACGTAGCTGTAAACATCAGAAATCAAGCTTTCCATTACAAGCATATTGAAAGTTACCTCCATCCGTCTCGTTGCTCTGCAGAAAAAAAGAAGAGTCTCGACTTAACGACTTTAACGGTAACATGGATTTTGAATTATTCCGGATTTCCCTTTAATATTTATATTTTCTATAGACACGTCAAATTGCACTTAATGTTAACATTAATGTAACGCACATAATTACATTCTATTTATCTTAAAACATAGGCGACTATTGGGATTCTAGTATCTAAAAGTCCCCATGTTCTTTGTCAACTGCTGGTACTAGTGTTACAGTAAAATGAGTGTTCAAAGTCTGTCAGTATGCAGACAAAGAATCATACAAGGAACATAGAGGGGCCATCACTCGGAACATCAATTCAGGCACCGCAAAATGTTCAGAACAACATCGGATAATGTGTCAATTATCGCCACAAACCTTAAAGAGTATTTACTCGATCTCCTGGCCAAAAAACCGCCCTGCTTCGCAAAATTCTGTGCCCTTGTTTCGCTGTCATTTGCAAGTTACAGAGACTTGAATGGGAATTTTATATACAATTAAATTAGGATGTGGCTTTTGACCTATAATTTAGGATACTATTTCAAAATTCTTCGACAAGTGTATTGAAATTAGCTTCTTTTTATGTTGGAATCAGCTTGAGGCTTTCTGCCTTTAAAAGTGTAAATCTCTGTCGACGGTACGGGTTGAATTAACTGTAGCATTGAGAGGACTAAATTTTGTCGCATGCGTGATAGAATTTCATTTAAGAATGCATGCATGGGTAGAACATAAAAGATAACCAGGATAAATTCTCCGCATTAGAAAGACAAGTAAGACAAAAATACTTGCAAAGGATACGTAATAAATTACCACTAAATTTCTACATGCTGTCGAATCGAGGCTGATGCTAAGTAATGAATCGGGCCTAAACGCAATATGAGTGTGTACTTTATCTCTTGATCTCAGAAATATTTAATACTTCACATTAGGTCGAATGCACAAAATAAATAAGCTGCAAGATACCGTTCGGTTGCCTGCCTGGCTGCGCAAAAGGCGTAATTTTATCTTTGTATTGCATGACAGCATGCTAAGTTCCGCTTCTAGCGAGCGTTTTGTTTGCATGATTGCCATCGGTAGAGCTTTTATTCCTCTGTGTATCATTTACTGCTTTGTTCCTGAATATCATGTAAATTGTATGACTGTCATCAGAGGAGTGACGCTGGTTTTTGTACAGGATTGAGGACTGAGCAATGAGTTACATGTCCTGCCGTGTTCAGGCACACAGGCTTATCTGCTCAGTGTAATTCCCTTATGATGCTGCCTCATTTTCAAGGAAAAACGAGAACTGTTACGTACGAAAAAAAGGTGGAACAAAATAACGGGCACTTACGTACGAGTTGATAAAATTATATTCGGAGACGATTTCTTCGTTTTTTGTTAGCGTAGAACAGAAGGAATTTTAGTTTGTCACGAAAATAATGACAACTTTGCACATTAACAAATTTATGTCACCTGCAATTATTATTTTCCAATTAAAATTCTGCCACAGTTTCTTCGCTTTCAGACGGTTTTATTACCTCTAAAAGGCTGACTAATGGCAATTCTTTTCTATATGGTATAAAGCCAGTTTCGTTAAACTCGTCTTACGTTCCGTTTGGTGAACTACAATTGCTTAAATTCTTATCCCTTTGTAGGTGAAAAAAATTTTTACATGGGAAATACAGTACTTCAAGCCAAAAGTACTAGTCGATTTGTCAATATAATATCTTTACATATTTATACAATAAAATTTATGTAAAATATACTTACAATATGTATTTATTCGGGTAAGGATTATTTTTATATATTACCCAATGTCTAGAGTAAATATGAAATACACAACGTTTTCGGAAGGTACCCCTTTAGGTGACAGGTTAAACACAGCGACAGGTACATATTAGGGAATATGTGTCGAGGATGCTGGATAATAGGTTGTGATTATAATGTCGGGACCCGAGAAGAAATTTTGTACATAGTCGTAAACAAAGAACTACATATGACAATTACAAAATGGAAACTTGCATTATACTTAAGTAGCAAGTCATGAAAGCGTATGGAAGACACAAAGAGTAAATACTCCGTAGTCCGGATACTGATTGGGCTGTCCGATTTCATACCCTGTATGCCAAAGGATGGCCAAATGCAGGTAAAATATTTTCTGGTCTGTGTGTCAGTCTCTGCTAATAATGTGCCCATGTCATCGTGATTTGCCATTAAGAAGTTTGTAAAGACAATGAGAATGGTCTCTTTGTACGTCTGATTCTCTCTGTGCTAACCTATATACGTACGTACAATTCACGCCAAGTATTCGCTTGTTTCATAGCGACGGAAAAACATAGGGGTCTCCCCACTTCCACTACCCACAACAATTTTACTCGTTTTTACAAGCATCTACTTCGCATTCCATTCTATCATTTTCTCATCAAAAAGACTTGCTATTACCTGTATACAAGTGCGGAAATCCGGCTTTCACATTACCAGAATGAAGACAGCCTCTACGAAACAGGCACCTGCCACACAGCAATTTTAGCGCGATCAATATACATACACGTAATTGAAAGATCGGTTCATATTTGCAGTTCTTTATAACAGATCTATATCGCGTTATTAAATAGATTAAGCAGCACTCAAACACTGCTATAAACCTCTGTGTTGTGGCAAAATTGTTAACGAATAAAGCTACAATTCAAATCATATTTCTTTCTCATATGAATGATAAATCAATGCTGAGAGATTAATGACTGTCTCTCAACACAGAGGCATGAAGTAACTATTAAAAAATGCAGGGTGATTTAGGAAGAAATGCCAATATTATTAGATGTGATAATATTGGTCATTGTAAGAATAATAAGTCCATATGAACATGTGTCGAATTCTGAATGGTTACCGAGATGGTGAGGTCTGAATCTACAAATAAAAAGCATTGTGAATAGTAACAAAGAAAGAAAAATTACTTATCGTGTATGTCATTTATATATTAATTTAATATTTAAATGACAATTTTTTACAAAGAAATGACAAACTTGTTACAGTTCACAATAAATGTTCGAAAATGTCACCGTCACACTCAATGCACTTTGTAACTATATTTGAAGATCGCGTGTTTTTCGTCTGAGCTGATCTTCACGTTTCTTTATGCGGTTAGTAGCATCCAAAATGAGAGAGAGCAATTCGTTTCGTGTATCCACCTTTCTTTTGCAAACTTCGCTCTTCATCCAACCCCACAAACATAAATGAAATGTACTTAGGTCTGGAGATTCACAGAGCTCTAACTTGGGAACTATTCAGAATTCTTCACATGTTCACATAAACCTTTTTCCTGTTATTACCGATACTATCATCTCCCACAGCATTGACCTGTCCCCCTTAATCACCCTGTATACAGCAGTGGAACAACTTCTGTGCTCCCTACAAAAACTCGCGAACTCCAGCGGTGAAAGGATTATTTGTTGGTAATCGCTACCCTAATATAAATTTTTCAAACTCAAAGGACTTCTTAGCATGGGCGTTAACAATCATTTTGCATACGAAAAGTTCCAAGGTTACAAATGTTCCCCAGACCTCAGATTTCAGCCCCTGTAGCTTAAAATCATGTTCTTTCATTAATCTTCTATCACATAAAATTCAAGCCTCATACATGTGAGAATATGTAATTGCCCTAAGTTCATGTAGAAAAAATAGAGAAATCCCTTCTGCGGTAGAATAAGGCTTTCACTGTGAAGGTATTTTATGACAGAAGCCTGGACTGGTCTATATCGAAGGCTTGACGAGGAATTTTGCCAGAGGAGTGTCGTACTTTGGAATCAGTTAAAGAGCTATCTATAACTGTCATTGCTCAAATAAAAAACTACAGATATATGAAAATTAATACAAGATAATGTCATTAATAGTAAATCGGACACTATAAATTTAACCCATTAGTTGTCAAAACAGTGTCGGTTTTGTGTTGCGCCGAAATGAAATTACCACTGGGCCCAGCTAGGTAAATAAACCCATGCTAGTTGCAGAGCTAGCAAAGGTATTCTCAACTGAGCTAATTATTTCAGCCTGCACCCTCATGAAAATATCCCTAAGATAAGTGCTATTATTTCCAGCCCATCTATTTCTTTTTCGCTCAGGGTATCATTTTCCTAAAATGTCACATGAATATTCATTTTTCCTCTGGCCACACATGTACCGCTCATGTCATATTCTTTCATTTAATTATCCTTATAACCATATGATGACGGTAGGTAAAGAATGCATGAAACGCGTCGTCATGTAAACTTTGCCTTCTTCCCTGCTAACATACACTTTATTATGACTAAATATGTTCCTGCATACTTTAATTTCAAACAACCTCAGGTTAATAAAGTCCTATCTAACTGACAGCCGCTTCAGGTGGTTTAATTGGGTCGACGTTTCGGAGAATGACTTGTTCCCCTTCACCAGGCATCTGATGATTTCCAACACTGAGTGGGTGCATAACGTGGAATTCTGGAAAGTGGGTCATGTCAGAACCGCGATGTTGGACAGTCGGTCTCACAAATATCATGTTAATTCAACAACCTCATCCGGCTGTCAGACCGAAAAATTTTTTACTAAATTCAGTGGCCGTGAAAACTACAAAATAAAGAATCCAAGTTGTTTTTCACTGAATGCTTTGTTTTCAAACTATTCCAAGTTACACCATTTCCTTAGAACTAGGACGAAATTTCATACCCACACAGAAAGTGCAAATTTGTAATTTTGTGTATTTTGGGTCTTTAAGTTTCTTAGATAGCAGAAGAGAAAATGCATGTGTTTATAGCGAACTGCACCAAGCATTAGCCAAAGAGGGTTAGATAAAATTTACAAGATGTCCATGTAACCTTTCATACAGCAGGAACACGCAGCAATAAAATCAATTCACCTTTCTGTTCGTCTTGTGCCCGTGCAAACCTTTGGAATGTCCAAGAATGTGATAAAACTTTCACTGCGAGATCCACGGAAAGTATTTTTTTTTTTTCGTTGGTTTTGCAATTGCTGCTTTGACTTTATTACAAGCACTCTCATGGGCAATCCAATGTAGAAACTTTATGGATGGAGCCGTAAAGGGTTAGAAAAACAATTTTTAAGAAAGCCATAAACATTGTGGGGAAGAGATGTTACGTTCAAAAACTTCAGTATTACCTTATCTGTTGTAAAAATGGAAAGGGTTAGAGAAAACAGAAAATTTGGGGGCAAAGAATTGGTTGAAGCAAATCCTCCGACCCTTTCACCATTTTATTAATGTCTAAGGTTGTGCTATCCCGAATATCACCCCCTTTCAATCCAACCCTTTTGGAAGTTCCAATATTTTACAGTAAAACCCTGACCCTCTTCACAGAAATTTCTCTCAACCCAACCCCTTCTTTTTAATATATCTCTCTCCCACTTGAGTCATCATCAAGTACAGGAAATATCCCGTTAGATTAGGTAAACGATGTCGGCCGTGACTACTGTCTCACTGGCTTGCAGTTCCAGTAAGGGTGCACTTCTCCTCCAAATGGCTAATTCTTCCAACCCTTTCATTATGGTAGCCATATTCCCTCCCGCTTCAATCGTCTATCCCAGCGCACTATACATGAAAACTGACCTACGTCTTCCAATGAAGAATTGTGGCATGCAGGTTCCTGCAAGATGGATATTTACTGCACGACAAAAGGTAATTGAAAAAACCGTTCACAAGCGCACAGAGCATAAAAAACTACATCTGTAAGCTAATGTACAGCTCGGCGGTGCAAGATTCTCTTTGAAGAATTGGCAGTCATTCAGGTGATTCAGAAATATCCTACTTTTATGGCCCCCAGAAGTTCATCACTTTGTTAACAAAGTAGTCAGTGACGGACAGCAATCTAATCGCATCTGCAAACCAGTTTCTCAAAAAATATGCCTAATATTAGACTCCCATCGAAAACAAGATCTTCACGAGGTGCCAACCAATTCTTTGCTAACATACACAGTATTCATCATCCGTGCCGCATGTACAGTCCAGCACATCCTTCCTCTCTTAATCGCAAGATAACTGAGGAAACTGACAAGTAGTAACCCTTCAGACTTGTATTGGGAAGGTGAGGTCGAATTGCGGCTGGCATACCAACTATTTTGACTTAAACAAATAATGCAAGGTGTCTGAATTTAATTACCTCAAAAAATCCTTCTATTGGAAATTGTGTTGAAGTAATTAAATTTAGGCCGATCCCAGAAACCTCGCGGTCTATGGCGTGGGCCTACGGCCGCTCGCTTGCTGGGATTGTGGGTTCGAATACCACCGGGATCATGGATGTCTGTCTCTTGTTAGTGTTGTGTCTTGTCAGTTAGAGGTCTCTGTGTTGGGCTGATCACTCGTCCAGAGGAGCTCTACCGAGTATGGTGTGTCTAACTCAATGAAATCCTGTGGCCTTGATAATGAGGAAGGTCCCCTAGGAGCTGTTGCGCCACGAAATAAATAAATAAATAAACTTCAAAATCTGCAGGATTCGTGTCTGTCAGATCAGACCACATCAGAGTCGCTGTCGTCAGAAGGCATCACAAACAAGAGGGAAATAATTATCCATATACCGAAACCACGATTCCAGGTTTCCGGTGGTTAAAGACAATGCAAAATCACAGGCTTAAGACATAGTGTCGTTGCTGAGAGTGGGTTAAAAATCTACTAAACTGTAATATCTATTTGCAAATATCGACACGTTTAACAAATCAGAATTGTGGGCGTTAAATTCAATTAATCAACTACAATTACTAGCTACTAAGAAACACCAGACACTGGACTCTACTTTAAGCCAAAAAAATACAGTTCATATCCCCGTAACTTATTTCTGTATCATTCGTTGTAAAGTACTCTCCCATCTATATTTATGTTTTTCATACGCTTCCTTCAGGTTTTTCGAATAAATTATTCTAGTTTCTTTCATAGGTGCTACATCCTCCGCTCATACTGAATTACATTATGCGGTCGCCCTAATAGTATTAGGTGAAGAACGTAAAGTATTAATCTCCTCGTTATGCAGTTGTCTCCAACCTCCTGTTACACAAACCCTTTAGGCCACAGTATTCTCCCCCAAAATCCCGCTCTCAAATACTTCCATCTACGTTATTTCCTCAATGTGAGAAGTAAAGTTTCATGAGCGTACAAAAAGCAGGTAGCATTACATTTCTTCACGCCTTAATCATTCCGTGTTCAGACAGCAGACCAGCAACCATAGGATTTTGACTTGAACGGTAGCAAGCAACTGTAACTCAATCTACTGACATTTCCAGCATACCAGATATCACACTGATCTCCAGTACATCACGAAGGTATGCAACTTCAGAAAGTGTAGTTTGCCATTTATTGCTAGAGTTTTAATGCCCTCAGCCCCCATTTTCGTGCTGCATCAAAATATTCTTCAGTACCCCACAGACCACAGTTCTGCTATCCGCCTACTCCTCATCCTTTAGATTTTTATTTCACTTTTTAACCGACATCAACCGCCCACTGCCAATTGCTTTTTACTGCACCAGCTCTCCGAGCAACTTCTCCGGTTAAAAAAAAAGCCCCCACCAGACGATATTCGGACATCCTGTTCAACCCGTTTAGAGATACCACATCTATGTACCACATTAGCTCAGCGAGTTACGTGCTGCGGGATAAAGGACCTGACTTTGGATCCTGACAGAAACGCTGGGTCTCTCTGCACTTTTGAGCTCATCCAGTTTTCATTTCACTAGATACTGAAGTTATACCTACAAACGGACGGGCGGCCTTCCGGAGAAACAGACAGAAGGGCCTCACATAATGTTTTCACTGTATGTACTTCGTGCATAAAAATCCTACAGACATATATTTCAGTTGCTTTTAATGTAATTTCAGTAGGTGCTGGCAAATTACAGACTCGCGTCTTGTTACACTACACGCAATTTCCGTTTACATCACAATTGCAAACGATGTAATCCGTGATGCACTATACAGGTTTAACCAGGGCGTTCTTTACTAATAAAATGCCATATTTTTACTGTAAAGTGTAAATGCAGTTTCATTTATGCCTACGAAAGCTAAGGCTTCCCTGCGCTAGTTGTTAAGGAAATCGCAAGTGCTCAACGGCAGCCTGTGAAAATATGTGAAATTGTCTTTTACCGACATTAACGCATACCTGACAATAATGTAGAAATTAATTCGTGCCTGTAGGTAAAGTATGACTGTCACTTGGGCATTTATACGAAACTCATAAAACCGACAACGTATTGTAAATAACTCCTACAGCAACGGTTTAGTCACATACGAAAAGACGGACGGACCTAGTCTCCACATAGAACTTTCTTTTTTTTTTCCACCTATTCTTAAATAAAGTCTAAAATGTATTCCAAGGTAATATTTCTAACGACAACATGGATGTACTAAAAAGTGAATACTGTCGCTCCAATGCGTTCCGCATGCTCCGTCAATGGCTCAATATTTTATTTATTAATCCTAATAATATTACATAAATATTACACATTACGAAGCTGTTCGTTAAAGTCCAGTCTTTTCACTTTAAGTCCAAATATCACACTCCACAAAATACAGCTACGTTACGTTTTAATATATTCGACTTGGGCAGCAGATAAGGGAAAGTCATTAATTACAGATTTAGACAAATAGGCAAGGAAGGTGTGAATGATTTGCTGTAGCTGAGCGTGTGGTTAAATGAACTGCTGTAAACACGGCGACGAAACGTCGTGTTATAAGAAGTTAGTAGTCCTTTCAACTAGATAATAATTGTTCCTTCATCAGTAATAATACAAGTTGAAACAAGCTGTAAGATTGTGTGGTGATACTGAACCAACGAAGCGGAAGATTGGCTGAAACGCGTGTTGGATGTCAGAGCACTGAACAGTAGTTCTACTGGAAAGATGGATAGTAGGATCAGACTGCAGGCAACTCTTGATACACAAGCTCTCGTCATCTGCGTTTTCGCGTATCTGAGATTTTATTTACGCTTTCCAAACCTACTTGTGCCATCTTAGTCATCTCACATCGACAACCCAGCTTTGCAGTATTTCCTCCGACCCACTGTCTTAGGCGGAATCTAAACCGATTAATATTTAGGCCATATTAATTTGGAACTTACATATTTCTTTAGTATATCTAGAGATGGGACAGTGCAGTCCGTGTAGCGACTAGACTACGGACTGGACCATCCAGGATTCGAATCCCAGCAGAAGCAATAACATTTTTCTCCCCTCCAAGATGTCCTGATCATCTCTGAGGCCCACTCAGCTTCAAATTTAATGGCTGGAGCGGTGGGGCTTGATGTTGACCACTCACCTCCATCTAGCGCCAAGATTAATAAAGCGAAGATGTACCTCTACTCCCTTATATGCCTTCAATATGTGGACAGGAAAAATTTTACATTTTATCTGTATCCTTAGTGTACCTTGATTTAATTTGTTTACTTTTGTTATTTGGCTCTGTGAAATTATTTAGTGCTCTTATATGCAACGTAACTGCCCTATTGTCAATTCGGATCTCCTGAGGTGTAATGAGTGTGCTGTTGGCTCAAGCAATGCAAAAAAAAAAAAAAGACTCGGGCCTTGAAGTAGAAGGCACGACTTTCTTTCGAACCTCTGGAGAACATTACCCGAGCGTACAGGCTCACAAACCATAAGGCCTGAATCGTCAGCAGCTTTGGTGCAGGAACCACAGGCTCCGCAAGTGCACTAAAATTATTTTGTTTTTAATTCGATCTTGGGCGTTCAAGAAGATGTTAGTCTTTTACAGGCCTAATACATTTCACTATTCTCGAACTTGACGATTTTCAAGGTTTGAACATACACTTACTGAGGAAACAAGAGGAAAATCCAGGTTCGGTAAGACAACGAATAAATAATTATCAGGTGCTCAATAAAAGTTTCCCATTATGAATCCAGTCGTCCCTTACTGTACTAAAACATGCGAGTTCTAGTATCAGGATGACTTGTCGTAGCCGACAGCAGGTAAACTTGCTCGTCAGAGAGTAACAGTATCATAATGTTAATAAAGCCACACCAGGAGCTACGAGGACATTTTTATCGCCTCTGGGTACATGTTTCATAATTTTTTTCTGAAGAATAAAAGTGGATTTTACAGCAAGAATCTGGAATATTTTTTGTGCACCTTCAGTTCGGTGAAAAAAAAAGTAGAAGCAATTTTGTACTTCTATGTATCTTTGCTTTTGTGGATTCAATGACGAAGCGAATTATAAAGAGCATATACAAGTAACATCAAGACACAAAAACAGAGGGTGACTCTGAATTTGCAGGAAAAAGGGGAGATTGATGTTTTGTACATCATATAACACTGCCATTACAGTAAAATAGAGGATACTGCGATGGATTGCATCTACAGCTTTGATGGAGGACAGACAAGTGTATAAGCTTACAGAAATTTGATGAGAAAATCTTTTTCAGGGAAGCCACGAAGACTGAGATAAAATTAAAATGAATTTTTAAGCAAATGATTGAGCAAGAGCGATTAAAGTAACTGTCTCGGTATAATTTAATAGGGTGGGGAGTTGGTATTAGTGGGTTTTTTAATTTAAGAGTTAATTCGTTTTATTTGCTTTCCAATAAAAAAGGGTTTCTTGTGACACGACTACAAATGACTCAGGTTCTGTGCCTGACTGCCCTGTGATGTTTCAATAGAACGTTCATTGTGTGAACGTAGTACAAATGCCTCTGGTTCTGTACCTGACTGTCCCGTGATGTTTCAATAGAACATTCATCGTGTGAACGGAGTACAAATGCCTCTGGTTCTGTGCCTGACTGTCCCGTGATGTTTCAATAGAACATCCATCGTGTTAACGGAGTACAAATGCCTCTGGTTCTATGCCTGACTTTCTTGTGACGTTTCAATAGAACTTTCATTGTGTGAACGGAGCACAGATGCCTCTGGTTCTGTACCTGACTGCTCTGTAACATTTAGTTCCTTACACACTATTGTTATAGTTACAACGACATTCTATCCTTTTCCTTGAACTCGATGCTCTTCCCTCTTCGTAACAAACCCTTCAAAAATTTCAGAAAATTACTCTGACGAGGTCAGCCACAGAACACTTTTATTAATCCCTTTAGTCTCTTCACTGTTTCTCTTCTTCACATCCATTGACAATAACTGTGGAAACTTCGTAAATTAATTTTCCACACTTTCCTTAGAACAACCAGTCAAAGAATTGAACAATAAAGCCCCTGTCACTTGATTGTTACAACTGCTGAAGAAAAACTACATTCAATTTCATAAATCACTTAGATCAAATACCTCATCCACAGCCCGCAAATGTCATTCCGCCACAATAAAATTTGTGCATGACATCAATTCAACGCTAGTACACGTGTACATAACGGTTTTCCTTTTCAGCAAAAAAAAAAACCTCTCAGTAATGGAGAAATGTAAATCATTAACGAATCACAGATATGCAGGAAAAATAACTATCTTCCGACAAATGAGATAAACATTTTTGGAACACGTCCATCTTCGGAATTGTTACATAAAATTAATTACTACTGCTTTAAAACGTTGAATACAACACAGGCGTGTTCAGAAGCTACGTCCAGAATTTACATTAGAAGCGTGTTTAACTGTCCATGTTAAAGACTAAAATTTCCTCTCGACGTTACACCTACTTGGCAACAATTAACGACAACTTAAATGGAAAATAAAGGTAAAATACCTTTCATTTATGCAAGTTAATTTCTCTGAAGTATCATTAAGAAGGACCTTGTCTTCCATGCGGTATCAAAAGTTGTACTTTGTCATTCAATTGGCTGCATCCATTATAGATGACACGCGGGTGTGTCACATTACCTTTTCCGCTTGAATGTCTCGTGCGGGCTTGGACGAATATAGATTCTCATGAGCTAGCCATAATTGCTATATAATAAACCAAAAGCCTTTCGAAAATGTGTCGAAGTTCAACCACAGTGGAAACACAATGACAAATTAAAATGATATAACATGATAAAATTAATAAAATGCATGCTGCTCTTACTTCCAGAAACAGCTGCATAGAGCAGTTTTTTTTCTTCCCAACATTGCGGGATACTTATAAAAAATTTTATGTTTTGATGGAAACTGAAAGTTCAGTGGTTTGTTCACCAGAGCCTGTCACTGTACCCCAACCTGAGTCTGATGAATCCAGTTCGTCACTTCATAACTTGCTTACCAATATAAGAGAGATCTTATTTTATCCTCCCAAGCGCTGACTTCTCCTTAAGATTTACTACCAAACTGTTACATACATTAGTCATTTCTTTCATGTCAGAATCATTTGCTTTCCCTTATTTTAATTACTGCCACGATATTACACCAAATGAACAGGAGATATTGTGCTGTATACATCAAACTCCCCCTAGAAACCCAAAGGACGACCAAGCACACACAAACTACAGTTGAACATCACATACAGACTAACAGAGCTTGTAAGATTTAATGTACTGTATTTTTGGCTTCCCATTTACGGTTTTTGTTTTATTCTGCGACTTTCCTGTGATGCATGATCAGTTTCAGACAGGTTTTACTCTACATTCTAATGTCTCTCAAAGCATTTCCCTTGATATAACCAGTTTGATCTACAATCTAGGTTATCGCCAGTGGGTCTAATTTTTTCGGTTTAAACAGATATGATTCCACAGTCGAATGCTTTCTAATAAGTTCTCCGTTTTAGACAGGATTTACTCTATATTCTACTGCGCCCTTAATACATTTTCTTTTTCCAACAGTTTTTCCGTAACATATCCTAGCGTGATGGGACGTTGAAAATACTGTGAAATATTCACACAGAAAGTGCAGTTTCCAGGCTTCGCTTCAGAGCATTTAATTACTGCACTCACAACAATGAACACTCCCCTTCGATCGTGTTTATTAAAGATAGAATTTGGTTCAGTGGAAACAACTGGTGCTGTGGCGGGCTGGGTTTGTGGTAGGGAAGAATAGAGCGTTATATGTTGTGGGTAGTTTCAAGTTCATTGCCATGAATATCATCCAGTAGAGAAGCGGTGTTCACACACCGTGATGCCTGACCCCCTCCCCCCCCCCAAATATCAAACCATGGGTCACGGCCATCCTTCACACGAAAACGGGGTTCCTCTTGAATCCAATTATTTACAAAAACCAGCAACCATATCTGGCCTTGGGAGAAGAGTGACCATGAGAGCAGGTTTAGCTCAACATTTAACGTAGTGTGCATATCCATGGTTCTATGACCTAACAGAAGACTTCTGCGTAAAAAGTTTAACGTCTTCTCATATACAGCAAAAAATATTCGAAAGTATGCAAGTGCTATAAATGGGTACACGGATGACATATATCGTGATATCACATCGTTCTTTTTTTTTATAAAAACGGCGGATGCAGACGATAAATTAGATGGTAACAAAACACGATTGGCGTACGCATGTAAACCAAATGTGTTCCTTGAAACTTTACACAGACCATTGGTTTGATTTTCACATGTTGCACAGAATCTTACAGCAGGGCGACTAAAATTAATATCTTTTCCATATCATTATAAAAGAACTCGAAATAACACTGATGTATAAAAATGTTTAATCGCAAAATGCAGATTACATTTGGGGAATGTTTGCTACTGCACGGTTCTGATTCTTTCATCGTTCTGTCTGGTATTTAAAACGTTAAAATATACAGAACTACAGATTTCCTTGTTGTTTTTCATAGGTGTGTAACTTTGTCTAACAAAAAAGAAAATCTATAGGGACAAGGAATTAAAGTACAGGAAGACAACGATGATATTTGGAGATAAGAAATTAAGTAACAGAGGCAGGAGAAAACTGCAAACGAAGAGTTGTATCAACTGTATCCCTAAAAATATTATTAAGGTGATTAAATCAAGGAGCATACGATTGGTGGGTCACGTTGAAAAGAGAAACGGATGAAGTGTTTGGTGGGAAAATAAGGAAAATACTGCATAGAATACGTGGATTACATGGGGTTCGATGGGAGGATAATACTAAAATGAATCTCACAGCAATTGAATGGAATTTTGTTACGAATTTATTTATCTGGTTCCGAATGGAATCAAGTAGCTGGCTCTTGTGAAAACGGAAATGAAACTCTAGGTTCCATTAAACGGAAACTTCTTGACTAGCTCAGGTACTCTCAGCTTCTGAAGACAATGCTTCATAGAGTTCGTTGTTTATCACTGAAAGGGTAATTTGCCTAACATAATTCGGGGATAGGCTATTACTCGGATATAGAATCAACTCCGTATTTCAACGGCCTTTGCAGGCGCTTTGGGAAAACGACAGTTAACATCGCCTTGTCCATCTGTCTGTCTGCCTGTCTGCGTAGAACAGGGCGACGCTCACCGTGAGGATTCTCATGAACCTTTGTATGCGGGAATTCTTAAATTTGTCGACGCATTCCGAATTTGGTTAAAATCTGACAGAAATAACAGTCACTTTACAGGACTGCCCATTTAAGTTGAGGAAGATATTTCGCCGTCATTGGTCTTTGCAATTGAGAGAGGTGGTCTTCTTTATAAGGTACGAGGTGAGGCCGAATAAAGAGTTAACGATTTAAACATAACAATTCAGCATGATAGACTATAAAACTCCCCATTTATGTTGCATTGCTGTATACATTATATACATATACACAAACATAAAAACAAACAAACATACTTGAATAAAGGTTGACCAACTAGATGACACTTGCTTTATTATATATTGCTCAACATGTTTCAGACGTTAATACGTCCATCTTCAGGAGCTAGCGACTATTTGTGGCTTTGTGTAGGCTGACTTGAGGCGTGCTGGTGTTATGTAGAGGGATTGTCTGTTGGTGATGTGGTATCCGAGTGTAGGCTGAGTAGTGGTTCAGCCTACACTCGGATACCACATCACCAACAGAC
>Ga0123352_10004576_pt1 | contig 20387 bp, 14 predicted proteins | sample TergutLab28metaG_FD_89700 | JGI IMG/M metagenome (GOLD analysis project Ga0123352, IMG submission 89700) | Labiotermes labralis P1 segment gut microbial communities from Petit-Saut dam, French Guiana - Lab288 P1 | ecosystem: Host-associated > Arthropoda: Insects > Digestive system > Gut ...
TGACCGTGCATCTCAGTATAATCTCAGTAATTAACCAACTTAATGCACAAATTCTTGTTTTATAATAAGTTTATTATATGCCTGTACATGTTTCGAGCACTGTTGTGCTCATCATCAGGAGGTTAAAATTGTATTATACAGCATCCAGTATCATAACACCTGTAGGTGGCCGTCCGGTGCACGGGATGGCCACCTACAGGTGTGATGATACCAGATGCTGTATAATACAATTTTGACCTCCTGATGATGAGCACAATAGTGCTCGAAACATGTAGAGGCATATAGTAAACTTATTATAAAACAAGATTTTGTGCACTAAGTTGGTTAATTACTAAGATTGTCCAGCAAATGTTAAGGTGGTCTTTCAGACTTCTGTGCGGACACGTGTTGTACAACATAGTGGGAATCGTAGCGCAAAAACAAAAAATTAAGACGGAAGAAACAAAGACTTTCAGGTTCTCTTTTTCTATTCTTTGTGCTCTCTGAATATAAGCAAGAGTAATCCCGGAGTTTTAAATCCTCGTGTACTACCACCAACACATGTACAATACCGACGATGCGATAGTTAGTGCTATCTATTGAGTACTCTAGGTACTACACCCAAACGACGGTTGCTGTTCGTTGTGCGCCCTATCGGAAACGGATGGAGTTGGTGACCGGTGTTGGCAGCTCTGTCAATAAATTGAGTGACTATCGTGATCGAAACATTATATTTTGCACTCACGGTCACTGGAGGTTGCAAAAATTGGCATTTTAGACCATACGGACCTATCAGCTTTTTCAATCTGTACAGACTGAATCTACGGGTTTTGCAAACCACGAATTATTGTCAAATTCGCTTTCAATTTTCATACAAATCTTTACGCAAATTTGTACGAATATATTTCATTTCTAACAACTTCACATGATGACATATTTACACTTCTGCATGCATTTCGGGCATAATTCACCAAATATTTTTCGCTTTTGGAACGAAAGTTGTAATGGAGAATGAAACGCGCCTTTTGTGATAGCAATCTTTACCTGTAAGAATTACAGTTTTCCAAGTATGATCACTTACTTCCATCTAGTATCGAGGTTAAGAATAAGTGGTCCTATACTTCCACCGCCAAATACGTATGCCTCTAGGGCGCTTAAATCTCAAATACGAAACGTTTACAGAATTTTTAAAGTAATATTTCTATCTAAAAACTGGTAAAGCAATTTTAGACTTTAGATCGGGGTTGAACAGAAGTTTCAAATACCTAGGTAAAGGTAAAGCAGTCCCATTACAGGCCTGGACGGGCCCAGAAGGTTCCAGGAAGTTAAGGTTCCCAGATTTCGCGACAAAGGCGCAGGATGGTGGTAGGTTGTCAGCCTTACGCACCGGCAGCCTTGACCCCCAGGAAATTCTCCTGTACTCATTTCTGTTAGAGGCTGAGTCGATCCCAGGGCCATAGTGCGATCAGAAGGATTTTATGTCAATGAAAAATCCACTGACACCAGCTGGGGTCGAACCTTCCGAATTGTAGCACAGCACCTTAACCACTGTGCTACCGCGGTCCCCTCATATACCTAGGAGGCACCCTAAATTTTCAGTCGCCGTGAGGATGACGTGAAAAAGTATCCATATTGTGGACCCACAAGCCTTAGGCGCCATCATACAAAATGTATTCGCCACTGCGACTTGTCGCCCAGAATTTCTGCACACGTTTAATAGATGATGAGATAAATGTAGGTGTTTTATTTAACCCTTGAAAGCTCCGTGGTCAGTACATGTACCACCAGGTTTAACTTTCAGAATTTATACTTCTGTCCGCACTGTATATTGAAGTGTTGTGATGGTTCGCAGAGAAACAGTAATTATTTCCCCTGTGTTATGTTACTGAATGGTTTTTAGAACCCAGACACAGCGTGTCCACTGAGTGGTAGGAACTGTATCTTTAAACAGATTTTGTTTTATAATATTATTTGGAGGGGTACTAACCTTACGGACACGCCATATCTCTATATGTTCAGGGAATATATTGTGGGCGGAGACGGCTTGTATGTACAAAAGTGGGGAAAACTTATGATTGATTTGCTGTGTGTGTGTTTTATGTCTATATAATTTTCGTGTATGCATGTATTTTTTATGTGCTTACACAGGTGGTAGCATTGTTTTCGAAACTACAGCATGTAAGGGCTGCAGATGTGAATAAATTCTCTGTTTTAAAGGAGAAAGAAACGAAGTAGATAAAGGTAAGAAAGAAGTAGATAACGGTAAGAGCGAAGTAGATGAAGGGAAGAGCGAAGTAAATGAAGGGAAGAGCGAAGTAGATGAAGGGGAGAGCGAAGTAGATGAAGGTAAGAGCGAAGTAGATGAAGGGAAGAGCGAAGTAGTTGAAGGTAAGTGCGAAGTAGATGAAGGTAAGGAAAGGATAAGTGAAAGAAAGGAAGGGACGGAAGTCACGAAATAAATTATTCGTTGCTGGATTTTGATGGAATTTTTTCACTTGTTACAAATATATTTTTAGACCGTCTCATAGCCAGATTATCAAATATAAATAAAACTTCATTCTGGATACTTTTTGGTTTTACACATTTCCATCATTTAAAAAATTATTCACGTTGCTGAAGACTTTTGTTTTCTTCCTGTCTAAAATCGAAGTACAGATTGGATTCTGAGGGCAGATGTAGAAATTTGCATCGAAACGTCTTCAGTTTGTATCATGTCTGTCTACATTTTCAATACCTACAAGGTTCAAAACAAATACATCTTGCCTCTAAACCGTTTTCTGTTTAACAGACTTTGTACAGATCGATGATGAATACAAGAAATGTCGGCTGTCTTCGCGATTGATTGCATTGTGACTGTCAGAATGTGGAGAGAATTGTAAAGTTATTTGTTCAACTCTTATTCATTTGAAAGCAAAACTAGACGCGTCACAACTGTTATGGGGGTGACAAAACATATCTACAGCCAGAAGGGTGTTAGTAGGAGAACTTTGCGAAGCCAGAACCCCTTCCTAACTCCTTCCCTCCGGTTAATATACTGCACTTATTCATGAAGAGAAAAATTCCGTTCACAGCTATCATTAATTTTAAAATGAGACTGACTGACTGACTTAGAGCTGCTATGTTCTGCCGACGTGTGCCTTCGACAGAGGCGTGTTTGTAACATGTGTTACAGGCTAATACCTTATTGAGAAGGGTGCTCGCCATAATGGCCCTCTGATCGGAGCTGCTTACAATCTCACTTATTTATTTATTTATTTATATATTTGAGTTAGCACAGTTGTTACAGGAACTAGGCTACAGGCTGGACGGTCCTTGCTTCGAATTCCGTTAGGAGTCAGGTTTTTTTCTTTTCCTACACGACCAGACCTGCTCTGTCTTCCTCCCAGCTTCCTATAAAATGTTTACCGGGGCCATTTCCCGGGATAGAACAACTGGGGTGTCAAGTAACCGCACCTGCATCCAGTGTCGAAGTTGAGAATGAGTGGGTCTTTATTTCTATTCTTCCACCAAACCTCCTTGGCGTGGATAGGGTTAGCTGTACTTTATCCGTTCATCTAACGGTGCTGTCAGTACCTGGAACTGTGCGACGTCGAATGGTTGTGAAAGGGTCAAAATATCTTGAGTGCTAGAAGAACCTCGGCTGGATGGCACGTGTTTCGGTGGAAGAGGTTCGAAACAAGGACCACTGGAATACAAGTCAGAATCGATAACACCTAACCTAACTTCCTCGTTTGCACTGTGTCTGTGGCGGTTGCATTGTGGGCATTTACAACAGTATTTCAGTGTCACAGTTACTGAGCTGCTTAGCAACAGAAGTACCGGGTTCAAATCGGAGCAGCCACAGGTATCATAAGTAGTGTCAGGTCCAGTCTGGCCTGGGTGACACCCAAATTCCTGTCCAATGTTTACCGGGAGTAAAGTGGCTTACGTTGCATGTCCAATGCCACTTGTTACCTATGTTGTAAACACAGGAGCTTTACCTCCGCACACCAATACTCCGTCACTTCTTGGCGCCTTTTCTCACCGGGACAACTTAAGTAGTTACCTTTTGCACAAGAACATACATGGTAATTACTATACTATAATTGGTTGTTTAAAGGAATTGTGTTAATTCAACAATAGGCGTTAATTGCTGGTATTTGACATTCAGAGGACCGTGCATCGTGATATATACTTATAAGAAAACCAACGAGTTGCGCTAATATCTGAAATTTGTTTTTGGAATAGAACTCTACATGTTTCAGACAGTTCCTCTGCCCATCATCAGGAGTCTAGCACTGTACACACAGCAATAGGTATATGTCATACAGGTTATGCTGACTGCTTGCTAGCAAGGATTTTCGTGTTTTACATCAGCCCCTCTAGCTCACTGCCAGCACGATATCTTTGCTCTTCAATGGTACTGGGTTCGAAGTCCAGCTGCTGCCCAGGACGGAAGTTCTTTAAACTCATAGTGCCTTAAATCCATTGACGAACGTACGGTTCACCGATGCCAACAGCACGTGCAGAAGTGAAAATCCATACATTTTACTGTGGCAGGCATTGAAGGGGTAAATTCGACCAGACAGCTTCCTTGTAGATAGCTTTCAGTTCATATTTCAGTAAAACTTTCAGGTTCGCTAGAAGATAACACTGCGAACTATTACGTATTAGACAGGGAATTGCTTGACCAGCCGAAAGACTACTAGTTCCTCAGGAAGACTTCGTCTCTTTTGAGTCAAAAGACGGAGCAAAAGCTCTTACGTAAATAATTCTTGAAGCAGTCTCGTGCATGGGAAAAACGTTTAGTGGTTTCATATTACCCGTTTATTGCATTCATAACTGAAGTTAATGCCTGCTAACAAACTAGAGATGCAGCTTTATGAACCATAATTTTTAAGCGCGTTTTCCTTTTCGACTTCCCCTTCCGTCCCCGTGTTTCATAAGCCCTTCCGTCTGCTAACGTCTAAATCCTTTATGCTTAGGGTTTGAATCTGCTTCGATTGTGACTATAGAATCAGGGCATCGATTCTAACGCAAGTTAAAAAGGGTTAATCTTGTAATGCGACATGTAATCAGCGAAACGTGTGCTCGGATTACAAGATTACTGTCACAGTGAACATGAAAAGGACCTTGCTGTCAAGCACGGCGTTTCTGAACACGGAAGGGGTGTCTTACTTTCACTCGTGCTGGTGTGCCTGCCTAATGTAAGGGAGACGAGTTATTTCTGATCCCACGTAGTTCGAGATATTTTGCGACACGTAAATAGTCTCTGGAGGCCCGTTTCCCCTCCCCGATGAGGGCAATCATGATAATTTGAATGAAAATGATGAAAACCGATTTAAAGGAGCACTTTGGTCCCAAGCTTATTTGACGGAGCTCAGAGAAAGGAAGCTGAGGGAAGGCAAATTTGTCCCTGTACTTTGTTACGAAACAAGTCATGAAGACTTACGGTGGAATGGACGTATTGCTTCAAGCTCCGGCCGCTTTATCCATCGGGAGAACGTGGTATTCATTGCTTAGGTGCCAGGGCTACTGTGGTCACTTCCTGAAACTTCGGGCATAATTTAAGTAAACAGACATTGGAGGCTTTCAAACGACTTTGTTAAGCAGTCTGTATGTGCATCCATAGTAAAGTCACGAATGTACTTTTTTCCATGTACTCCAAGTGGCCTCTTCACAGACAAGCCGGTTAAGTCAGTAAAGTTGTGCGTTTGCACGGCATGAAGACATGTGAGTAGTGGAGGTAGCCAAATAACTCCATGGAACAGCTTCATTCTTTAGAAGCTAATAGGTCCTCAGCTAGTTAAGAAATCCTCGCACTCTGTGGAACCCGGAGGTTCATTACCGCATTCAAAACAGCCGCCCTACCTCTTCCTATACTGAACCAAACCAATCCAGTCCATTTCTCATCTCACTTCTTGAAGATTCATTTTAATATTATTCTTCCATTTACGTCAGGTCTTCCAAGTGGGCTCTTTCTCTCAGGTTTCCCTACCAAAATCCTGTAAGCATCTCTCCTGTCTCTCATACTTGCTACATTCCCCGATCATGTCATTCTTCTTGAGTTTGTCACCCGAATAATATCGGGTGAGGAGTACAGATCATGAAGCTCCTCGTTATGTAGTCTTCTCCACTCCCCTATTACGTCTTCCTCAGCACCCTATTCTCGAATATCTTCAAGTGGTTATTCTTAGCGTGGGCGCTGCGTGGAGCTAAATGATTAACTTCACGCCCCGGCCGAATTACCTTCACGGAAAGACCTATTTCCACCCTCCCACACTTTACAGATTTACACGAATATCGACATGTTGGGTTTATGGCAACAGCAGATAATTTTAAGCCACTTTTATTCACAATATAGACCGGCGTATATTACGTCATCAGTGTACATTTTCTTGTATCCCAAAAACCATGTAATAATATGTGATGAAGTCTAATATAGGAGATTTTCAGGTTTATTTATATATATATATATGTATATATATATTTAAATAAGTAAACTCTTTTTTACTTCCCGGGGGACTTCGATGGCACAGTGGTTAAGGTGCTGTGCTACAAATCGGAAGGTCGCTGGTTCGATCCCAGCTAATGTCATTGGAATTTTTCATTGACATAAAATCCTTCCGATCGACTCAACCTCTAACAGAAATGAGTACCAGGAGCATTTCCTTGGGGTGAAGGAGGCCGGTGCGTAAGGCTGACAACTTTACCACCATCCTGTGCCGTTGTCACGAAATCTGGGGACCTTAACTTCCTGGAACCCTCTGGGCCACTCCAGGCCCGTAACGGGACTGCTTTACCTTTACCACTTCCTGCCGCTCCTACGTTGCGCCTGTCGACAACCATGCGAATGCTCTACATTGCCACGACAAGGATCCACAATAACAATAATTGTCAGATAAAATAATTATGTACGCTACCGTACCTTACCGTACTCCAATGGTTTACACTGCAACATTTTCGGCATTGTGTGATTTTTAAAATATTTTCTAGCCCTTCGTGCACCCCGAACACCCCCGTTGTAGTCACACCGTAACTTAGGTGTACTGCTTTCATTGAAGAAGTTCGAACGTCGGCGAAGCTAAAGTCTCCTCGGGTCTGCTTGTTCCTATGACTCCTACTCACCGTCAAAGTTAACTTATCTCTGGTCAAAACAGAATCGACAAAAGGGATTAAATTACAATGAAAAGGCAACTTACCCCTGGTCACATATAATGAAATGACACATTAATAAAAAGCAGGCTGAGCGGAAAAATTGGAACTGTAAAAAAAAAAAGCAATTCTACTGTCATTGACAGATTTCTAATCGCATGAATATAAGACCCGAATGGATTCCTGCAAAAGCATCAGAAAGGTGTTGAAGCCTGTTCTAATTTGTGCAACGAACTTTTTTTGTATCATGTGTGATAATCCTGGAACAAGAGTTATTTTCCACTTGAAGAAAATGAAGGGGACCTCGAAAAGGACCCCTGCAGTCAGGAATAAGAGGTAGAGATCTTGGTAAATCCCCAAACACGTCCTCCCTTTTCGGAGTTGTCCCTTCCTCTTCGTTAGATTGTATCCAAGTACAAAAACGCTTCCAATTTTTTAGTATGAACGAACTGTAATTCTCTTTCAAGGGAAACAGGTTTGACAAAAGATGATCCATGTTTTCTGTAGAAGTAAAAAAAAAAGTTTTAGAGGTATATCGATACGTGTATCAAATAACGTGAAATTCTCTCTTAAAAAGCGGGTTCCTTTCACAGAACCCTGAACCCAGTGCCCACTTAAGGATTACAGGTGGTGAATCTCCTAAACATTTTCTAGCCATTACTAATACTTTTTGTTGTTCGCCGAACAGAAATTAAAATTCATGAGTATTTTAACTCAAATCATTCGTGAAAAAGCTGGGTAAAGGAGCAAAGAATGAAAGGCACTGTACAGTACCTACTAATTGACCACCACTTTGTAACACATCCAGTCCTGTGGGAGACATGTGTGCCCTGTAGGATTGAAAAATTACGTATTCTGTGTACGACCAACGTATGGGAGTCGAAATTTAATGAAATCATTTCAGCGTTAAGTATGACACGAAGGGTTACAATTTTTATTAACGGCGTTTCTAGCACCTTTTGGTTAACTACATCAATTAATGGGGACCGCGTTGGCACAGTGGTTAAGGTGCTGTGCTACAAATCGGAAGGTCGCTAGTTCGATCACAGCTGGTGTCATTAGAATTTTTCATTGACATAAAATCTTTCCGATCGACTCAGCCTCTAACAGAAATGAGTACCAGGAGCATTTCTGGGGGTAAAGGTGGCCGGTGCGTAAGGCTGACAACCCTACCACCCTCTTGTGCCGTTGTCATGAAATCTGGGAAACTTAAATTCCTGGAACCCTCTGCGCCTGTCCAGGCCTGTAACGGGACTGCTTTACCTTTACAACAATTAATAGCACAACAGTGATTTCGCTTAAATAAAAGTTATAAGTTTGCTACAATAATGAAGACAATTTTTGGGAAATTTCAGTGAATACAAATATGTGCCTATTTGCCCAAAAATAACAACTTAATTTTTTGGGGGCGTTGGTTTGTCCCTCTGAACTTTCAGTGAGTAAGCCAAAATCATATTATTTTAAGAGTATAAATTTATTACATTATTAGAAACAATACATTTTTTAGTGTTTATGAGCCATGATTAATGCTTATTATGTAATGAATTTAAGTCAGAGAGTATCATTTATAATTTGCACAGCTGCAATTTAAGACAAATTTGACGTTCAGGTGACCGTGCGTCGTGATAAATTCTTGTAAAGAAACCAACTAATTGCACTAACGTCTCAAATTTATTTTTGGAATTAAACTCTACATGTTTCGGAAAGTTCCTCTGTCAATCAGGACAGCAGCGAGCATGATCAGGACGGAAGTGGTTCCGTTCTGATCCTGCTCGCAAACTGTCAACAAACCTGTACGGCATATACCATTGCTGTGTGTACAGTGAAAAACTCCTGATGATGGGCAGAGGGACTGTCCGAAGCATGCAGAGTTTTATTCCAAAAATAAATTTGAGAAATTAGTACATCTAGCTGGTTTTATTATAAGAATTTTAAACAAATTCGACATTCTACATTGCCCTAAAACTTCATTAGGCCTACTTCGTATTGAGATGTTCATATGACGTGGCACTACTGCAATGTGATAGTGCTTGTTGTTTTGTGTGTTCATGAAAGTTGGTATCTTATAGTGAGGTGAGAATAAAGAGGTGGCTCTGAGGAAGATATTTGTACCTAGGGGGAGAAAATAACAGGAATCTGGACAAAACTACATATACATTAGCTTCATTATTATTATTATTATTATTATTATTATTATCAGCATCATCATCTCCTTTATGCAGGGTATTTATACACATATTCCTGAGACAAACTATGTCCCTAGGGAATAAAGTGTTGCAGCTATTCTCTGCTTATATCGTAAGTTTCAGTGTTGAATCTATTGTACTTTTACATTAGTACTTTCCTAAGTATGTGTGCAGTGCCCAGTATGGCTGTTTTCTGTAGTTCCTTGACTTCATGTTTTCCTGGTATGTTGCTCACGTATTTTCTAAACAACTTTGAAATAGTCCCAGTCGCCCCTATTATTACTGGTATCACCTTTGTTTTTACATTCCACATGCGCTGTGTTTCTATTTAAGGTCTTTATATTTTAGAATCTTCTCAGCTTCCTTTTATAATCACATTTCTGTCTCCTGATTTTGCAACGTCTATTAACATACATGTTCCCTTTTCATTATCACGGATTATAATGTCTGGTTTGTTGTTGAAGATAGTTCTGTCAGTCCACGATATGGTTACCTTACCTCCATGACTTGTTTCTACTTTATTATTATTATTATTATTCCTTATCACCATTATGCAGGCTATTTACAATTGTATATCTGGAGTAAAGCATGTCTCTACGGTATATGGTGTTGCAGCTATCCTATAGTTACAGTTTGTGCTACATGTAATGTTATTGCCAAGCTTATGTACCTTTACACTATTACTTTGCTGCATTATATGTGCAGTGCACAATATGGCTTTTTTTTCAGTAGTTCCCTGATTTCGTCCTTTTCCGGTACGTTGCTCAGGTATTGTCTTAGTGATTTGAGATGGTTCCAGTTGCTCCAATTATTACCGTTATCATATTATTATTATTATATGGCCTTTTCAGCCTTTTTATTGGGCCATGTCCTCTCCGATTCCGGGTTTTCGAGACAACAGTGTTATTACGTGAAACATCCCCATGCCCAGGCCCCAAATGCTAGGCCAGGCTATCTCTGTTTGTCAAACAGCTAACCTGTCCGGTATTGGTGACCCTGTCAGCATCTAGGCTGACTCCGGCGTCTCTCGCAAAACAGTTCTTGGGGTGGTCAAGTCAAGGAGGATGAGGTTGGCGGGAATTGGGGAACACATGGGAGAGAAAAGAAATTCACATATATTTGTGGTAGGAAAACCTGAAAGAAACGCGATTTTGGAAGATTTAGGCTCAAATATAATTTCTTCATTATGCAGTTGTGTCCAGCTTTTTGCAACTTTATCTCCTCCGAAGTTGTATATCCAGCACTGTCCACTATTTAGCCAATCATGATTGATGGAGAAGTGCTGTGCAGTTTAGTTGGCAGCCGGTAAGCTGGACAGAGGCCATCTCTGCCATCAGCAGAACACGCTGTTTAGTTGTCCGTTCACCACAGCTAACCGCTGGACAATTACCTGAGCCAAATATACAATAATAATAATTTCCCGTCATTCCTCAAGGGAACATAGGGCCCTCACAAAGTTTCGCCATCTGACACGATTACTGGCGAGTACTTTGACTTCTTTCCATGTTTTGTCTTGGTGTCTAATCTCTTCGAAGATTGTTCTGCGCCATGTTGTTCGGGGTCTGCCACGGGATCTGTTTCCTGAGGATTCCACTCTAAGGCTGCTTTTGCTATGTCACCTGGTGGTCGGCGAAGTGTGTGGCCCAGCCACCCGCACTTCCTCTGCCGAATTTCTAGTTCGATTGGCTTTTGCTTAGCTCTCGCCCACAGTTCTTGATTTGATATCTGGACCGGCCAGAATATTTTCATTACTCTGCGGATGCATCTATTGACGAGAACTTGGAGTTGATGTATGATGGTTTTAGTAAGCTTCCAGGTTTCACAGCCGTAAAGCAGGACGGTCTTTACGTTTGTATTTGTCTACAAATTTACAGTTCTTTCAAATCTATTTTAATTTTATTTTCCCAATGACGCCCAGGCCTCTTAAGTTGTCTATGCACTTAAGATTTACCTACTAAAATTTCGTATACATTCTCACCTCCCTATTCACGTCATCACCATTGCTTTGACCATCCTAATAATAATAATAATAATAATAATAATTGCTGAATTACGCCATCATTATTTCCTCTGTCTTTGATTCACATTGCTTGAAAGTCAACGTTTTATCCCTTTGATATGTTCTGTGTTTTCTGCGTTAATTAGATGCATAAAATTAACGATTTTCAACTGTGGAGTGGTCTCGACACACTGTATTTTTATTCTTGTTCTTACCACCCTGAAGATGTCACGTGAGTGGCCGAAACATGTCGGTGGTCATTATGTAATAAAATTACATTCATAAATCCAAGTGCTCTTATAATAAAAGCCAACGAGATGCGCGATTTCTCCAATTGTTTTGGTAAAGAACTCTACATGTTTCGGACAGATCTACTGTCCATCATCAGGAGTCTCAACACTGTATACACAGCAACTGGTGTTTGCCATGCTAGTTATGTTGCCTGGCTGCTAGCGAGGTCAGGATGGAACTCAATATTAAGACTCCTGATGATGGACAGTAAGTCTGTCCGAAACATGTAGAGTTCTTTACCAAAATAAATTTCAGAAATAGTGCATCTGGTTGGCTTTTATTATAAGAATATATCACGATGCACGGTCCTATGAATGTCAAAATCCAAAAGCATTTGTTGGTCTTGTTTATTAAATTTTCAGCTAAATTTATTATTTCGAATATCAAATCCGAAATATTTACACAAATTCGCTTTGCGTCTACTCTTATATGACAACGAACAGAAATTAGATGTACAGTAGTGTACAAAAGTATAATTGAAGAACCTGTATTCAAGAATTTAATAGGGGAGGGTAGGTGTTTCAACATTGGGGTGCGAATCTTGACAAGGCACGTGTATTCACTACTAATTGCCATAACCAACCACAGAACGTGTGGCCCATACGTATTGTTAACCCTATCACGATCATTTTAATGTGCGACTGTACACGTGACGCGGCACGTGTACGGTTCACGCTTCTCGCTTTTTAAAACATGATCAATCAAACTGTCACGCGACTAGATTAAAAGAGAACAATTACAGGAGCACGATGAGTGGACAGTGTCGCAGTGTCCGGATATCACGGGGCACTTGAGTGGATTTTGTGTTGGTTCGGTCTAGCAGCACTACATTGTACCAGTAATACAGGGCGAATATTTAATTTAAAGCGTAACGCCGCCTCCGCCGCCATACGGGAATATGATGCTTGCGAGTTGTGTGAGCTGCAAGACTCCCGTACACATTGGCACCAGGTAGTAACATAATTCTTGCAATTTTGTTGAGAGTCGTTTGAAAATTTGTTAATACCGCGAAAGACCTTTAAACTGCCGGCTGGAATAGCGTCGGAGGTAAAGGATTTCTCGTTTGGCGGATTTTTTATCTGCCCTCAAAAACGGCAGTTTATATTCTTCTATTTGCTATTGATGGACATTTTCATGAAGACATGTATATGAGCATTCATTAGGCTTATAATCCGATAAACATAGATAAATCTTACACGTTTTTATAAATTGCACACAGAAAATTCACACAATCCAGTGCTGCGAGTAGTTTAAAAAGTATATTTGGCGACTCAGAAGAACGAATTCGACATTGGCAGTGGTTTTGCAGGAGGAAGATCTTTGGTAGTTCAGTTAAAATACGTCGGGCTGAGGTGCAGTTGTGTATCGTACGTGCGAGTTAGTGCTGTTCAAGTCGTTCTCGTGAGTAGAGCATTATAGTAACATGCATTGCAAGTTGTGCAGTAGGTGGTTACACGTCGCAACATGATGCAATTGCAAGTCCCCGACTTCACGAATATCGGCGCTGGTCATGATAATGCAGTACGTTTGTAAGTAAGTTTCTAAGTTTGGGATACGTTCCGCCACTGCACGGTAGATATTTTGATACCACTCCACTGCATCCCAATTTTCCTACATGCATCGCGATCTGTATCTTCATGTATGGGGCTGTTCAGGAAATTCCGCATAGCTTACCAATAATTGTCAGCCCACAGCCCGACACTAGAGCCTATCCTGAGCCAAATTAATGCACCCCATTCATTCATACGGTACGCGGTGGTTGAGACACTGTGCTACGAGCCGGGAGGTCGCGGGTTCTATTCCCGATGTGGAAATCGGAATTTTTCATTGACATATCCTTTCGGCCGCACTATGGCCCTGGGGTCGCTCAGCCTGTACCAGAAATCAGTAACAGGAATATTTTCTCGGGTGTAAAAGCTGCCACCTCGCAGGGCTGACAACCTTACCACTTTCTTATGCGGATTGTCCACAAATCTGGTAGCCTCAACCTCCTGGAAATCTTTGGGCATGTAATAGGCCTGTACAGGAATTGCTGTCCGTTTTGCCTTTCATTTATGTCATGCTTTAATTAAGATCCGTGGGCCGGGTAGCTCAGTCGGTATAGCGACTGACTACGGGCTAGATGGTCCGGGATCGAATCCCGGTGCAGACGAGATTTTCCGCCCGTCCAGACCGGCCCTGGGGCCCACCCAGCCTCCTGTACAATGGGTAACGGGTCTTTCCTGGGAGTAAAGTGCGGCCGGGGCGTGCTGCTGACCACTCACCCCCTTCTAGTGCCGCGGTCTCTACCCACCACTGGGCCACACCGGACTTCTAACGGGATCACTTTTTTAAATTAAGATTCACTTGTATTCAATAAATAATCCATTCTGCTCTCGTGCCGATGACGGTGGCCATGCACACACCGCTGAGACACACATACTGTGGGTTCGATTTCTACTCTTTGTATTGCAGCATGCCTCCGTTTGTTTGCATCTGCTATCCTGCATGCTTTGCTACCTCCCATTCGAAGAACTCACGGAAATGTCTAAAGACAGGATTGGAAACCCGCACACGGAAGGGGTTTTACTAGCACACAAAATAACAGTAAGAAGATAAGGTCCTTACAACCCCCCCCCCAAATTCGTCTCTTATCTACATGTTTCTCAGCTACAATTTTTCACACATTTCTAATCCTGCCCCATGTGAGTCACATGTGTCCCCTGTGTTGTCCTCCTGGTGTTGGTCATTCTAATAGTATGGATTTATGCCTTCAAACTGTAACGATCCTTCTTATGTAGTTTTCTCCGTCGTTACAGTAGTGTACAGACTACGTTGGCGTAACGACAGTCTACACTTGTTTTCGAGAGGGTTAGGGTTGTTTCCCGTCTGGAATATCCGCTATCATTTCTGAGGGTTTTGGTGATTGCACAGTCTCTTAAGGTAAATGCACAAAATTCAGTGCCAACTTGTTGCACTATACTATTTATTTTTGGTTAGTTCTCCATTGCAGTTATAAACAACTTGTGCCTGCTTGGCATTTGCGTATTTAACATTATACATTTTCCGTGTAACTATATTATATTCACAAAATTCGATACCAACTTGTTGCAGTGTAGGAGTAGTGCAGCCATTTGGTACTGAATTTCGTGTTAACAAATCGATATTGAATTTTGTGCAGCAAGTTGATATTGAATTTTATGCAACAAGCCGGTGTTGAATTGTGTGCAACAAGTTGGTATTGAACTTTGTGCTAACAAATCGATATTGAATTTTGTGCAACAAGTCGGTATTGAATTTTGTGAGTATAATATAGTTGCACGGAAAGTGGATAACGTTAAATTCTCTGAACCTACGTTCTGGATAGTGTGTACGGCGTGTTGTATCCAGATCCTTTAAATCATTCATCATCCATGTTGTTAAGCCCGAGATTGTGGAAGCGTCATAAAATGAACCAAAAAACGTAATGTGACATAAGGATTAAAGGCAACTGAGAAGGTAGAAGCAACGGGGAAAGGGGAGTGAGAGGCACTATATTTATTATTGGGAAAGTAAAAACATGCATACCCAGAAGGTTGCTAGGAAGTGCAAACTCGTCCCTCAATTAGAGACTAAGATCAAACTTAATTATTTTTAAAGATCATTTTCGAACCGCGCCGTAAACACTCTCCATCTCAATTACATCAAGACAGGCAATGTGCGTATAGGGAAACCTTAAGGAGCGTTCGTTCAACCATTATTGTAGTGTAAAAGCAATAAATATTGCATATTCTGGTGTGTGTATTTGTAGCCTTAGGTATATAGCATGCAATGCGCATGGGCCATATTGTCAACTGTGACTTTGGCCTATCCGGCTCTACAATATTTTTCCACACACACTCATAAACGGCACAATTTTTTTAGAAAAAAAAATTGTTGAAATAAAATGTGTTTTGGTCCTCTCTACAAATTTTGTCTGAAACATTTCTAATTCTAAGAAGAACTGAGGGATTTGTGATGAAAAATGTGTATCGGTCTTCACGTAAAGTAGCCGCTATTCTTGTCAGATTTTAATGAAATGTGAACTTTCGCGACAGATTTTCGAAAAATACTCCAATATAAACTTTCATAAAAATCCGTCCAGTGAGAGACTTGTTGTTCCATGAGGATGGACGAACAAACAGACAGATAAACATAACGACGTTAATAATCCCCTTTTGCAATTTTGCGAACGCCCCTAAAAACCAGTCAAATATTGCTGAATAGGGCAATACCTGCCGTTTTTTCTGGTATCCATACAAACTACGTGCACACTCTAGCGCCAGAGCATACAAGATCTGTACGTTGAACGTGGTGGTACATATAACAACCGCCCGATTTTTAACGGTTAATAATTATGGAACAAACTCGCTGCTACAACGTCTTTCTTGGAAAGCTGGTGATGTTACGTTTCACCAGTCAAAAATAATTTCCCAATCCTTTATGCCGGAACGCCGTGACGTAGTTGGTTCAGGCACTTCGTTACATGCCAGAAAGTCGCGGGTTCGACTCCCGATGTGGTCATTTTTATTTTTCTTTGACTTAATTCTTCTGACCCGCTACGGCACTGGGGTTATCTCTTGGAATGGTAAATACGGCCGGTTCTTAGGGCTTTTATTTCACTTTTATGGAAACACAGTATTCATTGCCACATTTGCAATGAGCGATACTCTGAATCATCATAACTCATTTCTCATACAGTAAAGTGTTCATGTTACAGGCCCGGTGTTGCCCAGAGGATGGGTAGAGTAATAGCTTTACTCTTCCATGACCGCGGCACTAGAAGGAGGTGAGTGGTCAGAAGCACGCCCAGGTCGCACTGTACCCCTGGGAAAGACCCGGTACCCATTGTACAGGAGGTTGTGTGGGGCCCAGGGCCGGGTTGGACGGGCGGATAATCTCGTCCACACCGGGATTCGATCCCGGACCGTCCAGCCAGTAGTCAGTCGCTATACCTACTGAGCTACCCGGCCCACAACCCATTTCTCATACCACATTAAATAAATAAATTAAGAATGAATACGTAAATATCTGCATGCCTAGAATTTATGTAAGAAGTTGGTGTATAATTATAAAGCAATTGTTGAATACCTAACATAACCGGCGTGCTGATAAGTCCTTAGCCCGACCAGGGAGGGAACAAGTTCGGAAGCATGTCAGGGACGCGCGCGATTTCAACAACATCGAGACGCTAGCTGTCATCAAGTTTTTTTCTTCTTACAAGGCAAGGCGCCGAAGGAAATTCACGCCATTCTGGCAGAAACATTAGTTTGTTTCCTTCCTGGTCGGGATAAAGACTTATCAGCACCCCTGTATTCACGAAACAGTGCAAGTCTGTGCTTTGTCATATACTTGAATGCGGACGGCTGCCTCTCAAAGGATGATACAGTTATCGACACAGGAACCCCTGTGCTAAATCCCCGCAATGGATGTATTCTGTTAGAGATAGTACTTTAGTCATTTTCAATAGGAAACAATGAGGGACTTCACTTTTTTCGTGGCCGTTCATGGTGCTTATAATGGCAGCATGCCCATTTAAAAGCCCATCCCTTGGGTCAACCAAATTGTTCCAGCGTTTGAGAGCGCAAGAAGTACTTTACTCATGAAAGTTGGTTGGCCTGCATGCAGCATACAGCTTGAAGTGCTGTCAGGATTGAAAGTAGAATTCCCTATTTACCGGGGTAAAGGTAAAATTTATTAACCCCAAAGAAGGCAGCTTACCAGCGCCATTTCTTCCACAACAGATCTCACAGAAATTGTTTAGAGGCCAGCAGCTAACCAACCGTCTTATCAATAGCACTGCTTTCTTTGAAAATTATAATTAATCTTTAGGATTACAGCAAGTAAGGTACATAATGGTCATATTGTCCATAAAATGATAGTGTATATACTTGAAAATATTGCAAGAGTCGTAGGAGTATACCCACTAGACTTAGGACACGGAAGCTTTTAGCGATGTATGCGCTGTATTTACTTCACCACATTTTTGAAGGAATGATAGAGGTGAGGATGGAAGTGACGGGAGGACGAGGAAGAAGATGTAAGCAGCTACTATACGATTAAGTAAAAGAGAGGCTATTGTAAATTTAAATAGTAAGCAGTACGAGTAGATCACACTGTGTTGAGGACTTGCTGTGGGGAAGGATGTGGACCTGTCGTAAGATAGACTACAGAATGAAGTGAATTTACTGTGAAACTGCGGTTGACCACCATTTTCCTTATCTGTGGATTGGGCGTCGAGGATCAATGGAATGGCCTCCTCGAATTCCCGATATTAGTGGGTGTGATTTCGTTTTATGTGGCCTGGCCAAAGTGGAAGTCTGCCTACCGAAATTAAGAAAACTTGATTAACTTGAACAATAAATTCGAAATATTTTGCCTCCGTACGTCTCGTATACTTAAGGAAAAATTTTCAGTGTGTGTCTTCCAGGTTGCAGACGTGTGTGCAACATGATGGGTCCTAATGGCACTGTATGGGCTTTAGAGCTGTGCAAGATTAGTAGCAATATAACAATCCATTTCGGAAATACATCCTTTTAATGTTTTATATTTGATTTGCAATTGCCCTGTATTTTGCATGTTTAAAGATTCAATTCCTACTCCACAGAGAGCACAGTTCGTTTTCCTTATAAAATTCAACCAGTTGTCCTTATAATAAAAACCAACGAGATGCACAGTTTCTCAAATTTATTTGATAACGTACTCTACATGTTTCGGACAGGTCCACTGCCCAGCATCAGGAGTATCTCAACACTGTATACGTGCAATAGGTATTTGTCACGCTAGTTCTGTTGACCTTTTGTCTTCCAGGTTGCTATCAAAAAATTTAAATATCAAGATTATATATCTTGATAATTTTGCCTGTTGTTTTGTATGGGTACGAAACTTGGTCGTTGACATTGCGGGAGGAAAGGAAGCTGAGGGTGTTTTTGAGAACATGGTGTTGAGGAGAATATTTGGACCTAGGCGGGACGAGGTAACGGGGGAATGGAGGAGACTGCTTAACGTGGAGCTAAATGATTTGTACTCCTCCAATATCGTGCGGGTGATAAAATCGAGAAGAATGAGATGGGCTGGGCATGTGGTGCATATGGGTGAGGAGAGGGGGGCGTATAGGGTCTTGGTGGGGAAACCGGAGGGAAAGAGACCACTGGGGAGACCTAGGCGTAGATGGGTGGATAATATTAGGATGGATCTCCAAGAGGTGGGATGTGAGTATCTGAACTGGATTGGGCTGGCCCAGGATAGAGACAGGTGGCGGACGCTTGTGAGTGCGGTAATGAACTTTCGAGTTCCGTGAAATGGGGGGAATTTCTTGACTAGCTGCAAACCAGTTACCTTCTCAAGATGAACTCTGCTCCATGGAGTAAGTAAGTTCTGTTGGTTGTCGCTAGCGACAGCCAACAGAACTTAGCTTTTATTATAAGAATATATCACGATGCACGGTTATCAGAATGTCACATTCAACCGGTTGATGTCATATAGAGAAGTGATAAATGTTTGGTGTGAAAATTATGTGGGATATATGAACAAATTGTGTATAAGTTGCATCGTGTGCTACGTGTAGTTACAATAGCGACTAAAAGCCTTAAAATAAGAGGACCTATTTGTAGCTTTCTCGTTGAGATAGATACCATTCACTTCCACAGGCAGTACATGTACTTGGAAACGCACACTCTAAAATTTACAAACATTCATTCTGTTAAATTTCAGGATTTTGCTTGTGGCCATATTATTTATTGCTTTCCTACACAAGACTAATGGATCTCGGTCAAGATAAGCCGTAATTTTGTAAAGAAGATGCACCTCTGTTCAAGATTGTCTGTTGAATGATCCAGTGCAGTGGGCTACCACAGGCACTACAGGCCTACAGAACATGTTGACGAAAGCTGAGGCAGATTTCGAAAGAATATGTGATTTTTGAACCCAAACCAGAAGATGGATAATAAATTTTATTTTTCTTCTTCCTCTTTTTCTCATTCTTCTATGGCGTTTCGACCCGTTTTCGGGCCATGAGCACTCCTTTGTCAGGGTTACAAGGCAAATGAGGTTCTGCTGGGTGAGCACGTGAGCACCACGCGTATCGCACCAAATCGGAGCGAGCCGAGGATATCTGTCATCGTCCAGCACTTCGCTTAAACCCTGTCCTAATAGCTAGATGATGTGATAGTAATTAAAATGACGCATATATTGAACATTTACTATTAGAGTCTAGTGGGATATTAGGCCGTGTATTTGGGAAAAATTTTACCGTCCTCTCATATCAAAGTATTGCAACCACATTAAGTATATTCCTCTCTCTCTCTTCTACTCAGTAAATTTCAACCAGATTACAATGTGTCACTTCGAACAATAATCCGTCTTCACATATTGCATATTTTGCCAACAGCATACGTGACGCCTAACTGATCGAATATAGTCATAAAATTACGTGAGTGTTATCATGTTTGAACATAAGAGGACGGAAATTTTACAGCCTCTTCATTGAGATAACCTGTAATGAATTTCGTACATTGTGGACATGAATTTGTGACATCTGTGAAAGGCAGTTTGGCGTTTCCTTCGGGGAGCTGGGACAGCGTACTCGGCCATGGGGTGGACGGCCTGGGGTTTGAATCCCGGGAGGGGTAAGAGATTTACTCTTCTCCAAAACGTCCAGACGGGTTCTGCGGCCAACCCATGCTCCTAATTAGAGGCTATCTAAGTTAATTCTCGGGGGGGGGGGGAAAAGTGACAAGGGAGGGGGACTGATACAAATTTTTCTCCCCCCCGTTTGTTTTCTTGACAAGGGACAAGAAAAA
>Ga0123352_10004577_pt1 | contig 20386 bp, 11 predicted proteins | sample TergutLab28metaG_FD_89700 | JGI IMG/M metagenome (GOLD analysis project Ga0123352, IMG submission 89700) | Labiotermes labralis P1 segment gut microbial communities from Petit-Saut dam, French Guiana - Lab288 P1 | ecosystem: Host-associated > Arthropoda: Insects > Digestive system > Gut ...
ACCACCCCCACCACCACCACCAACACCACCACCACCACCACCATCATCATCGTCTTCATGATAAGACTAAGCTCCTGGACTGTTAAAATTACAGGGATTAAAATTTTTCCTTCCATCTGTCTTCTGGATATCCTCGGAATAATATATGCTCTATATAGAGACAGCAGCGTTGGGACTGGGATTTAGGGATTCCTTCTGAATGTACCAGTCACTTTTTGTGATCATATATTGTATTTTATTGTCGCACTGCTGTAAATTATTCCCAATTATTCGACAAGAACAGTCATTCTACCTCCTGCTACTACTGTCCAAATATACAATTCTCCACTCTGTTCTCAGTTTTTCTTCCATTAACGTCCAAAATATATATCAATATAGAAGCATATATTGTATATCACCGCAACTTACAGTGCTTTAGTAAGGTTTCCTCTTGGCATTTCCGTAGTAACAACACCTGCAATCTTCAAAGTATGGTTGTGGGAAACTCATCCAACTCCATTCACAGTTTAAACCAGCAATTCTCAAATATGGTTACAATGGTTGTATGCTGCTACCGCCTCATTTCGGTGAATATTTAAAAAAAAATATAGAAAACACAAAGTTTAAGACGTCAGGTTTCTTTCCAACCTGGAATTGTTTACTTTTTCATTCCCCTGGCTGCATTAGGTTCAAAATACTTTACCACGGGCCATCTAAAAGAATAAGGATTAAAGTATCGCACAAAACTCGAATTTTTCTTTTTGCGTGGGAGTGGAATCTGGAGTCTCAGTCTATGTGAAGAATTTACAATGGTAGGTGAAGCGGAGTGTTTATTGACAAATTGCTGAGGAAATAATAGACCCAAGACAGAGAGAAGTAACAGGAGAGTAGAAAAAACTGCATAAAGATGAAATTAATAATTTGTACTCACCAAATATTATACGGGTTAGCAAATCAAGGGAGTCAGAATAAGTGGAACATGAGGCATACATGAAAGAGATAAGAAATTAACACAACATTTTCGTCGAAAAATCTCAAAATAAGGGGTTAATTTGTTACATAGGCATAGATGGCATGAAAATACCGTAGAACTCCACTTACCCGGATTGGGAAAGCGAGCCATCCGGATATGCAGAAAATCCGGTTAATTGGATTTTTCTCTGAAAATAGTCTACATTGGCAGTTTGAAGTTTGGCTGTTACTGTTTACAATATGTACCTAAGTCTAAACATTTCGAACCCGCCTGATTTGAAGTTCTAGAAACCATAACACTGTGCTGTAATTGATCCGATAACCAGTAACTTCAAGGCAAGTTAGTTTTGTGTATTGCTCGACAAATTTACCCGAAGGGCCAAGCCGAACAGGATAACCAGCGTCCGGATTGTTTGAGGTCTACTGTATTAAACTCCCTTAGGTGTGCAAAGAAGAACAAGCTCCTTCACCTGTGAACACAACAATTCTCATTACTATATATATATCATACAGTTAAAGAGGACGGGTTTTGGCCACAGTACTCAGCCATTAAAATCGTAAATTAAGTAATAATACACAACACGTACAAGGAAAACATGCATGTAAAACAGTTACTGCCAAAGGAATAAAAACTCATTCCTTATTGTAAAACTTATTCTATGCATATATAGTTCATGCCTCATAACTTTCATATCTTTTTGTTGAAATTTAAACGTTGATATCCTCTATATGTACGCAGCTAATTGTAAAGAACTGAAGATGGCCAAGTAGCGCTGCTGAAACATGTCGTCTGTGACTGTGTGATATAACGTGTTGTGTTCAGGTTCAAAATGTTCTCTCCTTCTCTGACAACCCCAGCGTTATACTCATAAAAACACAACAGGCTGTCTCACCTGACAAAAAAATATTAAAATGTGCTTAAATAAATGGAATGTGAACGTGTGAAATGGATTTTATCTTGATCACATTGGGATCCAGCTGCAAACTCTTACAAACACAGTAATTAACTTCTGGGTTCTACACTTCCCCATTTTCTAAACCTTTGGGAGACTTCGAGCTCCCGAAGTTGCTCTAAACATTATGAAGTAATTTAATTAAATGTCTTCTCTACATTCCTTGAAGATAATTCTGTATTCCCAAACAAGCATATAAAAGCATTATTTAAAACTGAATGCACGCACAACAGAATTTGCTCAGAACTACTAGTTTACTCCATAGCTGTGTACTACATTAATATTACAGTAAAGGTAAAGGTAAAGTGATCCCGTTACAGGCCCAGTGTGGCCCAGATGGTGGGTAGAGGTATAATCCTAATCTTCCATGACCACGGCACTAGAAGGGGGTGAGTAGTCAGCAGCTCGCCTCAGCCGCACTTTACCCCCGGGAAAGAGCCGGTACCCATTTTACAGGAGGCTGGGTGTGTCCCAGGGCAGGTCTGGACGGGCGGAAAATCTCGTCCCCATCGGGATTCGATCCCGGACTGTCCAGCCCGTAGTCATTCGCTATACCGACTGAGCTACCCGACTCACATTAATATTACAGTACAACTGTCAAATTACATACAACTTGCGCTTCTAGATGAATTTCCATCCTTTAATATAGTTGGCGCTGCCTGTAGCCTTTAAATATAATGTAATCTTAATTTCGTTCATATTTGTCCAGACGCATAAATCTGACACGTCAGTGTTACATTAAAAATGTTTGCTTTTTGTATCACAGTGCTGGCAAACAGTTATAAAAAAAATGTGCTGAATATACGTATTCTTTTTTCCAAACAGTTCCACCACTTATTCGCATCCAGAATCAAAGAGTGGGTGTTGCTAATGGATTAACAGGAGTCCTGAAATGTGATATTGAGGCTTTCCCTGAGGCAGTGCGTTACTGGGAAAGAGCTGATGGCCGACTGCTTGAAGGTGGAGATAAATATCGCATGACCTACAGTGAGAATGACCGATACAAAGTTAGTGGTGATTGATTCATTTATAATTAAATTTGTTATAAAAACAGTAGTGGTAAAATCTGGAGGCAAACATGGGCTAAGAAATTACATAGTATATTGTAACATTGTGATATGGAAAGGCACTCTGGAGATTCCCATTTCTCATGTCTGCAAGTATTAGAATATGGCACTGTGTAGTTTACGGATAGGTTTCAATGATTCATAGAAGCTGGTTTTCTAAATTTTCACTTATGGACTATGGCACTATGTAGTTAACGTATAGGTTTCAATGTTTCTTAGGAGCCAGCTGTCTTAATGTTCACTTATGGACTATCCTGAAGATGGAGGTAGAAATGTCCTATGAATTGTCGGTACCTGTATACCAATCTAAGGTATCATATGCCAGAAAACTGGACCCTTCATCATTGTTACTGTCAGAACATGGTATCTCGCAATTGTGTTAATACTTGATTTTGCAATGGCATACTGTCTATCCTTCCGAAGGCTGATATTCCCAAGCCTGACTTTCCACAGTGTGAACTTTTTGAGAGATTGAGTGGTAAGATTTAGCATGTCCGCAGACATCTAAACACAGATATAACAATACTGCATAGATCAATGAACCAAACATACAGTATCAGCCTATTACAGAAACGTAGCCTATTGTAATGCACTGAAATAAACTGTCTTACTCTAAATTCAATGGTAGCAGTTTATAAATATGATAATGAAAATAAGATTCATGAAGCATAGAATCGCTTGATAACTGAGTAATTTTCAACTCTTTAACAAAGACCCTAGAGTATGGAGTTCACAGTATTGATGCTATTGGGACAGCACACATTAAAAAACAAACAGTGTATGTTTAATGAATAACAGGAGACCCCTCTACTCATCACGCACTAACATGAAGTAAATTACCATAAGAAGCGATGATATGAGTAATTCACCAATTACCCAATTACAAAACATTACTCTTAGAAGTTCCACATATAACAGGCCACGAAGGCCCAGAAGGGGAGTAGAGGTACAACACTACTCTTTCTTCAACTTCGGCGCTAGATGGTGGTGGGTGGTAAATGCCACTCCCGGGCCGCTTTACCCCCAGGAAAGACCCGGTACCCATTGTATGGGTGGATGGGTGGAACAAGGGCCGGTCTGGATGGGTGTGGGAAATTCGATCCCCGGACCCGTCCAGCCCGTAGCCAATCGCTATACCGACTACGCTATCCCGGCCCACTCATATCTGGAATAGGCAAATGGATATTTTGAATGCGCAAATGCATATTTGGAAGGTGCAAACATATATGGAATGTGCAAATGGATACCTGGATTGTACAAACGAATATTTGGAATGTGCAAACGGTGACTTATACACTCTAACGGGGTGTAGGAATGCGTTAAGGAGTTTGGAGACTTGGTGGAAGGTCTTGACGTTTTTATAAAAAGAACTGTAGTAAAAGAGTGCCAAGTGGTTAATAGTGCGTTAGGAGGAAAACTTCGGCTGGATGAATGTCAGAGGATTGGACAAAGAGACTCTTCGGCTCCAGGCCTCCGCCATCGGGCGCAAGATGACTGTGAAACTTTTCAAACATACCGTGGCATTTGCCATACAGCCAAAAAAAATCGCGGCAACCCACAGTTAAGGTAGCCGATGAGTGTTACATACTAATCACTATCTTCCCTTTTTCACTTTTTCTTAATTGTCTCCACCTCTTCCATTACTACCCCGCTTAAGTGTGTCGCTCTGATGTCCCACACTTCTAACCCTTACGCCAACGTGAAGACCACGGAGGTCTTGTTCTGTAACGACGAAAGCTATTCTGATGTCCGTCGCGGCGTACCTCAGTCATTCCAAGGAAGTGGCGATATCATGTCTTGCAGCAGGCCACGAACGCGGGCCAGCCATATTCAGCTCACTGCACATAATAGATAAATTGTTTAACCCATGAACGGCGAAAGGTAATGTTTTATTTAAAGACCCAGTCCGTACCGCGCAGTACACACACTCCATCTCGGTTATAAAATCAAACAGTTTATGTCGTATACTGCAAAAGTCGCTATTTTTTATGAGATACATACGAAATACAAAAATAAAATGTGTGGAAAAAATGCAGAATTATGTTTCAACCTGGTGTTACAAAAAGTAACCGCAATACCTTAAGAGGATAATCATATATCTGAAGATAATTTGGTACCATGGGACAATTTGACTGTAATGCACACACAGTCAAAGAATCTACATTCTTCTAGAAGAGTGACAGACTTCATGTGTAAAATATGTTTGTAATTTCAGAACCATATGCAATTGAACATTACAAATGTTGGACCTTCAGATTTTGGAGCATACCACTGCATTGCAAAGAACGAAATGGGCATCACTAAGGGCATCTTCCATATGTATGGTAAGTTGATTTTAGGCATGTTCTTCGTATACTTGCGAAAAGCAACTGTTAGTTTCATCATGTGTGTATGTCTGTTGGTCTGTCCATCTGTGTGTGTGTCCACATGGAACAACATGGCTCCCATTGGACGTATTTCATGAGACTTGACATCTGAGTATTTTATGGCAATATGTCGAGAAAATTCAAGTTCATTAAAATCTGACAAAAATAATGGGTACTTTACATGAAGACATGTACATTTATGATAATTTCTAGCTGATTAGAATGAGAAATGTTTCAGACCAGTTTGTAAAGTAAAACAAAACACACATTTTATGTTCAATAACTTTCCCCAAAAATCATGTCATTTACAAGATAATGTGGAAAAATGTGGTAGAGCCAGACAGGCCACAAATGAAAATATAATAAGGCAAATGTACATTGCATGCTGGATAACTAAGGCTAAAGACAACACACACTCAGAATATGTAACATTTATTACTTTTACAGGGCAACAATGGTCACGCAAACAAGCCTCAATGTTACATTTACACATACACTGCCTCTCTTGTTAACTTTACTAAAGACAGTTTCGAGAAGTTCACTGAAATGTCATTACAGAGGACACCAGCACAATAATAAAACTAAAACTGATCATAATCAGTATTAATATGTCCACATTTACTGTCAGGGCAGTTAATAGAAAATTACTTCGGTTCAGTCTCAGGTCAGATCAGTCGAATTAGTGTTAAAAACTTGCCAAATATGGCAATAACCATGGGTGATTAAATGATACTGTTATGTTTTTTAATAAAACCTTTATACAATAGGAGAAAGCAAAATTGCCTGCAGAAATGTATACAGCATTATTACTGTAATTGTTAGTGATCACTGAATCACTAGAGATGTCAGTGATGAGCCATAATATTTCCAGCACAACTAAGGTAAGAAAGCTCTCCTGGCCACTTTTACTCAGTCCTATGTCATGTTTCATTAGTCTCACCACCATCCATTTTCATCAGGACAATCATCTTGCTTTCAGAACGTCCCTACTCTGGTGTTAGGCATTGTTTATGGATAACTAAACAATGCAATGGGGTGCATATATTATTCAAAGGTGATATGTGTGAAAAAGTGTTAACCATCTTGTTACTACTACCATTAGGGAGTGAAAACAAATAACTGCATAAAATTAGAATTCATACAATTAAATTTTATTGTACACTGAAATCTGAATACTGCTCAATATTTGGGAGATTTCTGGTTCAAAGCACCTCTAGCAAATCATGTATCTACATAGTCTGGAAGATCGCCTCTCATCAACAAGGCTCATCATTTCTCATACAGTGCCATATTATTTGTGCAATGAGAGAGAATAAATGTGTGATCAGGAAGACAAACATGCAAGAAACCTCCAAAATTCTGCCAGAGATCATATATTCTGACATGTTTTAACTGTTTCTTCTTAGTCCCTCCATGCAAAGCTGGGATAGTATCCAAAATCATTCATAACAGTAATGTCCACATCTTCACTGATTCATTCTTTCATAATCTCATTTTGCATTCATTGTTATAAAACAACATGATGATGAGTAACAATTTCATCAGAAATTTATTTTTGAAATATTTTCTTCTACAGAAATAGACCCAAGACTAGCTACACCACCCACAGTACAGATGAGTGGAACAGGTGAAGTAACATATGGGAAGGATCCCCCTAAACCAGTAGACGTGGATGATCTCTGCCCTCCACCTTCTTGCCCAGAATGCTCTGCTCCATCAGAGTTAAAGTGTCAAGATGGGGGAATTTCACTCTTCCATTTGATTGGAGGGTTTGAAATCAAACCATTTGGTAATGAAACATACAGGGGCCTGCCTGCTCGAATGCTAGGTATGTATATTTGATTTACGAAATAGTACCTCAATTTGTGATCGCCACTTAGGAATAAATATCAGTATGCTTTGATACTTGAGAAACATACAATCAGTTTCAGTAATTAATTTGTACTTTGTGAGCATATAGCAAGCAATTTTGGAGCCCAACAACTCTATATACTTGTCCTCCAATTCACATATCTGTACATCACTGTATAAAGTTCATAATCCTAACAGCACAGAACATTTAAGCCACCACATGAAGTGACAGATAAACTAAACAATACATGTACAAAACAACAGCAGATGGTTTACATGATACAGGTTAAGCAACAACAAGCTTACTGCTGCTAAGAGAGGTGTATACTCGACTATGCCTGTTGCCTTTCATAGATGATTGACTGTTCTTGAATGTGGGGCCACAGTGATGTGTATACATGTACGAACAGCAGCATTTAGAGTACATTATTTCCTGTTGATGGAGTCAGAAGATTTCCATTGTTTGAATTTTTGCCCTGAATTGATAAGGCTTGATTCTGAAGAAGATGTAATCAATGTTAGTCATTATGAAAGCATCAAATAATATAGATATACCTCAGCAGTTCTGCCTCCATCAAGCAATGAACCAATTCCATTAACATAAATTCGTGCAACAGTTCTGTCACCATCAAGTGATGCAACAGTTCTACCATCAAGTGTTTCAAGAGTTGTGCCATCAAGTAATGTACCAATTCTGCCATCATCAAATGGTGCAACAGTTCTGCCACAATCAAGTGGTGCGCCAGCTCTGCAATCATCAAATACAGACTTCTGAAATTCCCCAAAATTCACACACCACTGAGGTAACATTGGACAGTGAAAGTATTATCCTAAAACTTACTGTCATTTACCAGTGTCTCTGAAATGTGCCCAGCCGCTGTGATCAAGAGCTGTACCATGTCGCCAAGACATGTAAAATTTTGTGCTTAGACTGTCCTAGTATTTTGTCTTGATGTCAGCAAGTGGCAGCTTTTAAGTTCTTCTGTGGCCTAGATCAAAGTATACATTTTATAAATATGAACCAAAGAATATCTAAACAAAAAAACAATCCACATAAAAATTGAAACATCATAGGAAGATGAAAACATAACTGATTAATTTGTGACATATTTTTAAAAAAATTTGACAAATTTTATTACTAAATGTGTCAAAAAACACAGTCCCTAAGTCTTTTACAGGTGGCAAAAAACCTTACAAATAAAAAGGTTACCGACTTCCATACCAGCATTAATGATTACTGTTATTATATATATATATTTTTTACAGATTGTCAGTTATATGCAGTAGGTAAGCCAGTGTATCACCGGTTCACAAATATGTCATATGGAAGCTGGATGCGAGATGCTGACCCTCTTACTGAAGCAGATAATCAGAAATTCTGGTTCACAAATGAGAGTGATCCACACCACTTGTATGAATATCTGAACAAGACCCAGTTTCGAGCTGGGAATCCTAGTGTTACATACACGCTGCAAGAGCCATTTAAGGTAACAGGAGACAACATTAGCTAAAGATGTACTATATGCTATATGTATATTTAAGTTATGAAATTTTATAACATGTGTGGTGTGTCATGATAGACATACATACACCCCAAAAGACATGACAATGCTTAGTCCAACAAATAAAGGATTTATGGACCATTATACACAAAAATACTGAAGAACCAGTTACTGGATGTTCAAGAACAGTTACCCTAGAAGCATGCACAGTAAAAATCTTCACTGTTTGGTATTAAAAGTTAAAAATATTGTATTACACTCCTTGCTGACACTAGCAAATGAGCCACAGTTTCAGATTTCATTGCATTAGGGTACAGTAAATTTAAAAGGTACAGGCTGAATTTATGCAGTATCTCCATTCAATAATATTTTAAAGATCTATATTAGTTTTAATAATAATATAAACTAATGACTAATGGTTTTCACAGTTTCCACTGGTCCTCCCCACCCTACATATGACTCACATAAAGGCATTAATGGACAGTTTGGGGAGAACCACCAAAATTCATTCAGGGCAGCTACTATGTTAAGCACTGTACAAGTCTATGTGTTACTGCTACACCAGCCTGCTTGTTAGTTTAGTCCATAATGAAGGGAAATGCTTATAAAGAAATTTTCATTGTATTACTAAAAAATGTATATTCTACACTCACTCATGTTATCAATTTCTCTGCAGGGTAATGCACATGTCATATACAATGGAGCTTTTTACTACAATCAAAACGACAGTTCAAATATAGTGAGGTACAACCTTGAAAACAAGACTACTAATTTCCTAAGTGCACCACTGGTAGCCACCAGAGGCAACAATTACCTATATACCACCAACTACAACTACATGGACTTCTCAGTAGATGACAATGGACTGTGGGTTATATATGGGATACCCAGCTCCAATCATACTGTGGTCATGAAGGTGAACACTACCCAAAATATGGAGATAGATTATATGTGGAATATAAGCGTCAAGCACCATCTGTTTGGTGAAATGTTTGTGGCTTGCGGTGTACTCTATGCTGTTGATTCAATCACTGAAAGGAACTCCAAAATAAGGTAACTTAATTTCATACAACATAAAAAATAGTGCTTATAAGGTGTATAGGATTACAGCGAGAACATTTCAAACTCTATAAGTGACACACACTAGATGATTCACATATAGTTGAATAAAGAGAGACCAACTTGATGTCACTTGCTTTTTTATTTCATTATTTAATGCTCAACATGTTTCGGATGTTAATACATAAATGTATTAACATCCAAAACATGTTGAGCATTAAATAATGAAATAAAAAAGCAAGTGACATCAAGTTGGTCTCTCTTTATTCAACTATCAAGATGATGCACGGTCCAATAAACATAAGGTTCACATATACTTTGCAACATTTGATTTTATTCAATCCCAGCATAATTTCAATTTTATTGTAACTGTAACCTTAATCTTAACTAGTGTATTGTAACATCATTATGCACAAGCAACACAGTAATTAAACTTGAAATATACAACACCTAAAGATTATTGACATGCACACCTGATGATAGTGTGGCCATACTGTGGCTCGTACAGCATAAAGTAATAAACAAGATGGCACAGACTGAAATATGAAGTAAAATATGAGAAACTGTGTACTGTATGTGCAGTTAAAAGTCCATCACACTGTGAAGGGCTGAAGGAATTGTTTGAAAGCCACTACTGGCTTCTTGGTTGTCTGACCACCTAATATTGTTGTCACTGTCATCTCTGCTGTAACTATAAACTGCTGCAGTGCCCAAAATACTTTCTTTGTCTTCTTTCTGATTCTGATAAAATGTATATAATTAAATTACCTTTCTTGGATATCATTACCAAGGAACACCATAAAGTCAGTAATAGAAGAAGGTTTTACACATAACCTTGTGCTTTCTACTGAGTGAAAAACCCCAACCTGAAAACTCATTAAATACATTTCAATAGCATTTTAATAATTTAAAATCAAACTATCCAATCTACATAAAATGTGTACATGATCTTTATAAAATTACTTTTCTACCATAAATATTTTCAAGATTTTGCTGTAACACATTACACAACATACTCATGCATGCATACAAGCAGTGGCATAGCCACATCTTTTAATGCCCTGGGTGGGCGAGAACAATGGCAACAATTTACAGAAATTACAAACATTAAAAAAAATTATTTCTTCAATTTCCTTTTATTGGTTAACACAGAAATTTAAACTTTTCATTTAAAATATTTATTTTTCCCCTCCTTTGATTCTGTCACCCAGCATGGCACCAATCTCACACCTCTCTCCCAGCTACACTCCTGTGTATGAGGCTAACATTGTCAGTATCACAGATGACATAATGCACATTTCCACATTGTTATTTGACAGGTTTGCCCTGGATCTATATAAGAATCAACTTCTTGATGTAAATCTTCCATTCACCAATCCATTTCGGTGGACTACAATGGTTGGCTACAATCATAAAAACAAGGTAACTACTTAGTTGTCATTAATGTGTATTAGTATACCAACAAATGCACATAGAAGTAGTATAAAATTAATATTAAAATTACTTTGACATGTTTCGGTGTTCTTACACCATCCTCAGGGAGCTTACAAGTTTTGTCAGCTAAAGTTATGAATTACTGAACTGATATGTCATGCCTACTGGGGTTTGGGGCTTGTCTTCCATCAACCTATGCCCAGGTAGACACTGAAAGGGCTGAGGCACTAAGTCCTCAGAATCTAGGGATAATTCTAGATAGGTTTAATTTGCTGCCACCAGCTTATTTCTAGGCAGAACATTGTGAGAGTTACTATGAGGGTTCAGTAATAAACGATACCAGCAACTTCTTTGTCTAAGTCTATAGTCTATGATACTAACACTTGTATATAATTTCACATAAATAAGTAAAAGAACTATTTGTACTTAAGGTGTTCAAATTAACATTCTTGCCTCTCTGTTTATAATCAAAAGGGGTATTAATTTAGAATTTTGTAACAGAATTTGGCTTGACTGAATTTAGTAAAAAATCAAAATTGGTTAACAACACAACTGATGAAGCTTACCTTACTGGCTTTTTGAGTTTATGCCCGGTTGACAAACTTAAAAAAGTTCTACGTTGGTTACTAAAATCTTCAAGCAAGAGTCTTCTTTTAATAACATGAAATTAATATCTCTGCAGTGATTTGCAGCTTTAAGTTAGTCAGTTTTGTTTCATTCTTAATTAATTTATGTCAGTTTACATTGCCACTGTCATGTACAGTAACTTGAAACAGTACACTAAACATGTAATTATCTGTCACTGTGAAACACATATGGAATGCAACTTTCACTTTTCAGTTTAGTACTGTTATGTCATTTTAGCCATGTGCTTGTATGACTGTATTTTTCAAAATGCATTCTTTCAGAATATCTTATTCATAGTATTTCTAGTTCACTTAAAGAAGCAGACTGGTTAAGGACAATATTAACTTCCAACATAATAAAATTTTGAGTCTGACTATCCAGCCCTTCTGCAGAAGTCTGCTACTCTATTTGATATGTCAGTGTGAACATGCAATCAACCTTATTGAGTAGAAGACTTACCAAGTCCTACCTACTGATGGATCACAAAGTTTAACTGGAAAATTATGGTGAAAGTATTTACATTTACAAGCTTTCAAGAAATACGCATGTGATGTAGGAAGACATTTTAAACATCAACTTTGCTAATAGTGGTAAAAATTTATATTCACTCCTAAACATATTGTGGGCCAGGATAGCTCAGTTGGTATTGCGACTTGCTACAGGCTGGACGGTCTGAGGGTCAAATCCTGGTGGGGGCAAGGCTTTCTGCACCCATCCAGCCTGGCCCCAGGTGCCCACCCAGCCTCATATAGAATGGGAACTGGATGTCTTTCCTGGGAAGTAAAGCAGCCGGGGTGTGGTGTTGACCATTCACACCCATCTAGCACCAAAGTTAAAGAGAAGAGCTATACCCCTACTCCCCGTCTGGGCATTTGTCGCCTGTTCTAGGTTGAATTTTACCTTTACCTTTACCTACACATATTACCTTAATCATTTATTGTGTTCAATAATTTTACATTTTTACAGGAACTGTATACATGGGACAAAGGAAATCAGCTCACATATCCTATTAGGTATCATGAGATTGGTTACAATATAAGCAAAGAAGATAAGCGTGAGCCAAAGGCTAGTGCCCTTGTTCAAACAGGATATGATGTGTACTAATAGGATCTGGTGAAGAGTTAGACACATCACATATCTATCAGGCCTAATTCTTCAACAATCACATTCTTTGGGAAGTTTCTAGATCCTGTCTTCTTAGTGTTAGTGCAGTCAGAGAGCAAGTTATTGCTACCAATACATACCAATGTACAGTATATCTCCTGTGAATGAGGAGCAGAGTTCAGACATTATGTGATGAGTAATAGCAGTGCGGAGTCTATAGTCCATTCCAGTTCAAGATGGTCTTCACGAAGGAAGGCCAACAAGCAACATAATTAAAGGGAAAGCTTGTCATGCACAAAAGCAAGAAGATACAATTAACGAAAAGAAAAATTGTTACAGGAATATAAAGATTATACTTACTCATATTCCACTGGACATAAGGACCATTTTCTATGAAATATTATTTCTATACAGTGTGAAAGAATGTATTTGTAACAGCAGGGTAAGGTGTCATACATCTTGAAATGACACAGGATCCATATACCTTGAAGAAATGAAACAGAGCAATTATCAGACTTTTTAATAATAATTAACCCTTCAAAGCACAGTGGTTACTGTATATACCACCTGCTGTAACATTAAAGAGCTCTACATTTTGCCCACACAGTGTACTGACATGTTTCATATACAGCAATTTATTTCCTTCGACAGCATTCACCAACATATAAGCAGTGTTTTCTGTGGGGGTATGAACTGAAATCCTAAACATTAGTTGGAAGAATTTTTGGTTTCAAATGGTTCAACCACACTAATATTGTTAATTTATAAAAGGGAACAATTTGATTCAAACACGTACACACACTTTTACCAATTTTAATATTCAAGAGTTTTCATATTACCAACTTTCATACAAAGATACATCCAGCCCTTGTTTCATGCCCTAGCTGTGTTCATGAAGAAGCAGGCATAAATCAAAAACTCAAAAATAAAAAATGAAAATCCCATCAGAATTAAGGCGTTTACATAACAGAATGTATCCAGCCAATGGGAGTTAAACCAAAAATTCAAGAGCAAAAATTAAGAAGTGGATAAACTGTTGAGGAGCATTAAAGCAAAAAGGTAAAAACAAACAAGTGTAAAACAAGGGTTGAGTGTAATACTTCGATTTTTTAGGCAGGAACAACATTTTACCAACCCTTATGAAGGAAAGTTTAACACATTGTTCATTGTTCTCCTGTTTTTGTCTTGTTACTGGTACATTCTCTTGTACCTAGCATTTACAGCATACTTGCCTAACAGAGCTGCTTAGTGCAGTAATCAATACTGAAAAATGTTACAACTGCTACTCAAGCTTCAAAGTTTTGACTGCCATGGATGACATTGGCATCTGCATAGAATATATGCCTATTTGTTGAGATGGGCAATGGTGATTCCTGCAGACTCTTTAGCCATGGCAGTCAGCAATATCCACGCTCACGTGCTTCAACATATTTTAGCACCACCGCCATGGATCTGACAGCTGCAGGCAAACTTTAAGGGAGTTTGTCTGCTATAGTTTGTACGAAATGCAGTACTTATCAGTAGCTGTGACGATTTGTAGCAGTGCCAAACCAACATATCAACAGAGTGGTGTAAAACAAAGCATATAAATCATTGTGCTTTCAGAATTTTCACTTTTCAGGTAAATAACTATATTCACATTAGCCAGTTTTGTATGCTTAATACTCTGGAACTAAATAATTATTGGAGTAAAACATTACAAACACATCGTTATGTAGTCATTGCTTCAACTTTTGTCACTAGAAGAAGGGTTTTCTTCATGATTTTTGTAAGACAGGAAATCAACTTGAGTTCCTTTCATACTGTTTGATTCACAGAATATTATAAATCCCTTGACAAGGGATTCTCAGAAAATGCCATTACAGGCTGTCTTAACCCACTGCCCAAGCAGAACTTCAGGTGGTCTGTTCTTATTCCATGCTAGTGTCAGTGATCAGTTCTCAGTAATAGCCATTCATTGTACTGACAATATAGCCAATTTGTGAATGGTTTGTTAACTACAGTACCACATCAAGAAATGGTAACTACATACATATTACACATTCCATAGTTGCAAAATTTAGTTAAAAGACAACAGGACATGGAAAAGTTATAAAAACAAAATATACAGACTTGACACAGTACAAAAATCCTGTAAGTACTTCACGTAGAGTACAAAAATGTTACACTAAATTTATAATACACAACCATCAATCTTCAGGGATGTAGCAGCTTTCAGTGCCTTCATTCATACCGTCTGTCTGGTAACAAGGCCATTTCCACATTTTTCTAGCATCAACTCCACTTCAAATTCCAATGCCTGGGGCCAGCAAATGCATTTCAGGATTAATTTACTCCTTTTAGTAACACTTATAGTTGTTTTCATTTTATCCAGGCTTGTACATTCTTTTATGCAACAGAATTTCCATGCTGCTTTGCAGTTATTGATTTCATCTGCATGTTTAATCATCTTTAATTTAAAATTAGCACCATAAACGCACGACATACATTTTGCTATTATAGATACTGTTGTAACTTTCCTTCCAGCATGTTCATCCATGACTTTTATTGATGACTTTAGCAAATTTTCATGTTAATAATGTGACTTGAAATGAGCTGCTGGCATATCAATGTTCTAAAATAATGTGTATAATTATTGTAGCAACAGTAAAATTTTCTTTATTCACCTAGCCATGGCTGATACACAAAAGCAATGCCCTATTAACATAGTGTGTTTAAACTTGTGTGCAATTATATGTCAACACTCAGTGCCCACTTTTTAGGTAATGAATTAGGAAAAACTTCCTGTCTTATATTTGGGTAAACATGGAATAAGAAATGATGATGGCAATTCCTTATGAACTGCCCTGTAATACCTACTTTCATTCGTACATTTCGTCTATATAGCAAGGCTAGCAAGGATTACAAATTAATAACTCTGTTATTGAGTGACCTAGTTCTTTCACTGTGGGTATATAAATGCTGGTAAGATACATACTAACATTTCATACACAATTTATAGATACATTTATTATGGCTCCATACTAAATATTACAAGTCTTCACTGGGAAAGTTGCTATCCCAGCAAACAAAAAGCTACATACAGATGTACAGCAATAAGTTACAACAACCTCCACAACAGAAATAATGATAAAATATGTGTAAAAGGAGGAGATGGCACAGCTAAACAAAATGAGGATACCAATTCCTTATATGTGTATGATATATATTTAACGGCTTCTAATAGGTATTTTTTTATCAGTTTCGGTACGCCACCACTGTCTGTTTCTATGATATTTATTCTGGAAAAGAAAATTTCCACGCAGCACCATGTCTACATACAAAGTTTACATTGTAGGTTATTTCCTTACTTATTTACTCCTTGTCCTCCAAATATTACTCTGGAATTTTTTTATGCAGACTTTATCAACTGAATCATGTATATCCTGCATTTCAATTGTTTCAAGTGTTTGAAATGTTTCTATATGTTCCAGTAACTCGTCATGGGTTTTAAACAACTGATGCATGATGGAGGGTACATTTGGGTCACTTTCAGTAATGGAAAAAGTCAACAGCAGCAGACTCTTCTGCATTTCTTTTTCCATTTCTTGGCTGAATTACCACAGTTATTAATTTCTGTTTCCAGTATTTCCTGTCCAGTTTTATCCTTTTCTGCTGTGTTGGTCAAAGTGCAATTTTTTCACTTTCCTTCATCTGTGTTCATGTCTTGGCAAGTATCTTCACCCTCTTGGAATTTTTGTTCTGTGGACCTTTGTACATACTGATGCTGCATCACTTATTACAGAATTTTTTCCATGGCAGCTTTGACCACCTCAAGTTTGTTGTATTTTATGATATACTTACACACCACTTCTCCTCTGCTGCTAAACATAAATGTAAAGCTAAATGCTTAGGCCAATTTCTATATCAATATTTTTAATAGTTTATAAAAAGACATTACTTTTAGAATAAATATGAACAGGAAAAAATATTGTCTTCTTTGCCATGATACCACATAGCCTGGTACACAAATACAGACTTTTGTAGGAACTCCTACCTCCATCTTCAGAGCACCTCTCATACCATGAAAAAAGATGTTCCTTCAAATTTGGTAAATTTAAACCAAACTACATGTCAAATCCCAGATAAAAGTAATCATCATAGTCATTGACACAATAACTTCAAATCTTAAACAATGTTTGTATTTGTCCAAAAACCAGTATTCAAATCTGGCCTATGCTTTGTCATTTAAAATAACATCATGAGAAATTATACAGCACAATGAAATATGTACCAAAGAACTATTGTAGTATAACATAACATGAACAAACCTACCTTTAATCTTTCCAGCTGCTACAACAACCCTCCACACAAAAATACACTCATCTTTCTTTCTTTTTATCACTGCAAAAACATCTTTCTTCCAACCATATAAAGCATAATTTGAATCGGAAGGAAACGTGGTGTCAACAATTTGTGGTGTCAGCTGTTCAGCAGGAGTGCCACGCTCAGAAACACAAAAGAACCAATTACAATCTGAATAATAGGCTCCCCATTGTATTTCATTGATTATTAACTTTGTATAGATATAAAGACTAACAAAACTATTTTATTATAAAACAAGTACATCATGTTTTCATAAAATTGATGCATGTTTCGATCTGATCAGGTCATCTTTAGTCTAACAAAAAGAATGAAGAGGAAACTATTCATGTATCATTACAATTATCATTCTGTGGACTTAGGTCTCATCGTTACAATCACATTACAATTTTATTAATTGTATTGAAATTCGTTTTATTGTACTTTAAAGGATAAAACAAATTATGATCAAGGTTGTGTATATAAAAAGTAGAGTGTATTCCTTTTATTGATTGTAAAAGTTGTGTGGTGTTAAATTTTGTTAACTTGTGGGATTATATTGAAACTTATAAAATTACTTCTTAATTCAATATGCTGTATTTTAAAACAGAAAATGGTCTTCTTTTTCTTTATTTTATTTTCAGTTATAATTTATGTATTTATAGTTTGAATGAAGGGTACCTTGGCCTTGCATAAATATTACATACATTTATTACTTTTATACCACGAAGAATACTAATATCCATAAGTCACACTTATTATTTGATTTATTAAAATATTTATGTTTAATCTCCAGACATGATCTTTTTCTTCTTCTCTTCTATTTTTCATATATATATTTTACACTGAGGAGTCAGACTGGTTGTATTATGTTTTGTTGGTATTAATAATATAATAATTTGTCCCTTTTACATTAGCTATCAATTAAAGTGCTTAGATGTCACCTTGTTAAAATTTACTGACCTTTTTCAGAGCTGGTCTCAAATTGCAGCTCTTGTGAATAAAATAATAAACATTTGGGTTCACTGGTGGACAAAGTATCAACTAGGTGAGCGACTACTAGCTTCTCATTAAGGGCTTCACTCTATGTAGTTAGTTATGCTCAAGAACAACATAATTTCTCAAATAAGTTTTACATATGCTTCACTATTGGTGCTGCTGTGAGTGTTGCTTAGCAATGGGTATCTGTGCCTTAATTTTTCTGCTGCACTGGCAACACTAAATGTGGAGGATCATTGAAATTGCTTCATGACACGTTTAATTTGTCTCTGATTCCACAATGTGATGTCAAACTTTTGATGTTAAGCATGTATGGCAGCTGGATAAAGAACTAATTTTTGCAGAATCTGTAGCGAGAACCTACTATCTATGTAACACCTATACATCATGGCACACCTAATGGCAATGATAAAATGTGATAGTAGTTAGGGACGTGTCACAGTTTATACTGAATTCTGTACATCCTACCAGATCAGAATTATAATAATGAGACCTGATAAAATTAATAAACATGCTCAACTTTCTTGAGCATGAAGCTCATGCAGGTGGTGTCAAAAACTGATTTAAAGGAGTCATGAGGTACAATGACCTTACTGTTTCAATGGCCAATTATATTCATCTTCTTCATACATTCCTGCAACTCAAGATGTAAATAAAAGGTAACATTCACACTTGCTATTTCAATTTCATCACAGCTAATATTGAGGATGCAGATTCTGGGAATGTAATCTACTTCTGCTCCACATCAGTTGATCAGAGACAGCTGCTGTAATAGTAGGGGACATGGTGACTTTTCTAGATGGACATACCACAGTCCAGAACATGTTGCCCTGCAAACTAAAATGCATAATGTTTTCACTTTTTATTGTCTTTTTAATTTCTAGATCATATCTCCTTGCATTAGGACCATTTTTTAAACATCTTACTCTTGTAGATGGAGGTATTTAGAAAAACATACAATTTAGTTAGGCGGTAAGAACTTAACAAAAGTTATGTGAAAGCTGGGATAATAAATACTTTTAGGATAATTAAAATACAAGCATATAAAACACCCCTTGAAGACAAAACAGAAGGTGCAAAATGTGACAACTGTCACCAAAATAATACCGTATTTCTCCACTTCAAATGAAATTCATTCTGAGATACACATTAGACTCTTCTAAATGCGGAAATTTAAACACAGTGAAACTGAAGTGGAATGCAAAGAGGTAACTGACTGAAAAAGTCAGGTAGTTTTGTGTTTCACTACAGTTTCTGGGATTTACCGGAAAAGAATGCGAAACAAATGTATTTTAATTTCAGATTTAAATTCAGAGAATCTAACTGTACCGACATGTCTCATGTTTGACCATTGAATGGGTATTCAAGTTGGGCCTTCTGACAACTGCAGCTTATGTGAAAACAGGTAAGAACCTGGTAAATTTATTTGTGAAGGGTCTGTGATAAACATCCTGCTGTTTGACTGCTTATTCATGGCAAAGGGCTCAAAAATGACAGACATGTTAGATATGAACAGAAAAGTGATACTTATCAAAGACAGTAAAATTAAGATTATCAGTGTGAAGCTACATTCACTGTGGGAGAAACTTCAATTTACGAATTGTTACGAAGAAGATCTGAAATACAAATCAACACTCTTATTGTGAAAGACTCCATGAAAGAAAAAGTCGAATGACCAAAAACAAGGACTGTATGAATTTATATTATAGTCTTTGCAAGTGAGTTAAAGAAAATTCCAGTTAAAATAAGGATATATAACCAAAAGTAAAATAAGTGTCAGAAATAGTGGTTCAAAGTGGCTGGAAGGTTTACCTACAAAGTTTTTTAAAATGACCACAAAATTGTAAGACTTCAGGTTTTCTTGATGACTATAAAGGAAACAGTCTTGTCTTTTTTTTAATGTTTTGCCGACCATGCATCTCAGTATATTTTTTCGCAGTAATTAATCAACTTGATGCACAAAATTTTTGTTTCACAATAAGTTTATTTCATGCCTTTTACATGTTTCAAGCATATGTGCTCATCATCAGGAGGTCAAAATTGCATTACACAGCCTCTGGTATCATCACACTGAAACAAGTGAGTGGTCTAAAATTACTAAAATACAATTCTATAAATATGAGCAAATAGTA
>Ga0123352_10004578_pt1 | contig 20381 bp, 13 predicted proteins | sample TergutLab28metaG_FD_89700 | JGI IMG/M metagenome (GOLD analysis project Ga0123352, IMG submission 89700) | Labiotermes labralis P1 segment gut microbial communities from Petit-Saut dam, French Guiana - Lab288 P1 | ecosystem: Host-associated > Arthropoda: Insects > Digestive system > Gut ...
ATCTTGCAGTCTCAAAAATTTTTTACTGGTTTAATTTCATCATTGTTGCAGCAAGCGAAGGTGATTTAAGGACTGTAGGAAATGCGCTACTGACACGATTGTATACCCAAGACATGCGAATTATATTAGGTATACTCCTTGTGACTTGTTTAGAAAAGTTTGTGCAATCAAGAATGTCAAAACATAAGAAGATTTGGAGGCATATTACAGAACACATTGCAGTTTATCTGCTGATGCAGGGATTTGTTTTTGTTTATTTTTGGGTAATGGCTTTGATTTTGGGCTTTCCTCTGAATTGGAATTGGGGTGAAACTTTAATAATCGGCGTTATCATATATCTCATAGTCGTTGTAGTGTTTGAAGTCAAGAACTTTCTCAAGAAGAAAGAATTAACCGAGTGCGTCCCTGTTTTAAGCACAGATGAAAAACTTGCCATACTCACAGCCCTGCGTGATAACGACGTTTTCACCCAAGAAGAATATGGCCGTAAGAAAGCAAAAATACAAAACAAATAAAACGGAGGTTTCACAATGAAAAAGTATGCAATTCTTTTGCCTTTAATGGTGGTTATGTTGTTTGCGCTTACAGCTTGCAATGGCAATGATATACAGGAAATAAACACGACAACCAACAATGCACAGGCTAACGCACCGACAGCTACCACCCATCCCGACATTTATCTTTTCCACGAATCCACCAATATGGGGGTTTACTTTTCGATACATCCGGCATGGTATGGATTATTCGGCACAATTGAAAGTCTTGCCGAGCATGACGAGGGTAACACAAGTACATTGGTAGTATATCATATCACTACTCGCAATGAATTTGGAATGGGTGAAAGCGGCGGGGTATTGTTTTGGATTAATAGGTCGCCCCATGGACTTTTTGCAGAGGTATCAGAGGGATTCACCGGAGTAATCTTAGCGCAAAGAGCAGGATATGTTTACACACTAAATTATCCGAGAGGTTTTGAATATCTCTATGATTCTGATAGCGTAGCTACCGCTCAATATCTTGACATGATGGGATATTTACAGCCGTGGGATGATAATTTTGTCACAAATAGCTTTAGATTGGTCGGCGCAGACCCATTTGCAGACGCGTTACTTGAATTTTTTGAGGGTGGCGCAGAAACACCAGTCGGCGTTGACGCAACGAAAGCCTTTTGGCATACCATTGGTGACATCCCTATAATGGTGGCCATGGATATCCGTTTGAAAGAATTAGGGCTGGTTCACTGAGTAAATTGCACCACATTTTTTTGCCTTTAGTGTACAGTGAAAACTGTACACTTCACAAAGGAGAGGGAGGTATACCTTTGGACACTAAAACCAATCAATATGTTGCTGCCGAAACAGAAGTCCAACAGCAACAACTGCAAGCATTTAGGCAGATGCCGTTACGCTGACTACATCGAATATGCAAACGATCCACGAGTCGATTTTCAAATCACTAACCATAATTACTTTCTGGCGGATACTCTCCACCGAGCAACCGGCAGACATCCGCTTTTACCGAATTATCAGCTTGTGGTTATTGATGAAGCGCATAAATTTCTACAGGCAGCACGGCAGATGTATGGTGTGGAATTAACCGACAAAGAGATTCCTGTGCTGACGCAAGAGATACACGCTCTCACCGTTGGCAAAACCACCGTTGAATAAAATGATTGGGCTTGGTGAATCTTTCTAGGGTGCTTCACAGGTAACGCCTTGTTACTGCATTTGGCGATAGTCGCTTCGTGCGATGGTTGGTTTCCTTGCGAATACATTTGTATCACCTCCAATATATAATGTTAGCGTGTACGCTATTTTCTAACATTCGATTAAAACAACTCGCATACTAAGCGAGACAATGATCAATGTGTTCAACCCCCATAGGGAAAGCCTGAAATTAAACCAAGATCAGATAATCTGTAGTGCATTGCCGCAACAGAAGCACCAAACAGACGAGCGAGTACAGGAATCATTAATTCCAAGTCCGAATTCCATTGAATAGGAAAACGGGTGTTCTTAGGCAACTTCAACAATTCACGAACGGCAAAGACCACAGCGTTTTGGGGCATAAGGAAAACAGCTGTAGCCGCATTTGCTTGCCATTCAGTCAATTGGATTCCGCTCATTGGCGGTTTCTTGTTGCCAACCCTAGTTGCCACTGGGCTTAGGGATGATGAGCCGTTCGGCATCGAACAGCCTTACTTGCTCTTCAGCTATTTTAGTCAACTGAGGCAGGTCGTAATCAAGATAAAACATACATTGTAGCCACCTCTATTCAATTCATTCCGATTCCTGCTCTTTCGTTTCCAACAATTCGATAACACGCATCCAGTCATCGTCTCCAGCTCCCGTGTCACGAGCCATTCGCAGGGCATAGCGGAGCATTTCGCTACTCATGATGTACTCAGGCAAGTCAGGGGAGACAGCACTATCCTTCTCGTTCTCGACAGACGCACGGTCAAATGCCGCAAGGTCGTATAGTTCGGCGGTTTCTTCAGGCGTGAGTCGGAGTTCCTCTGCCATCTTTGCGATACGGCTCTTGTCTGGGGGGTAACGATTACCCTTCTCAATGTCGCTGAGATAGGCAGGCGACATATTGTCGATAAGGGCAGCGAACCGCCGCAGATTTATCCCTCTTGACTTTCGTTTCGTTTCAATGAACCTCCCGAAACGGTTTTCCATAGTTTGCTTCCTTCCCATGTATGCGCGTTCGCATGTTTCTAACATTATGCAGATGACTTATTTCTCTGTCAACAACCCTTATAAAAAACGGCACTAGAAATTTTCATATGTAAATTTTTAGGCTACATTTGCAGAAAAATGATTGCCCTCTGACCTTACATGTTATATGATGCTACTCAAGATGGCGACATAGACGATATCATGGCATAAAAGTTGCTCAAAGTAGCATTGCTACATAAAGATAAGGGGTTGCTGTAACATGGATACACAATTATACAACCAGATTGTTTCGTTTATTTGGTCTATTGCCAATGATTGCCTTGTAGATACCTACGATGTGGGGGACTATCGCAAGGTTATCTTGCCCATGACCGTTTTACGGCGGTTTGATGCCGTATTAGAACCAACAAAGGACAAAGTGTTGGCAGAGAAGGCGAAACTTGACGCAAAGGGTGTTCAAGAACAGGACGCTTGGCTTTGCAAGGCGGCAGGGGAGTCCTTTTGTAATTGGTCACCCCATACATTACGGGGCCTATCGGCAGTGGGAAATCGGGCACAACTAAAGGCTAACTTTATCAATTACTTGGATGGTTTTTCTAAGAACGTACAAGAAATCATTGACAAGTTTAAGTTCCGCAATGAAATCGACACTTTATCCGAGTCTGATTCACTCGGCATTCTTATAACCAAGTTCGTTGATCGCCGCATCAACCTCTCCAGCCGCCCTGCGCTTAACGACGATGGCAGTATCCGCTTGCCTGCCCTTGATAACCACTCGATGGGCATGATTTTTGAAGAAGTAGTCAGACGCTTTAACGAAGAAACGAACGTGACCGATGCAGGGAGGCATTTTACCCCTCGCGATATCGTGCGGCTCATTGCCGACCTTGCCTTCATCCCTATTAGAAGCAAAATCAAATCTAAAAATAATTCCTATTCAATATACGACGGTGCTTGCGGCACAGGCGGAATGCTTACTGTAGCCGAAGAACACATACTCGAAATAGCACAGCGTGGTGAGGTGAGGGCAAGCATAAATTTGTTTGGGCAGGAAAACTCACAAGAAACATACGCCATTGCCCGCTCGGATATGTTGGTCAAAGGCAGTAGTGAGCAGTTCAACAATATTTACTTCGGTTCAACTATATCGGATGACAAACTTAAAGGACGTACCTTTGACTTTATGCTGTCCAACCCTCCATTCGGTACATCATGGAAAAAGGAACTGGATGCATGGGGTGGCATTAAAAAGGAAGAGATAACCGACCAGCGTTTCAGAAGGGTCATCGATGGGACGGAGGTGTCTATTTTGCCGGACATTGATGACCCGCAAATGCTCTTCCTTGCAAACAATATCAGTAAAATGAAAAAAAGCACAGCCATCGGGAGCCGCATTGTGGAAGTGCATAACGGCTCGTCGCTTTTTACGGGTAAAGCGGGACAAGGGGCTACCAATTTGCGTCGCTTTATTTTTGAGAACGATTTACTGGAAGCCATTGTTGCCCTGCCGGAGAAAATGTTCTACAACACTGGTATAGGCACGTATCTTTGGGTGTTGTCCAATAAAAAGACTGAGGAACGGCGAGGCAAGGTACAACTCATCAACGCTACCATGTTAAAATCCCCCATCCGTAGAAACATTGGTGAAAAAAACTGCGAAATCACCCCCAAAATCCGCAAGCAAATAATGGATATGTACACCGCATATGAGTCTGCACCGCCGGAATATAGCTTGGTGCTGAACAATGAAGATTTTGGTTATTACTCAGTAGACATATTGAGACCGCTTCGTCTTGCTGTAAATTTATCCGCCGAGAATTTGACTGCGCTCAAAGAGTGCAAAAAAGACGATGTGTTATATGGAGTATTGTCTAAGATTGATTTGAATGAATCCTTCACTTATGAAGAATTCATGATTCACATTGAAGCGTCATTGGCTGAATTCAAAAAAGAGAACCCCAAAGCCAAGACCGCAATGATCAAATCCCGCGTAAAGCTGATACGGGATATGTTCACAGTAGTAGACGAAAACGCCGACCCCATAGAGCTACCTGATGGTGGGTACGAGCCGAATCCCAATTTAACTGAAATTGAAATTATACCGCTTATATATGAAGGTGGCGTGGATGCATTTGTGGAAACGGAAGTAAAATCGTATTTGCCCGACGCTTGGTATGAGACTGATGACATTAAAATTGGGTATGAAATCAGCTTTACAAAGTATTTTTATAAGCCAACTGTATTGCGAGAAGTAGCTGATATTGTAGCAGAGATAAACTCGCTTGAAGCAGAAACTGATGGGTTGTTGCGTAATGTATTAAGGGGGCTGCTATGAACTGGTATGGTGCTACCCCTAAACATTGGGATGAAAGGCGAATCGGCTCTTTGCTGAAACAGCGAAAAGAAAAAAACGACCCAATACAAACAAGCTTTATCCTTTCATTATCATCTGCGCATGGGGTTGTCCCTTACGCTGAAAGGCAAGAAAGGGGTGGCAATAAACCTAAAAGTGACTTAAGCAAATATATGGTTGCAAATGTGGATGATTTACTTGTAAACTGCATGAATGTACTATCAGGCTCGTCTGGAGTTTCGAAATGGCATGGGGCAATCAGCCCTGTGTATTATGCCCTTTATCCTCAGCAAGTCGATAATGTCACGATTTGGTTTTACAATTATATTTTTCGTTCTCCTGTATTTTATAGAAGCCTTATTAGGCTTGGCAGGGGGATTTTAATGTATGAATCATCAAGTGGGGCTTGGAATACTATTCGCCTTCGTATCTCTATGCAAGACTTAAATAATGTTTTTGTTCCTCACCCACCAATTGATGAACAAGAACAAGTCGTGAGATGGCTAAACTGGCAAACCTACCACATTCAGAAATTCTTAAGTGCGAATCAACGCAAAATTGAATGCTTAAAGGAACTTAAGAAATCACTAATATGCGAAACAACAACAGTTGGACTTAAACCAAATAAAGAAATGAAGATAATTGACACATATTTTGAACACGCTGTTCCCCATCATTGGCGTGAAGTCAAATTAAAGCGTATACTTCAAAAACTTGTGCGGGCATATAGTGCAGACGCTGAAATTCTCATATGCTCGAACAAGGGTACCGTATTCCCAAGAGGGGATTCTAAAATAGGGCTTGTTTCTGAATCAGAATCATTTTACCAAGGTGTTTGTAACGGTGATTTGCTAATCCACGGCATGGATACATGGCATGGCGCAATTGCCGTTTCAGAACTGGATGGAAAGTGTACTGGTGTTGTTCATGTTTGTAGCAGCGAGCAAAACAAAATGTTTATTGCTTATTACCTACAAATGTTAGCTTTTAGAAAATTGTACAAAGCAATAACTAACGGAGTGAGACAAAACACGAGTGATTTCAGAAGTTGGGAAAAAGCGGGGGAAATATTGATAATGCTTCCGCCAAAAAAAGAGCAAGATGCCATTGCCGCATTTCTCAATGAAAAATGTACTGCCATCGACCAACTTATAACCAAAATAACTAAAGAAATTTCTCTTGTTAACGAGTACCACACCCGTATCATATCAGATGCCGTCACAGGTAAAATTGACTTGCGGGGTGTTGAAGTTCCCGAATATATCAATGAAGAGGATGATTTATCCATAGACGAAACACCTGAAATGGAGGATGAAGCGAGTGTTGATGACTGACATGAGTGAGAAGGGCTTTGAAGCCACAATCGTCAAGCACCTGGTGGAAACAAATGGGTTTGAGCAAGGGATTACCAAAGATTACAATCGTGAACACGCTGTGGACACCACTAGGTTGTTTCGGTTCCTTAACGCAACCCAGTCGCAAAAGGTAAAAGAGCTAGGCATTCACAATTCGCAACTCGAAACAGCCAAGTTTTTGTCCTCACTTTCCGCAAAGCTTAAAAAGGACGGTGTGATTAAAGTCTTGCGGGGTGGTATGCGCTATAAACACAGGACGCTAGAGTTATACAAGCCCACCGCTATTGATGGGAATGAAACAGCGGCTGCCGATTATGACAAGAATATCTTCAGCGTTACGCGCCAATTGCGCTATGTGAGTGATGCATCGCCCGCCGCACCAGACTTGGTTATTTTCTTAAATGGGCTTCCCATCATCACCGCCGAATTGAAAAATGATACTACCAAGCAGAATACTGAATTTGCAGTACGACAATACAAACGAGACAGAAACCCTGAAGACGCAAAAAACGCTGTTCTTTTTGGTTATAAAAAGTGCATGGTGCATTTTGCCTTGGATGAAGATACAGTGATGATGTGTACCAAACTGGAAGGGGATGAATCACGTTTTTTGCCTTTCAACAAAGGTCGCAACGATGGCGCAGGCAACCCCGATGTACCGGTTGGCTATCGGACAGGCTATTTGTGGGAGGATATCCTCACTAAGCATGAAATCTCCAATATATTGCAAAACTACTCTCAAGTCGTAGAAGAGAAGGACGAAGACACTGGCAAAAAAATATCAAAGCAGATTTTTCCCCGCTATCATCAGCTTTCCGTGGTGAAATCCTTATTGTCTGATGCCGAACACGATGGCGTGGGTGGAAAATATCTCATCCAACATAGTGCAGGGAGCGGAAAATCCAATTCTATTGCATGGCTTGCCCACCAAATCATTACGATAGAAAAGGATGGCAAATTTTTGTACGATACAGTATTGGTGGTCACTGACCGCGTAAACCTTGATAAACAAATCCGTGATACCATTAGGCAATTTGCCGAAGAAAGATCTATCGTGGGATGGGCCTCCGACTCTTCCAAACTCCGAGAAATGCTTCGAGAGGGTAAAAAGATAATCATTACAGTTGTCCATAAATTTGATGTAATTATGAGGAGCATCGGCACTGAGTTCAAGAATGATAATTTTGCCATCATCATAGATGAAGCCCACTCAAGCCAGAGCGGGCGGCTTTCGACTGCCATGAACATTGTCGTTTCTGGACTAGATGCCAATAACGATGATTTAATTGAGGATAAAATCAATGCCCTCATGGAAGCCAAGAAAATGGCAAAGAACGCCAGTTATTTTGCGTTTACCGCAACTCCGAAAAATAAGACCCTTGAGAACTTTGGACAAGTGATTGTTGATGAGTATGGTAATCCCATACTGAATGAAGAAGGTGAGCGCGAATTTGAAGCGCATTATATTTACACTATGAAACAAGCTATCGAAGAAGATTTTATCGTGGACGTTCTTCGAAATTATACTCCCGTAGCTAGTTATTATACTCTTGCCAGCAAGTTTGCTGAAGAAGACCCACAATTCAACAGAAAGAAAGCGGAAGCAATTCTCCGTTTTCATGTCGAGTCCTCCCAAGAAGCAGTAGAGGATAAAGCCGCTGTGATAGTGGAACACTTCTTGAACCGCGTAAAGAGTTTGTTCGGTGGCAAAGCTAAAGCGAGAGCAATGATAGTGGCACAGGGCATTCCTCGTGCTGTGGAGTATTTTCGTGCTGTTTCTGACTTGCTTATACAGTCTCAAAGCGGAGTGAAGGCTATTCTTGCATTCTCAGGAGAATATGATGGCAAGTCAGAATCCGACTACAACGGCTTCCCTAGCAACCTCATAGAAAAAACATTCAAAAAAGAGCCATATCGCATACTCATTGTAGCGGATAAATTCCAAACAGGCTTTGACGAGCCGCTGTTGCAAACCATGTACGTGGACAAGGGGCTTTCGGACATCAAAGCGGTGCAGACGCTATCAAGGCTGAATCGCTCTGCATATGGCAAAAAAGACATAGGTGTTTTTGTGCTTGACTTTGTAAACGACCCATCTGTCATCAAGAAAGCTTTTGACCGTTATTATCGAACTACGATATTAAGCGGTGAGACAGACTCCAATAAGTTGAATTTGCTTATAGACTCTATGGAAGAATTACAAGTCTATACGCAAGTGCATGTGGATACGTTCGTAGATTTCTATTTAAGCGGTGCTGACCGTTCTTTGTTGGAGCCTATTCTCAAGGTTTGCAAGGAAAACTACATGGCACTTGATGTGGAGGAGCAGATTCTGTTCAAGGGTAACGCTAAGAATTTCGTAAGGACATATAATTTCTTGGCGGGCATTATTCTACACAACTCGCCAGACTGGGAAAAGCTATCCATATTTTTGAATATCCTTAAAGAAATTCTGCCCGCCCCTGATGGAGACGATTTTACAGACGGACTGGTGGAGTCGGTGAACTTAGAAAGTTATCGTACCGTCGCACAGGAAACCATGGCCATCGCCCTTGAAGATGCTGATGCCACCATTGCACCAATTCCTGTTCCTACTGATGTTGGCGTTCCCATACCGGATCTTGAAAATCTCAGTAAGATTTTGGAAGAGTTTAATAAAAAATGCGGCGAACAGGGAATCAAATGGACGGACGATGAAACAGCACAAAAGCAATTCTTAGATTTGCCGGATATTGTCAAAGAAAAACCCGCATATAAAGACGCTATGGACAACTCCGATGATGAGAACTCCCGCATTGAGTCAGACAAAGCGACAAGACAAACCATCCATGACCATGCAACCACCGGAATTGAATTTTACAAGGCGTATGAAGACCATCCCGAATTTGCCAGATTTGTTGATGATTTCGTATTCAGAAGGACATATAGCCCGCCAAATACTGCGGTTTCATAATCCAGAATATTGCAGTGATAAATTTTGGAATATGGAGGATACTGCATGAGGTTTGGAAAAGAAAACGAAAAACTTGAATTTAAGCGTTCTACTGCTGAACTCAAAGAAGGCATCATATCAATGGTTGCCATGCTAAACAAACATGGCGGTGGTGAGTTGTATTTTGGTGTCCGAAATAACGGCACTCCAGCGGGCATGGATATTTCCGAAAAGACCCTCCGTGATATAAGTCAAGCCATAGCTAATCACATAGAACCTCAAATATACCCTAAAATCAACGAGGTTTTCATCGCAGGCAAGCCATGTATTCACGTTGTGTTTGTAGGTGATGTTCAACCATATTATGCTTATGGTCGGGCATATATACGCATTGCTGACGAGGATAAAGTGCTATCCCCTGCTGAGTTGGAAAGCTATATTCTTAAGAAAAATGTAGGACTTGATACATGGGATAGTGTCTTATCAAAAAGTACAAGTGATGATGTGGACGAAAGCGTTTTGAAGGGTTATCTAGATAGGGCTAATCGTGCTGGTCGCATCGATTTTTCTTACACGACACTAGAAGATGTTTTACATAAACTAAATTTAGTTGATGATGGTAAGTTGAAAAATGCTGCTGATATTCTTTTTGTTGGGTCACCCATGCTCGAAATACAAATGGCGATTTTCGCTGGGACAGAGCGCATTACTTTTAACGACATAAAAAGAGAAAGTGGTAGCGTTACTTCTCTGGTTGAGACCGCAGAAAAATATATACGTAGCAACATTCGCTGGCGGGTTGTGCTGGACGGCTCCATTCAACGAAAAGAAATACCTGAAATTCCGATGGATGCTGTACGTGAAGCTTTAATAAATTCATACTGCCATCGTCAGTATAATTCATCTCAAAATAATGAGATAACAATTTATAGTAATCGTATCGAAATCTATAATCCTGGAACATTTCCCGATGGGATGACCCCTCAAGACTTTATTGATGGCTATGAGCGTTCGATCAAACGTAATCCTTTGCTGGCACAATTAATGTACTATTCAAAAGACATTGAAAGTTTTGGAACAGGACTTAAGCGCATAACAGATGCATGTGAAAAAGCAAAAGTAAAGGTAGAATTCCAATTGCTAAAAAAAGGTTTTGCCGTGGTTTTTTATCGTCCATGTGAGAATTTTAGTACGACAGATGAAATGTCAGATGTCGTAAGAAATGTCACAAGAAATGTCGTATTAAATAAATCTGAACAGTTGGCACTTTCAATTATTATGGAAAATCCATATATAACGGCAGCACAGATGGCATCACTGCTCACAAAATCGAGCAGAACTGCGCAGCGATATTTTGATAGTTTACAAAAGAAAAATTTTATCACTCGTGTTGGGTCAACAAAATTAGGCCATTGGAAAATCGTAAATAACGATGACTAGAGTATAACGAAGTGGAAAACAGTTTTGAAGTGATGGCGCTGTGGAGTAGTTATCAATGTAAGTTCGAATATGTCGCAGATATCTTGTGAAGCGAGATAATACAAGGGTGCAGATGACTTTGCGGAATTTTGAATCCTTAGATTTTGAATGCCATTCATCCGGCGGTAGCATGCCATACATTCGCCTATCAAGAATGCCATTTAACCGATTGTCGGAATGCCATTCATGTGATAGGCTTGCACCCATGCAGTAGTCAATGTGAATGAAATAAACTTGAAAATCAAATTATATTAAGAACCACATATATAGGGATTCCAAGGCATTTTTGGGGAGCGTTACCGACCACCTCGGCAGCGCGCGTGAATGGCATTCACGAGGTCAGGGGTTCGAACCCCCTTGCGGCGATGGCTACGCGGCAAGCCGCTATTTAGTTTCGAGCATATCATTTTGTGATGAGCAATTAAAATAAGTGATATTGTCAGCCAGATAATGACTGAATGCTGTAAGTATGCCTATGATAAAACACAGGAGAAGCATTCGCTGGCTTACTATTTAGGTGGTGCAGCTTCAGCTGGTGATGACAAACGTATGGTTCTGCAACGTACAATTGGCTACATAAATGAATGTTGTTTAATTGACTACAACTACTTGGAGAAAAGAGGCTGGCAATACTCAGCTTGGCTTGATTACCGTCGCTGGTGTATTCTTCTATAGCCATATCCAAAAGCACTCTCCTTCATAGGAAGGTTTCTCTTAAATTTCCAAATACTCAGTCAAAAAAATATTTTGAAAAAATGCGACTTGTGCTAAAATGACTGGAATGGATGTATGACAATGCAGACAAGATACAGTCGTGCCTGCCCATAGACTTCCTACATAATTGCTCGTTTTGCAAGAGAACCAATATTGGCCTTACGTTTAATGTTTGAGCGTGGTACAGATATATAGTCTAAAGGAGAGATGACACCATGCCAATGCAACGGCCGTCAGCAGACAGGAGCGGCAACAGCAACAAACCTCCGTTTGAGTTAAAAACATCAGCCGATATTAAGAAAAACATTCGCAAGATATTCTCCAAAATTCTGCTTATTTTTGCTATAATAGGATGCATTGTTGCGTTGGTTTTGGTAATATATATTCGTGGAATAATCAACAGCATCCACGACATTGATTTAGGCGCAATATCTCTTAATTATACCTCCATAATATACGCACAGGACAGGGAATCGGGAGCGTATTTCGAGTTGCAGCGTATACATGGCAGAGAAAACCGCATTTGGGTAAATATTGATCAGATTTCGCCGCATTTGATAAACGCCGCAATCTCACTTGAAGACAGGCGGTTTAATGAGCACCGAGGCGTTGACTGGAGGCGTACCATTGGCGCATTTTTTGGTATGCTTGGCTTTGCACCTGAAGGCACAACACCCGGCGGCGGCTCTACTATAGCCCAGCAGCTGGTTAGAAACCTTACAGGCGATGACGCTGTAAACGTTGACCGCAAGATGAGAGAAATTTTCACAGCGTTGGAACTTTCAAGAAATTTTTCAAGAGACGAAATAATAGAAGCCTACCTGAATACGATTGCCTTTGGCAATAATACCCATGGCGTTGAAGCTGCCGCGAACCTTTATTTTAATAAAAGCGCAAGCGAGCTAACCATAGCAGAGGCTGCGGCGATAATTTCGATAACACAGTTCCCATCGCGTTTAGAACCTTTTGCAAATCCAGAGGAAAATCAAAGAAGACGTACCCTTGCTATTCACTTAATGTTAGAGCAAGGGTTTATCAACGAACAGCAGCATCTGGAAGCGATTAACGAAGAACTTGTTTTTACACGCGCGGAAGGCATGAAAAAGCTTAATACCTCAAACAGCTGGTTTATCGACTATGTGATCGACAGTGTAATAAGGGATCTTATGGCGCAGGAAGGCATAACGTTTGCGCAAGCGGAGACAAGGATTTTCACGGGCGCCTACAGGATATTTACCACTGTTGATATCGAGATGCAGCAGTATCTTGAAACGACATTTCTTGTTGATAACGCTGTGTTCCCGCCATTTAGCGATAATGAATATCCACAAGGGGCATTTGTTATACTCGACCATAATGGCAAGATACTCGCTTTAGTCGGCGGCAATCGTGAAAAAACTGGCGACCGTATTTTTAATCGCGCCACCGATGCCAGGCGCCAGCCGGGTTCCGCAATAAAACCGATCACTGCATATTTACACGCTTTTCAGAGGGGTTATATCCACTGGTCTTCTATGGTAGATGACTCGCCTATACAATACAGGGGTGTTTACCAATTTCCGATCAATCATTACCATTACTACATGGGAAATATAACGATTGAAACGGCCATGATCCGTTCAACTAATACAATACCCATAAAAATCATCCAGGACATAGGCGCTTTAACAGCATTTAACTTGTTAAGGGATACCTTCAGATTTAGCGCACTTGCTGAACCTTATGATATCAATTTGGCACCCATGGCGCTTGGAGGCATGCGTAGAGGCGTGTCACTTCTTGAATTAACCAGCGCGTACCAGATATTCGCAAACGGAGGGTGGTTTACGGAGCCTTATGCTTACACAAGGATGGAGAATGCTGCAGGTGATGTTGTTCTTCAGGTTAACACCACCCCTGCTAGGGTTATAGATTTTGAAACGGCAACAATTATGAATATGCTTTTACAGCGCACGACTGCGTCGCCCCTAGGTACAGGTACATGTGCATTTATGGGGCATATGCCAGTGGCTGGAAAAACAGGTACTTCCCAGCGCGGCAGAGATCAATGGTTTGTAGGGGTCACCCCATATTTTGTGTCGGGCGTATGGCTTGGCTTTGACACCCCACAAGCGATAACATGGGAAGGGTCCCATTATCCACCGGCTTTGTTGTGGCACAACATAATAGAGCCGCTTCACAGGGAAAGAGGGCTTATGCCTAAGTCATTTGTGGAAAGCCCAAACGTTGTGCCCCTGTTATATTGTACCGAGTCGGGCGGTATTGCTGGCTTCGCATGTACCTCAACTTTATTGGGTTGGTATAACAGCGCGTTGATGCCTAGTTACTGCATAATCCACAGGTAAATAAGCGCTGCGGCAAGGAGGATACATTTGTTATGAATCGACTAATCGCGCTAATCCTTTGCGCATTAATAATTTTTTCTGGCTGTGCACGGCATATCATTATTTTGTCGCCAGAGCCGGAAACCTTTACCCTTGCCACTGGCGGTGAATATGCCCCTACCGCTTATGAGTCGGATTATATGTCCGTAGCACCCTTCCGTTATGGGCGCAGCTTAATGGAAGGTGAGATGGCTGCACTTTACGACAGAATATGGACTTTTTTGTCATCGCCTATCACTGATGATAACGCTGTCCCTGTGGGCAATGTACTAACCGATAGCGAAATCGCACACACCCTAACTATTTTTCGCCGAGAAAACCCCATTTATTATTGGGCAGATTTTTCCGTTCGCGGAAGATACATACTGGTTACGTACAGCATTGCGCCGGATGAAATTAAGAGACAGCGGCGGGCTATTGAAACCCGCGCCGCTGAAATACTAGCACCAGTTAGAAATGCATCCCCTTTTGAAATTGCACTGGCGATTCACGATGCGCTGGCCATTATTCCCTACTGTACCGATGAATCACGGTCAGGTCGTGATAATCTCTACGGCACATTAGTGCAAAGCGCCGCAATTTGCGGCGGATACGCTTCGGCATTTCTATATTTAACAGAGCTTGCAGGATTGGAAAGTGTATTTATTGCAGGAGAGAGCAATCGCGGCATCTCTCATGCTTGGAACGCGGTGCGCTTAGATGGATCATGGCATTTTGTTGATGTTACATGGAACCGGCCCAGAGGGCAGTTTGGTGATGTTCAACACGCCAATTTTTTAATAGATACGAACACGCTGCGTATAGGGCGTTATTGGGATGAAAACCAATATCCCATAATGCCCGAGCCCTGTGACGGTTTTAGGGATTTCTTTGAGCGGATGGGTTACGCTGTATCTGGATACGCACCCTATAATGCGGTGGAAATAATGGCGGATATTTTTTATCGGCAGATTTTAAACAGACAATCCCTACCAACAACAGCCCAACCTGTCTTTTTGGAACTCAGAGTATCCGACAGTCCAGAGGTCTACGCCATATGGAAAGATTTGTTTATACGACATTTGTTTGACATACTTCACATTATTCATGCAAAGACATTGGATGAAAATGCCAGCTTTATTGTCGCCAACTTGGATCGTGTTTCGTGCAGGTATAACGATACCGCTCAAATTTTAATATTTTATCCTATCATAAAAGGACTATCATAAAAGAAAAGTAGAGGGATGAATAAATGTTTAAAATGGAAAATTTCAAAAAGTATCGTGTTTGGATCGGATGTGTGTGTGCAGGGGTCTTCATTCTCATTCTATTTTTTTTAGCCCGGGGTAACCCACAGCCAGTGCAAGAGGTTATGACCTTCGAGCCTGAAATTGCAACGGAACTGACAGTAAGTCTAAACGCCGGCGAAAGCAGCGCCCCAGGATTGCCAGTTAGTCTTATCTTTTCCGAACCTATTGACATAGCGTCATTTAAAGACAATGTTTTCTTCGTTCCTCACGTTCCATACGTTATTGTCCAAAATGATGATTATAGTGTCAATATACGACCTGAGCAGGCTTGGAACGAGGATCAATCTCATACCCACATAATCATAGGAACCGGATATGTGAGCGAGAATGGCAATTCCTTCAATAGTCCCCAAATACTCAGCTTCCTTGTCGGTAGCATTGCAGAATCCTTCGAACCTCTGGTCGCACCGGAAGAGGAAGAGGATGGGAGCGAAGGAGAAGAGGGCGAAGAAGAAGGGGAAGAAGATATACCAACCGTGCGGTACTTAGGAAGCACCGGCAACTATGTATTAAACAGCAATGACAATATAACACTCGTTTTTGCAGCGCACGATTTAGAGGCAACAATTCCTGTAATTGTCGAAACCTACCGTCTGCCAAATATTGCAAGGCTTAAACAGCAGTGGCATATATATCGGGATCATGATGTGTCGCTTAGCTTGCTTGAACGAACCGATACCAATGTATTTTTGCTCGACAATGGCAGCAGCTATTTTACACTTCCACACCAAGGTGATGGCGCGTATATTATCGCGGTTACTTACACAGACCCATTTACAGGGGAAGTGAATCATCATCGCACAAGTTATATTGTAACGCCGCTGTCCGTATATCTACAGGCATCAAATCGAGACACATTGGCATGGATTGCCTCAAGCCAGCCAAACGACGTGATGCAGGGGCTTCGAATTTACTTTGGAGACGAGGTCGAGCCAACAGCGATCACGGACCACAATGGCATGGCGTTTTTTAACAACACTTCAATGGATGATGTGGATGATGGGGAGGATAATACAGCATATGACGGCGATACCTCCTCCTTGAATAACGAAATCCGCTTCCGTATATATAATCAAATGGGAGAACTGATATATTTCGATAACGGTGTATCCCAATCTGCGCGTGGCTTGCGTGAGCGGTTCTATTCCTATCTTTTCTTGGATCGAACTATTTACCGCCCTGAAGATACCATAAATTTTTGGGGCATTGTGCAGCCTTTCCGCAACAATGTGCGCAATATGCCGGATACTGTCCGGATTACATTCGATGCCAATGGGCTTAACCTTGTACAGGAACTACCCCTTGGCCCAGACGGCGTATTTAACGGAACAATAGAACTTGAGCGTATTAGAAGTGCGCAGTACAGCATACAAACATCACTGCACTTTTCGTCTGACGAAGACGTGTCTGACGATGACACCCACATTGTTCTGGATAGAAGGCATGTTTCAGTCAGAGACTTTCAAAAACCCGCTTTCACAATCGAATCTAAAGTTGATCGAAATTTTTATTTTTCAGGGGATTATGTCACAGTCACCTCCACAATCGCTTTCTTCGATGGTACGCCGTCGCCCAATTCCATGGTAGAGGTGTCCTATTTCGATTTTGGCGCGCGAATATGGGTCGAGTTGGATGATGTGGAAACAGACGCCAACGGTAACGCCGAATTCACATTCCCTGCATGGGCTACCGGTGGGCATGTCATGGGCGGTCTCACAAGAAATAGCTACAGAATTCGCATCGCAAGCGATGGGGAGGATATAATCCACATGGGAAGTTACTATGTATTTCCATCGGACATTTTGATTGATGCACGGATGCAGCGCCAAGAAGATAACGAAAACATTTCACTTGTGATTCAGACCTTTATGCTTGATAAGGAATCTGAAGCGCTGCAGGCTGAGTTTGAAAGTGCCAACCGCTGGCTGGACAATAACCGTCTACTCCAAATCGCCAAGGGCGAGCCGGTTGACGTAAGCAACCTCCAAATAAGCCTTACTTGGAACTTTTTTGACCAAAATGACGCCCATCAACGGCATAACTTTCACAGTTGGATCCGTTATTTTGCCGAAGACGGAAAAACCGTCCACTCTCGGAGAATGTTATTTGCTCCTAACTATAATTTTAGATACATTGTTGATAGAAACCCAGATGTGCCTATCAGGTTAATAGTAGATCCGTCAACAGGTGAACGAATGCTGGCGGGGGAGACGAGAGATGGCTCGCTTACCATTGATGGTATTCTTTATATGGGCGAATCTTATATTGATTGGAACAGGCCCGTATTTTCTCAAGCAACCATCCGTTTCAATGATTCCCTGAACAATACGCGAACCGGCCGGGGTTTTTATCCCAACTTTTTAGATTATCGTGAGGATTGGGATAGCGAGGCACTGCCTATCATTATCGAAGGCTATTCCATGGCGATAAGCAACTTAAACAGCGATATCGACATACCTGTCCAAGCAGGGCAATTCAACTTCATTCATGTGGATATCGGCGATACCTTGCATTTTAATCTGATGTATGATAGCGAGCCTATCGAGGGTGACGGCAGGATACTGTATGCTTTAATTCAAGATGGGGTAATTAGGCACCGAATGGTGGCAGGTAATAGTTTTTATTTTCAATATATACTGGATTACGGTCCAAATCTCAACCTTGTTGTTGTTTATTTTGATGGGCAGCACATTCGCCCAATTAGCCAAACCCGCATCAGTGCAAATGCCCTTAGTATGCAGTTTAATGTAGATGTTACAACGGACAGAGCCTTTTACGCCCCGGGAGATACTGTTAATCTCACCGTCCGAACAACCGACAGAAACGGAAACGGCGTCCCCGCAAATATCTGCATTGCAGTGGTGGATGAAGCTGTATTTGCCGTGAGCGAGCAGCACATATTTCTGTGGCATGATTTTTACGACGATATACGTTTTACAAACAACGAGGTTTGGCAGTATTTTACCATTTGGCGCGGTGCCCCTCCATCCGAACCTTACCGCGATGGTAATGACAAGGACGGCAACGCAAATCTGGTTTTCCACGACAACTTTCGGTCTAATTTTAGGGATACGGCGGCGTTTTTACCTGCGTCAACCAACCGCTCCGGGTATGCGCATCTAACTTTCCAGCTGCCCGACAACAACACGTCATGGCGTATTACAACAGTAGCCATAGGAGATAATTTGATGACGGGCCAGGCTAGAGATAACTTTATCTCCACATTGCCGTTTTTTGTAAGACCTGTTGTAAATACAAAATATATCGAAGGTGACGACATTGCCATGCTTGTTCAAGGTCACGGTATTGTGCTAAATGCCAACAGCGATGTGAGCTTCGTGGTAAATATAATCGGTGACGACGTGAATGAAACGGTTGCTTTCCGTGGTTTAGCCTATGTATCCCATGAACTGAACTTCGGTAAGTTGCCATCCGGCAGCTATACATTAACCTTCCAAGCAAGTTATGGTGCGTACACGGATACGATTGTGCTGCCAATCTCGGTCATAAGAAACAACCTCGAACTGGTTATCAGCAGAGCGGTTGACTTTAACCAAAATCTTGATATCGAAGCCACGCGTTTTCCGGTAACCCTAACATTTTTCGATCACAGTGCCCAACCTTTTATCACCAGCTTAAATTCACTGCTGGGGCATTTCTGTATGCAAACCAATCAGCGTATGAGCCGAATTGTAGCAAAACAAGCGTTGCGTGATTCTATACCCGGCGCGACGATACCATCATACATTGCCCAAACCAGTGAAAACATTGCCGATATGCAAAATGCGGACGGCGGCATCGGGAATGATGTTGGCAGCCCTTCCGACCCAATGATTACCACTTATGTTCTGCTTGCAAGCACAGATGGTCAATTTGACCTTCGTGCCATGGCAGAATATTTCAGGGGTGTTCTTGGGCGGCCCGGCGGCGTTACACCAATGGTTGCCGCGCTCTGCAATTTAGGGTTGGCATTCATAGGCGATGAAATGATAACCCTAGAGTTCCTAAGGGCAGAGCTTGAAAGAACGACGGATTTGGCAGTCAAGGCTCATTATATAGCAGCAATAGCTGCCCTGGGAGATATAGAAACAGCACTAGAACTTTACAACCGATACTGCGCGCCATATATGGAAGGAACGCGTAATGAACGCACTACTGCTGCTGTTTGGATTGCGGCGACATTGCTTGGTCATAGGGATGCTGATGAAATCGCACTTTATTTCGGAAGAATGCCATGGCGCATAAACACATTGTTTGAGTGCATGATTTATGTACGGCACTTCGACAGAATCATAGAGCCATCAACCTTGATTTATACCATGGGTGGTCAAGAATATATTATTGAACTTGGCGCAATGGCAATCGAAGGGCGTCAAGGCAGGTTTATGCATACGCATGTATTGTCAAGAAGCGATTTGGAAAGCCTTGAGTTCACTTATATCCCCGAAAATGTACGTGCAACTATATATTACATTGGTGAGCCATCGGAAATTGGGCTTGACCCATCGGACAATATGACAATAGACAAAACCATACAGCCAATAGGTGATAATACTTTTGAAGTGACCATAAGAATTTTCCTTGATAGGGATGCGCCACTCGGTCAGTATGACATCAGCGGCTGGATACCCTCCAATACGCGGCTTTACGATTTCGACAGAAGATATCAACTATCTGACGGAAACTATGTCCATTTCAGAACACGGCATGAACTGCAAAACCTGTATATTTCTTTTAATCGCAACCGGCAAGCGCAGCAGACCATATTTTATAGGTATCGGGTTCGCCAAGTTTTTGAAAGCGAGGCCGTTCTGGATACTGTTTACATGATTCATGGCGACACAGGCGAGAACGCGCATTCGGTTAGAAGTGTTTTTAGTACAAAAAGTGATTCATAAAATTTAATAATGGGAAGTATATCGTCCAAAGAAGGGCGCAATACACCTGTTATACAAAAAAACGCCCGGCAGAATGGGTACTGCCGGGCGTAATTTTTTGCAGCGTAAGCAAATCGTCCGCATCATCTACCTCTGGCTCGTTGCCATCCTCTGTTGGTAGGATTGCATTCCCCGACTACGAGAAATATTCCATTGCCGCCACCCCCTGCGCCCTTCCAGCGCACCAAAATAAGCATGCACATTTTCCTGTATTTGAGGATTTTCACTTGCAAATAACCTCACAATTTCTGGTGCGG